>Ga0163162_10000169_pt1 | contig 60285 bp, 52 predicted proteins | sample S55metaG_FD_115310 | JGI IMG/M metagenome (GOLD analysis project Ga0163162, IMG submission 115310) | Switchgrass rhizosphere microbial communities from Kellogg Biological Station, Michigan, USA - S5-5 metaG | ecosystem: Host-associated > Plants > Roots > Rhizosphere > Soil | place: USA...
GGTGATTCTGGTGCTGATCTTCCAGCGCCGAATCGTTTCCGGTCTCACTGCCGGCGCGTTAAAGGGTTGATGCCCAACAAAGACAAGGAACAGCATCGTGATCAAATTGAAACTGGACAACGTCAACAAACAATTGGGCGGCGCGCGGATTCTTCGCGACATCAACCTGGAGATCGCTGCAGGTGAATTCGTGGTGTTCGTCGGCCCTTCGGGCTGCGGAAAGTCGACACTGCTGCGACTGATCGCCGGACTGGATTCGATCTGTGCCGGCGATCTGCTGATCGACGGGCGCCGGGTCAACGACCTCGAACCGCGCGAGCGTGGCGTCGGCATGGTGTTTCAGTCCTATGCGCTGTACCCGCACATGAGTGTCTACGACAACATCAGTTTTGGTCTCAAACTGGCCAAGACTGAAAAGAGCAGCCTGCGCGAGCGCGTACTGAAAACTGCGCAAATCCTGCAATTGGACAAACTGCTGCAACGCAAACCGAAAGAACTGTCTGGCGGGCAACGTCAGCGTGTGGCCATGGGCAGGGCCATGGCGCGGGAGCCGGACATTCTGTTGTTCGATGAGCCGCTGTCCAACCTGGATGCCTCGTTGCGGGTGCAGATGCGCAACGAAATCGCCCGACTGCATGCCCGACTGCGCTCAACCATGATCTACGTCACTCACGATCAGGTGGAAGCGATGACCCTGGCCGACAAAATTGTCGTGCTCAATGGCGGCCATATCGAGCAGGTCGGCTCACCGCGCGAACTCTATGAGCGCCCGGCCAGCCGCTTTGTCGCCGGTTTTCTCGGTTCGCCGAAAATGAATTTCCTGCCAGCACGTCTGCAGGCGCCGGGCGAAACCAGCCTGGTTGATACTCCGGTTTTGGGGATGACCACCCTGCCCTTCGACAGCTCGAACCTGGCGGCAGACGCCTCGCTGAGCCTGGGCGTTCGCCCGGAACACCTGTCACTCAAAGCGGCGCCGGGAAGCACTGGCGTCGTCGTGACCGGGGTCGAATACCTGGGCAGTGAAACCTATGTGCACCTCGATACCGGGCAGGACGAGCCGCTGATCTGTCGTTGTGAAGTCAACGCCGGATGGCAGGCAGGCGATCGGGTCGAACTGCAACTGGACATCGACAAGATCCACCTGTTCGACGCCGACGGCACGGCATTGAAGCGCCACTCGCACGCCATTGAATCCGTGGCGGATGACCTCTCTCTGCGCTCAATTCGAGCACGCGCCTTATGACCTTTTTGAATACCCAGAGCGATCCAATGTCTTCGACCCTTGACCTTGCGCAGCGCGCCCTGGCTGACAGTCAGTCTCGTGTCATCGAGGATTATCGACCCGGTTATCATATTGCCCCGCCGGCAGGCTGGATGAACGACCCGAACGGGGTCGTGTACTTCCGTGGCGAGTATCACGTTTTCTATCAGCATCACCCCTTCGACGCGAAATGGGGGCCGATGTATTGGGGCCACGCCAAGAGTGCCGATCTGGTGCACTGGCAGCACCTGCCCATTGCACTGGCACCCGGCGATGATTGCGACCGTGACGGCTGTTTTTCCGGTAGCGCGGTGGTCTGTGGCGATACCCTGGCACTGATCTACACCGGACACACCTGGCTGGGCGAAGTGGGTGACGAGCGCTTGATCCGCCAGGCCCAGTGCCTGGCAACCAGTACCGATGGCATCCGCTTCGTCAAGCATGGCGCGGTGATCGACAGCGCGCCGCAAGACACCATCATGCACTTTCGTGACCCCAAGGTCTGGCAGGAAGATGGCTATTGGTACCTGATTGCCGGCGCACGTCTGGGCGACAAGCCGCTGCTGCCGCTGTACCGCTCCACGGATCTGCACACCTGGGAATTCCTCGACTATGTGTCTGCCGGCAGCGAGGGCGATGGCTATATGTGGGAATGCCCGGACCTGTTTCGCCTGAATGGACGCGATGTGCTGCTGTACTCACCACAAGGCATGCAAGCCGACGGTTACGACCGGCTCAACAAGTACCAGACCGGTTATCGAGTGGGCCAGCTCGATAACCAATGGTACTTCAAGGGTGGACCTTTTATCGAGCTGGATAACGGCCACGATTTCTATGCTGCGCAAACGCTGTTGGCCGCCGATGGTCGACGCCTCGTCTGGGCGTGGCTGGACATGTGGGAAAGCCCGATGCCGAGCCAGGCCCATCACTGGTGCGGCATGCTCGGATTACCACGCGAACTGGAACTGTGCGCCGATCGCCTTTGCGTGTATCCGGCACGGGAGCTCAGCGCGCTGCGAATGACGCTATTGCCGGGTACGCCGTGGTGGGAAGAGTTGGGAACCCGCTGGGTACCGGAGATGAAGGGCGACATGCTGGAAATCCACGTGCATCTGGATCTGCTCGGCTGCACTGGCGGCCACTTGGGAGTCGCTTTGCGCTGCAGCGAAGATGGCCGTGAAGAAACCCTGCTCTATTACGATGCGTCACTGCAGCGTCTGGTGCTTGATCGCAGCCGCTCGGGTGCGCAAGTCACAGGCCAGCGCAGCGTGTCGATAGACCCGACACAAGAGCGACTCGAGCTGCGCGTGTTCCTCGATCGCTCATCCATCGAGGTGTTTGACGAAAGCGGCCGCTTCAGTCTCAGCAGTCGCCTCTATCCGCGCTCCGACAGTCTGGGCGTGAAGCTGGTGGCAAGCGGGGGTGGCGGACGCGTCTCGATTCCCAAGGCATGGCCTCTGGGTTCTGCATGGTCATGAGCGGCGTCATTCGGGTCGCGAGAAGCCCGGGCCCTGTGTCATGATTCTGCGTCAACCTGACCGGCCGCACTTCGCATGACTTCAGTGAAAGACGTTGCACAGCTGGCCGGCGTGTCCCTGATGACGGTGTCTCGAGCGCTCAATACTCCGGAAAAACTGAGCCCCGAAACCCTTCTACGGGTGCGTCGTGCCATTGATGAACTGCAATTCGTACCCAGCCTGTCAGCGCGCAAGATGCGCGGTGACAACCTGCAGTCGCGAACCATCGGTGTGTTCGCGCTGGACACCGCGACCACGCCCTTCGCGGTCGAGCTGCTGCTGTCCATTGAACAGACCGCGCAGCAGGCCGGCTGGAATGTCTTTATCCTCAACCTGCTAAGCAACCCGCCCACCGACCAGAACATCGACCTGATGCTGTCGCACCGTCCGGACGGTTTGATCTTCAGCGCCATGGGGTTTCGCCAGGTCAGCATTCCCGAGCGCTTGAAGAGCAAGCCTCTGGTACTCGCCAATTGTCTGGCCGATGGCAGCCGCCTCGTCAGCTATGTACCCGATGACGAAATGGGCCAGTATCGCGCCGTACACCACGCGTTGAGCCTCGGCTACAAACGTCCTCTGTGTATCAATCTGCCGAAACAGAGTCTGGCATGGGGGCTGCGACAAAAAGGCTTGCAGCGTGCCTGTCAGGCATTTGGACTGGCGCCGGACACGCTCCTGCAATACGACCTTTCCGATCATGATGCCTACAGTGAAACAGCCGCTATCCTCGACCGGCATGTCATTGATGGTCGTCCCCAATTCGATATTTTGATTTGTGGCAACGACCGCATTGCCTTTTGTGCCTATCAACTGTTGTTGGGGCGTGGCCTGAAAATTCCCGACGATGTCGCCGTCCTCGGCTACGACAACATGATCGGCATTGCCGAGTTGTTCATCCCGCCGCTGACCACCGTGCAACTGCCGTACTACGAGATTGGTCGCCAGGCTGCACGGCATCTGATCGAGACCCTGGAGCTATCGGGAACTCAGCGAGTTGACTGTCCATTGGTGGTCAGGACATCCCTATAGGAGTGAGTCAGCTCGCTGATAGCACGCTTTTGATTTGCCGAGTGGAATCAGAAATCCACCGTCGCTGAAAGCAGATAAGTTCTCGGTGGCGACAACGTCAATCCCGGCTCACTGTCATCCGAAGCGCCTGCCGAGCTCCAGTAGCGCTTGTCCAGCACGTTCTCGACATTGGCGCGCAAGGTGATGGTTTTGTCATCAACCTTGAACGCATAGCGCGTCCCTACGTCGAAGCGCTCCCAGGAATCGATTTCCTTCTCGTTGGACTGATCCAGATACTGCGAGCTGGAATAAATGCCCCGCGTTGTCAGCGTCAGCCCCTGCACAGTCGGCACGTCCCACTCTGCGCCCAGATTGACGTTGTATTTCGGCGTCGCCGGCGCGCGATTGCCGTCGAACGTGCCATTGGTGGTCTTGGTCAATTCGCTGTCGATGTACATCACGCCGCCAAGCAAACGGAAGCCTTTGAGCGGTTCGCCGAACACACTCAACTCCACGCCATTGTTCTCGCGCTTGCCATTGGGCCCGAAGACTCGCGTGGTGGCGTTGGTTTCGTACGCCGGTTGCTTGATGCGAAATACCGCAGCGGTCAACGCGTAGGCGCCGGCGTCGTATTTGGCCCCCACTTCAATCTGGCGGCTAATAAATGGCGGGAAGATTTCGTCTTCGTTTATGGAAGTCGACGGCGCGATCTTGCCTTGACTCAGGCCTTCCATGTAGTTGGCGTACAGCGACAGCTTGTCAGTCGCCTTGAACAGAATCCCACCGGATGGCGAGACCTTTTCTTCGTCGTAAGCCGTGTCGCCTTTGACGTCATCGCTCCAGTCATCGACTTTCACTCGTTGCCAGCGCGCACCAAGGGTCAACAACAATCGATCATCAAAAAAGCCCAGCGTGTCGGACAAGGCCACGCCGCTGAAGCGGTTTTCCGTGTAAACCTTGGCGTCATAGCGCGTCGGCGTGCCGGGTTTCGCGGTCTCCACCGGGTCATACAGATTGCTTCGCCCTGCCGCATAACGCGCGCCGCCATTCTCGAAATCCATATAAAAGTAGCTGGCCGCCAGATTGACCTCATGGCTCACCGGCCCGGTGTGGAACCAGTTGCGCACGCCGGCCGTGGCGGTACGGACATTCTCGTCGCGAGTGAAATCTCGCGGTTGCACGCTGAAGTCGCCGGCATCGTTGGTCACGGAAACCGCATGCCGAAGGAAGTCGTGATTGCTCTTGCGAGCGCCAACACCGCCGTACACCATCACCGAATCACTGACATCAAACTCAGCGTTGACCGTGCCGAAGGTGTCTTTAGTGCGCGCCTGACTCCAAGGCTGCGCGTAGTTGTCGCGCACATCATTAGCGCTCGGAACCTTGGCATTGGCGGCGACTTGCACGCGCTCTTGCGGCGCGTCGGTGTCGCGCTCGGTGTGACCGATATCGGTCGAAAGCCTTAGCCGCTCACCGCGAAAGTCCAAGCCGAGCACGGCCATATCGCGGTCGACGCTCTGGTGATCCCACTCGGTGTCGCCGGACTGTTTGACGCCGTTGAAGCGCAGGCCGAACTGGTTGTCCTCACCAAAACGGCGACCGACATCCACCGCACCGCCGACCTGATTGTTCGACGCATAATTGGCCGTCAACGAAGTGATCGGTTGGTCGGTTGCACGCTTGGGCACCACGTTGATCCCCCCGCCGACACTGCCTCGCGGCGAAATACCGTTGATGAGCTGACTCGGGCCTTTGAGAATGTCGACGCGATCTGCCATTTCCATGTCGATCGTGTAAGTCGGCAGAACCCCATAGAGGCCGTTATAGGCCACATCACTGTTGAACAGACTGAAACCACGGATGGTGAACTGCTCGTAACGGCCACCGGCCGGGTTGGTCGCGCGCACCGAAGGATCGCTGGCGATAAGATCACCCAACGTGCGTGCCTGTTGGTTTTTCACGGCTTCGCTGGTGTAGGTGGTCATGCTGAACGGGGTTTCCATGAAGTCTTTCGACCCCAGCAAACCCTGCGAACCGCGCCGCGCAACCTGGCCGCCGGCAAACACATCGGCGTCACTAGAACCGGTGGCACCAAGAATCGACGTCGGCGCCAGTTGCAGGCTGCTGCCCTCGGCGGCTGGAATCAGTGTGTAGGCCTGCTCGCCCAGCGGTTGCAGTTGCAGGCCGGAACCCAGCAACAAGCGAGCGAACCCCTCCTCCACAGCGAATTCGCCGGACAAACCGTTACTGTTGCGGCCACTCACCAGCGCCGGATCGACCGAAAGATTGACCCCGGCCAACCCGGCAAACCGCGTCAACGCTGCACTCAGGCTACCGGCCGGCACCTGATAACTGCGCCGGGCGTCTTCGGCCCAACTGGACTGGATCAATACGGGACTGGCACTCAGGCTCAGCAGCAGGCTCAACTGCAACAACGGACGCAAACGACTTGGGAATACGGCGGGCATTGGAAGAAGCTCTCGATTTTGTTCACTTACCTGCAATGACCGGTGAGGCGAAAAAAAGGGACAGGCTTCAGCCAGTTTTTTCTGCGGGGGGAATGTTTCGCGGCGTGAGCGACACCCAGAACCGCGTACGCGTATGAACGTCGATCGGCAGGCTGGCCGCGAGCAGTGCGAGGATTCGATCGGTGTTGTCGAGGCGGAAACTGCCAGTGATGCGCAGCGCTTCCAAGGCCGGATCCCAACGCAACAGCCCCGAACGATAGCGACTCAGCTCACGCAGGAAATCCCCCAGCGGTTGGTTCTGCGCCATCAACACGCCGTCGCGCCAGCCCGGCATCAACGCATCGAACGCCGTGACGGAACCTGCGCCAGACGCTTGCAGGTTGACTTGCTGTCCTTGATTCAACACCAACGCGGGTCCGTGCAACGGCTGCAACTGCACCGCTCCGCTGACTACCGAAACATTGCAGTGACGCTCATTGAGACGCACGCACACCTCGCTGCGACTGACGATGATTCGTCCGTAAGGCGCGTTGATGGTCAGCGACGAAGTTTGCGGGACGTTGAGCGCTATCTCACCACGCACCAGCGTCAATTGCCGTGCCGGCAGATCAATATTTACCGCACTGGCAGTATTGAGTTGCAACGAGCTGCCATCGGCCAACGGCAAACGCTGGTGCTCCCCGGTGCTGGTGTGCAGATCGGCGCGCCACGCGTCCATCGGCAATTGTCGACTGATCAACCACGCCGCCGGCACCAGCGCAGCCAGGCCGAGTGCACCTTTCAATGCAGCGCGACGCGCCAGATCCGGACGGTCCAGCGTGGCCATGGCCAACGCCGCCGGCACTGCGCAAAAGCGTTGGCGCAACAGCTGGATCTTCTGCCAGGCGTTTTCATGGCGACTGTCGCTGCTGCGCCATTGCTGCAGCCGCGCGTGATCATCATCAGTGGCATCGCCCGATTCGAGCAGCGCCAACCATTGCGCGGCGGCGCGTGCCACTTCGCGCACTTCTGCGTTGGGCGCTACGCGCATGCTAGATCCAACATCAAGCAATGCTCGTAAGCCTGCGCCATATAACGTTTTATTGTGCGTTCGGAAACCTGCAGGCGCTCGGCGATTTCGCGGTAACAGAGGCCTTCAAGCTGACTCCACAAAAACGCCCGGCGCACCGCTCGCGGCAAGCCATCGAGCAGCTCATCCAGCGCTTGCAGGGTTTCCAGCAGCAGCCAGCGCTGCTCGGGCGACGGCACGCACTCCTCCGGCAATTGCGCCAAGGCTTCGAGGTAAGCTTTTTCCAGACTGCGGCGGGTGTAAAAATTGCTCAGCAGGCGTTTGCCCACGGTCAGCAAATAAGCCCGCGGTTCGCGCATGTCGGCGATCGGTCGCGCGCTGCACAGCACGCGCAAGAAGGTGTCCTGACTGAGATCAGCCGCATCCCACGCGTTGCCCAGCCGCCGGCGCAGCCAAGTTTCCAGCCAGCCGCGATGATCGCGATACAGTTCGTGCAGGTGCTGCGGCGAGGGCGTCGCTGCTTCAGTCATCTCAAGAGTCCCGGCGCGAAGTCAGTTTCAAATGAGAGTGATTCTATTTAACTTGGCGTGGCTTACAAAGCTCTTTCTAAAACTCAAGGCAGAAATGCCTTTAAATGGCGGGAGATGGCGACATCTGCGCAAACCAGGCTTGTGCTGCTGATCTATGCGGCGGCAAGATCCTCCCGTTAGTAATCTATGGAGCAAAAATATGTCTGAAGGTGCAGTTCTCGGTACGTGGTGGGAAAAAACGGTTGAATACCGTTTCGTCATTGAAGCCGCTATGGCTAAAAAGTGTGATTTCGCTGCTCCTTTGTCGGGCGCCCATGAACGGAGTGCGGGTGACAATATTTTTGGTTTCGCGGATCGCTTTATCCTGATCGAATTCAAGCGCGATAAAGGCCAGATTGTCACTGAGAAGTCGCTGTTTAAAAACTTCGAGGATGCCCGCAGATCACTCTGCGAATACGAACATCACGTTATTGTTTACGGAAAGGTGGTTCCCTCCAGTCTAGCCACTGATAAGCAGGTATCGGATGAGAAGATTCCTTTCGAGCTCGGGCTTGGCGCGAGGCACTATTTCCAGAGGAGTCGAATCCAGGACGGAATATCCATCGATGAAATTGAAGCCGCAATAAAAACGCCCGAGGGGGACAACGACGACTTCGAGAATGCAATGCAAACCCTCGATAAAGGTGTCTGTCGCGAGGAATTTGATAAATATCTAAAATTGCTGGCCAAATTCAAAAAACCTGACGAGCGTAGTAAAAGGCATATCGCCCCTGAAGAAATGTCTTATGTCATTGGCGTTTGCAGCAAGGGGAAAATTGTCAGCACCCAATTACTTTATGAATACGCACCAAAACTTTTCCCGCGCTTGGCTCTCGACAAAACAGTCTTGTTAGGAGGCCAGGAGCCGGACTGAAACGGGAAGTATGGCGTCATCCTATAAACGCTTCAGCGTCTCGCTCGGCAACTCCTTGAACAACGCCCGGTAACTGCTGGAAAACCTTCCCAAATGCCAGAACGACCAGTGCATCGCCACCTCGGCAACCGTCGTTTCCGTGGGCCGGCGCTTGAGCAATTCACGGTGTGCACTGTTCAAGCGGCGCAGGCGCAGCCAGTGACTCGGGGTCATCCCGGTGTAGGCCTTGAACGCCTGCTGCAACTGCCGCAACGGCACCCCGGCGACGTGGGAAAGTTCCAGCAGATTGACCGTGTCCTCCGGCGAATCCGCCGCCCACTCTCCTACCCGTTTCATGATCATTCGCTCTTCAGTACGCCGCTGTAATCCGCCGCGATCAAGACTTGTGTGAGCGTTGTCGAGAATGAACAGGCAGTCTTCGAGTAACTGCTGTGTCAGAGAATCTTTATCAAACGGATCAACAGCTTGCGACAACTTTGTGAGAATCGAGCTTAACCAGCGACTGAACAAGGCGTTCTGCCCGCAATTGAGTTGGGTCATGAACAAGCCTTCGAGTTTCGCCACATTCAGACCGTGCTGGCGGACAAACTCCGGCCCGAACACCACGGCGATTTCCTGATAGTTCTCCGGGGTGATCCAGATGTTGCGGCTCTCTTCATTGAGCAGGTACAGCGCGTTGTCACTGCGATCGAAACAGAACGCCAAGGCACCCGATGGCGCGCTGAAATTCTGCTCGACGCGGGTGTTCATCTGCTCTTCATAGACCTCGACACCCTGCAGATCCAGATAGCGGATCTGCCCGGCGAAATGGCCGGGCGACATCTGTTGGTAATGCTGGACCCAGCCCGGTGTGGCGCGGACTTGCTCGGCCACATCGGCGGTGTTGAAAGCTTGAACCTGGAGCGGATTGCACGTTGTCATGGGGTGACCTTGCGCACTCTTTTGGTGCGCTTTGGTGCTGCTTAAAGTGGATAGATGGAACTGCAAGGCTCGCCCAAGATAGTCGTCAACGCGCCACAGGGGAAGGGGCGGAAGATGAAACCCGCCCTCCCCGGCGTCTATAAAACCAATAACGAGGTCTTTATGAATGCCCCTTTCGATCAGCTGTTCACGTGGCTGAAAGATCACAAGATTACCGAAGTCGAATGTGTGGTCAGCGACCTGACCGGCATTGCCCGCGGCAAGATCGCACCGACCAACAAGTTCCTGCATGAGCGAGGCATGCGCCTGCCGGAAAGTGTGCTGCTGCAAACGGTAACCGGGGATTTTGTCGACGACGACATCTACTACGACCTGCTCGATCCTGCCGATATCGACATGGTCTGCAAGCCCGTGGCTGACGCGGTCTACGTGATTCCGTGGGCGATCGAGCCGACCGCCATCGTCATCCACGACACCTTCGACAAGTTCGGCAACCCGATCGAACTGTCGCCGCGTAACGTGCTGAAGAAAGTCTTGCAGCTGTACACCGACAAAGGCTGGAAGCCGATCGTTGCGCCGGAAATGGAGTTCTACCTGACCCAGCGCTGCGAAGACCCGGACTTGCCGCTGAAAGCACCGCTGGGCCGTTCGGGCCGCGCGGAAAGTGGCCGGCAGTCGTTCTCCATCGATGCCGCCAACGAATTCGATCCGCTGTTCGAAGACGTTTACGACTGGTGCGAACTGCAAGGTCTGGATCTGGACACGCTGATCCACGAAGACGGCCCGGCGCAGATGGAAATCAACTTCCGTCACGGCGACGCACTGGATCTGGCCGACCAGATCACCGTGTTCAAACGCACCATGCGAGAGGCAGCGCTCAAGCACAACGTTGCGGCAACGTTCATGGCCAAGCCGATCGGCGATGAGCCGGGCAGCGCCATGCACATCCACCAGAGCGTGGTGGACATCGCCACTGGCAAACCGATTTTCGCCAATGAAGACGGGCAGATGAGCGAGCTGTTCCTGCACTACATCGGCGGTTTGCAGAAGTACATCCCGAAAGTGCTGCCGATGTTCGCGCCGAACGTCAACTCGTTCCGCCGCTTCCTGCCGGACACCTCGGCGCCGGTCAACGTCGAATGGGGCGAAGAAAACCGCACCGTCGGCCTGCGCGTGCCGACCTCAAGCCCCGATGCCATGCGCGTGGAAAACCGCTTGCCGGGTGCCGATGCCAACCCGTACCTGGCGATTGCCGCGAGCCTGCTCTGCGGTTACATCGGCATGGTCGAAGGCATCGCGCCGAGCGCTGCGGTACAAGGCCGCGCTTACGAACGCCGCAATCTGCGCCTGCCGATCACCATCGAGGAAGCGCTGACGCAGATGGAAGAATGCGAAGCCGTTGCGCACTACCTCGGCGACAAGTTCGTCCGTGGCTATGTCGCGGTGAAGCGTGCCGAGCATGAAAACTTCAAGCGCGTTATCAGCTCGTGGGAGCGTGAGTTCCTGATGCTGAGCGTTTAACCCAAATCTGCACAAATCCCTGTGGGAGCGAGCCTGCTCCGGGCGGCGTTCCGACGAAAGCGGTGGGTCAGGCAACATCAATGGTGACTGTGCCGACGCCTTCGCGAGCAGGCTCGCTCCCACAAGGGAATAGCGAACCACCTGAAAAATCCAACAATTTAAGAGGTGTTGAAATGCGTCTGTTGAAAACCATGGTTCCCGCCGCTCTGGCCCTGATGTGCAGCGTCGCAGCCCAAGCCCAACCTCAGGTCAGCGTCTACAACTGGACCGACTACATCGGCGAAACCACCCTCGCCGACTTCCAGGCGAAAACCGGGATCAAGGTGATCTACGACGTTTTCGACTCCAACGAAACCCTCGAAGGCAAACTCCTCGCCGGCCGTACCGGCTATGACGTCGTGGTGCCGTCCAACCATTTTCTCGCCCGTCAGGTGAAGGCCGGCGCGTTCCTCAAACTCGATCGCTCGCAGTTGCCGAACTTCAAGAACCTCGACCCGAAACTGCTCGAACTGCTGGAGAAAAACGATCCGGGCAACGCGCATTCGGTGCCGTACCTGTGGGGCACCAACGGCATCGGCTACAACGTCGACAAGGTCAAACAGGTGCTGGGCATCGACCACATCGATTCCTGGGCCGTGCTGTTCGAACCCGAGAATCTGAAAAAACTCACCCAGTGCGGCGTGTCGATGATGGACTCCGCCGACGAGGTCTTCCCGGCGGTGCTCAATTACATGGGCATGGACCCGCGTAGCGAAAACCCCGAAGACTATAAAAAGGCGGAAGCGAAGCTGCTGAGCATCCGCCCGTACATTACCTATTTCCATTCCTCGAAATACGTGTCGGACCTGGCCAATGGCGATATCTGTGTGGCGTTCGGTTATTCCGGCGACGTGTTCCAGGCCGCCAACCGCGCCAAGGAAGCCAAGAACGGCGTGAACATTGCCTACGCCATTCCGAAAGAAGGCGCCAACCTCTGGTTCGACCTGCTGGCGATTCCGGCCGATGCGAGCAACACCAAGGAAGCCCACGCCTTCATTAATTACCTGCTCGATCCGCAAGTGATCGCCAAGGTCAGCGCGTCGGTCGGTTACGCCAACCCGAATCCGGCGGCCAAGCAATACATGGATCCGGAGCTGGTCAACAATCCTGAGGTGTATCCGCCTCAAGAAGTCCTCGACAAGCTCTACATCTCTACCACCCCGCCTCAAGCGATCATGCGTCTGATGACCCGCTCCTGGAGCAAAGTGAAGTCGAACAAATGAATCAGTACACCCAAGAACACGCCCGTTCCTATTACGCAGCCTCCGCTCGGGCGACTACACCTTATCCGCAACTGGAAGGTGATCTGAGCGCCGATGTCTGCGTGATCGGCGGCGGGTTCACCGGGGTCAACACCGCGATCGAACTGGCCCAGCGCGGTCTGTCGGTGGTGTTGATTGAAGCCCGGCGCATCGGCTGGGGCGCCAGTGGGCGCAATGGCGGCCAGTTGATTCGCGGGATCGGTCATGAGGTCGAAGGCTTCGCCAAATATGTCGGTCAGGAAGGCGTGCGTTATTTGCAGCGCGCCGGCATCGATTCGGTGGAACTGGTGCGCCAGCGCATCGGCGACAACGGCATCGAATGTGATCTGCGCTGGGGCTTCTGCGATCTGGCCAACACCACCGCGCAGTTCGAAGCCTTCAAGGACGAATTGGTCGATCTCGCCGAACTCGGTTACGCCCACGAAACCCGGCTGATCGGCCCGGATGAGGTCCGCCAGCAGGTGGTCAACTCCGACATCTATGCCGGCGGCCTGGTGGACATGGGTTCCGGTCATTTGCACCCGCTGGACCTGGTGCAAGGCGAAGCGCGGCTGGCGGCGTCACTCGGTGTGCGGATTTTCGAGCAGAGTGAAGTGCTGGAAATCATCCACGGCCCAACCGTGCAGGTGCGTTGCGCAAACGGCACGGTGCGAGCTGGCAGTCTGGTGCTCGGCTGCAATGCGCATCTGGACGAACTCGAACAACAACTCAGTGGCAAGGTGCTGCCGGCCGGCAGTTACATCATCGCCACCGAACCGTTGTCCGAGGCACGCGCCGCGCAACTGATTCCGCACAATCTGGCGGTGTGCGACCAGAAAGTCGGCCTCGATTACTACCGGCTCTCGGCGGACCGACGCTTGCTGTTCGGCGGTGCCTGCCACTATTCCGGGCGCGATCCGGCGGACATCGCCGCTTATATGCGGCCGAAGATGCTCAAGGTCTTCCCGCAACTGGCTGACGTGCGCATCGATTACCAGTGGGGCGGCAAGATCGGCATTACCGCCAACCGCTTCCCGCAGGTCGGGCGGCTCAAACAGCACCCGAACGTGTTCTATGCGCAGGGCTATTCCGGCCATGGCCTGAACGTCACCCACTGGTGCGCGAAACTGCTCGGCGAGGCGATTCATGCCGGGCACAGCCAAGGCATGGACGTGTTCAGCGGCGTGCCGCACATGACCTTCCCCGGCGGCCCGGCCCTGCGCTCGCCACTGCTGGCACTGGGGATGTTCTGGTATCGCCTGCGGGAAATGCTCGGCTGACAGCGCGGTTTGATCGTTCCCACGCTCTGCGTGGGAATGCAGCCCGTGACGCTCCGCGTCACTGGACGCAGAGCGTCCCTTGAGGCATTCCCACGCAGAGCGTGGGAACGATCATCAATCAGGTCGCGGCGCATGCGCTATTCACATTTGCTCTATCGCCAAGCACTTCTATATTGATGAGGTGCTTTTGCGTTCCTGACGCTCAGTGCCCATTCAATCGAGGAGACATGGATGAAGTCGTCAGCCACCGACGAGCCGCGAGCACCAGGCCAAGCCCCCGTCAAAACCCGCCGTTTCGGCATTTCACTCGTCTGGATTGTGCCGATTGTGGCGGTGCTCGTGGGCATCTCGCTGGTGGTGCACAACGTGATGCAGGAAGGGCCGACGATCATCGTCAACTTCAAGACCGGCAGTGGCCTGACGGCGAACAAGACCGAGGTCAAATACCGCAACGTGGTCATCGGTCAGGTGACGGATGTCGAGTTGAGTGGCGACCAGAAAAGCGTCGACGCCACCATCAAACTGTCCAAACAGGCGGAAACCTTCACGCGCGAAGATTCACAGTTCTGGGTGGTGCGCCCGCGCATAGGCGCCGGCGGCGTTTCAGGCATCGACACCCTGCTTTCCGGTGACTACATCGGCGCCGACGTCGGCCAGTCCGATGGCCGCGCAAAGAACTTCAAGGGTCTGGAAAATCCCCCGCCGATCACCTATGGCGAACCCGGCAAGCGCTTCATGCTGCACGCGCCGGATCTCGGTTCACTGGACATCGGTTCACCGGTTTATTACCGCAAGATTCCGGTCGGCCAGGTCGTCACTTACGCCCTCAACCCGGAAGGCAAAGGCGTCGATATCGAGGTATTCATTCACGCGCCGAACGACGCGTTCGTCACCGAAAACACCCGTTTCTGGAATGCCAGCGGCATCGACATCAATGTCGGTGCCAACGGCTTTGCCGTGAAGACCGAATCGCTGTCGACCCTGCTGGTGGGCGGTATTGCGTTCCGTGCTCCGGATTACAGTCCCAACGATGTGGCCGCCGCCGACGACAAGGATTTCGAAATGTTCGCCGACCAGCAGAGCGCCCTCGCCCCGCCGAACGGCAAGGCGCAATACATGGTGCTGCGTTTCGAACAGTCACTGCGCGGGCTCAAGGTCGATGCGCCGGTCGAATTCCTCGGTATGGAAATCGGCCGGGTCGTGGGCATCAACCTGGATTTCGATGCGAAAAAACGCACCTTCCCGCTTAACGTCGGCATCGTCATTTACCCGCAGCGTCTCGGCCAGGCCTACAAAAAGATGCTCACCGAATTCAAGCACGACCCCAACGACGAAGCCGCCGGCATCCGCCTGCTGGGCACCTTCATCGATAATGGCCTGCGGGCTCAGGCGCGCAGTGGCAACCTGCTGACCGGCCAGTTGTACGTGGCACTGGACTTCTTTCCGAAAGCGGAGAAAGTCGCGTTCGATCCGAGCGCTCGCCCGGTCGTTCTACCGACCGTTCCCGGCAGTCTCGAACAGTTGCAGGAAAAACTCGAAGCCGTGGTCGACAAGCTCAACAAGCTGCCGGTTGATCGCATCGCCAACAACCTCGACAGCAATCTGATCGAGCTGCGCAAAGGCCTGACCCAGTTCAACGCCAAGACCCTGCCGGGCGTGCAGAGCACTTTGGCCGACGTCAGCAAGACCTTGCAGTCCGCCAGCTCGACCCTGGCCGAAGATTCGCCGCAACGCGAGAAACTCACGGAAACCCTCGATGAACTCGGGCGCATGTCGCGCTCGCTGCGGGAGCTGTCGGATTACCTTGGCCGGCATCCGGAATCGCTGATTCGTGGTCGCCCCGATAACGCCGCGCCACTGGATCTGAAAGGACCGCCGCGCAATTGAGCACAGGAGCTAACCCAATGGCTTTACCGCTGAAGATCACCGTGCTCGCTGCCTTCATGCTGCTGGGCGCGTGCCGCAGCGACCCGATCAGCTTTCACACCCTGACGCCGGTGCAGATCGCCAACACACGGACCGGCGCGCAGATTCCGATCGAAGCGCTGAGCGTGCCGCCGCAGGTCGACCGTGCGCAAATCGTTATCCGCCAGGGCAACAGCGGCCTGGCGATTCTGGAAACCGATTGGTGGGGGGCGACACTGGCGGATGAGTTGCGCGGTGCGTTGGCCGATCAATTGAGCAATACCAGTGGCCAAGGCAATGTTTCGGTGCGCATCGAAGTGCAACGCTTCGACTCGATCCCCGGTCAGTACGGCCTGATCGACGCCAAATGGCGCTTGCGTCCCGTCGGCGCCACTGACAATGGCTCGCTGACCTGCCGTTCGACCCTGCAAACACCGTCCGGCCCGACCATCGATGATCTGGTGGGCGCCCAGCAGAACAACGTCAAACAGCTGGCCGATCAGATCAGTCGGGCGGCAACCGGCAACGCGCGCACCTGCCCGTCCTCATCCTGACGGGGCCTACAGATCGAAACGATCCACCGCGCGCCGCCGCTCGTTGTCATCGCGCACATCGTAGTTGGCGGTGGTCTGGATGTTGCTGTGGTGCGCGAGCTTCTGCGCGATCGACAGATCATGCTCCTCGATCACCCGCGTGATGAACGAGCGGCGGAAATCGTGCGGCATGATCTTCACCCCGACCTGCGTGCCCCGCTGACGGGCGATGTAGTAAATCGCGTGCTTGGTGATGCGCTCGCGGGTGATATGGCTGCCGCGACGGATGCGGTTGAACAGAAAGGCATCGTCGCGCTCGCCTTCCTTGAGTTGTGAGCGTCTTAGTTCCAGCCACGCATCGAGTTTGGCGAACGCCCAGGCCGGCGCGTACTTGATCAGTTGTTTATTGCCTTTGCCGGTGACGGTCAGGCTGCGCTCAGTAAAGTCGACCTGATTCAAGTCCAGATCCACCGACTCCGATTTACGCATGCCGGTGCCGTACAACAACGCAATCACCGCTGCGTCGCGCAGCCCTTGCGGACGCGGATCAGCGGCGCAGACTTCCATCAATTTGTGAATCAGGGTGCGCTTCAAGTTGCGCCCCTGCGACAAGCGCGTGCCGGCAATGGCTTTGACCGAACGCATCTTCAACAAATGATCCTGAGAAATCAGGCTCATGCGCCAGGCTTCATTCATCACCCCCCGCACGGCATTCACATACAGCGACGAGGTATTCGGTGCATAGCCGTCGGCGCGCAATGCGGCGACCAGCGCCACAACGTCTTCCGGTTGCAGCCCGTGCCAGGGGATTTCTTCTATATCCACGTCTTCGAAACCGAGGCGGTCAGCGGCGTCCTGCAAGACATAACGCATGGTCAGTTGGCTGGACGGCGCCAGGCGGGCCAGATAAAGCGTCAGCGGATTAGTGGTGGACGGGGTGGATTCAGTACTCGACAAGTCAATCAAACGAAACGGCCTTGAATAGTAAACAGTTCAACAAAACAACTTAAAAGTGCAAACAAACTTATATAAAGAGCGACTCTTCCGTAGGACTTTTCGATTAAAAGAGCCGATGAACGGAAGAAGTCTGAACGGTGGCTGTATGGCTTACAGATAGACGAATCGCCGACCGTTTTTTCATGTTCCTTTCACAAAAACGCGCATAACCTTAGTTACAACAGGTTGCCCCGAAAGGCCTGCAACCCTGCCGTCCGTGGACTTAAAAGTCAATCAGGCATTCCCCGGCCGGTATCTCAACCCTTTGAAATTCCGTGTTTTTCAGACAATCGGCTGAAGGACGGCTATCGCCTCGAGGTTCTTATGAGTCAAGCGTTTCTGCCGTTTTCCCGTCCGAGTATCGGCGATGAAGAAATAGCCGCGGTTGAACAAGTATTGCGTTCGGGATGGATTACCACGGGGCCTAAAAGCCAGGCACTGGAAGAACACTTCGCCAACTATGTCGGCTGCAAGCACGCCGTGGCACTTTCCTCGGCCACCGGCGGCATGCACATCACCTTGCTGGCTTTGGGCATTGGCCCGGGTGACGAAGTCATCACCCCATCGCAGACCTGGGTGTCGACCGCCAACATGATCTCGCTGCTCGGTGCTACACCGGTGTTTGTCGACGTTGATCGCGACACCTTGATGACCGACGCCGCGCGCATCGAAGCGGCGATCACCCCACGCACCAAAGCAATCATCCCGGTGCATTACGCCGGCGCCGCGTTTGATCTTGATCCGCTGTATGCGCTGGCCGACAAGCACGGCATCGCCGTGATCGAAGACGCCGCCCACGCTGCCGGCACCCGTTACAAGGGCCGCCACGTCGGCTCGCAAGGCACGGCGATTTTCTCCTTCCACGCGATCAAGAACATGACCTGTGCCGAAGGCGCGATGTTCGTCACCGACAACGAAGCCCTGGCCAGCCGTGTGCGCATGCTCAAGTTCCATGGTCTGGGTGTCGACGCCTACGATCGCCTGACCGGTGGCCGCAAGCCGCAGGCGCAAGTGATGGAGCCGGGTTTCAAATACAACCTCGCCGACATCAATGCGGCGATTGCCCTGGTGCAACTGGAGCGTCTGGACGCGATCAACGCGCGCCGCACCGAACTGGCCGCCGCCTACCGGCAAAAACTCGAAGGCCTGCCGGTGCAACCGCTGGCCGTACCTGCCTACGCCCAGACCCACGCCTGGCACCTGTTCATCCTGCGCATCGACAGCGTGCGCTGCGGCATGGATCGCGAAGCCGTCATGAAAGGCTTGCAGGATCAGGGCATCGGCACCGGTATCCATTTCATCGCCACCCACCTGCACACCTGGTATCGCCAGCGTGACCCCGATCTGTATCTGCCCAACACCGAATGGAACTCGGCGCGGCTGTGCTCGATTCCGTTGTTTCCCGACATGAGCGATCAAGACCTTGATCGCGTGGTCGGCGCCATCGCCTCCCTAATGGACAAACGCCCGTGAAACCTTATCCGATCCGCTGTGTGTCGATCGTTATCCCGGTCTACAACGAACAGGACAGCCTGCCGGAACTGCTGCGCCGTACCGAAGCGGCCTGCCGCATGCTGCGTCACGACTATGAAATCGTCCTCGTCGACGACGGCAGCCGCGACGACTCCGCCAACTTGCTTGAAGAAGCGGCGAGCCGTGAAGACAGCCCGTTCGTGGCGGTCATTCTCAACCGTAACTATGGCCAACACGCGGCAATCATGGCCGGTTTCGAGCAGTGCAAAGGCGATGTCGTCATCACCCTCGACGCCGACCTGCAGAACACGCCGGAAGAAATCCCGCGCCTGGTTGCCGAAGCGGAAAAGGGTTATGACGTGGTCGGCACTGTGCGCGGCAATCGTCAGGATTCGGCCCTGCGCCGCTATCCGTCGAAGCTGATCAACCTCGCCGTGCAGCGCTCTACCGGCGTCGCCATGAGCGACTACGGCTGCATGCTCCGCGCTTACCGCCGCACGATCATCGACGCGATGCTCGCCTGCCGGGAACGCAGCACCTTCATCCCGATTCTGGCCAACAGCTTCGCCCGCCACACCACGGAAATCGTCGTCGCCCACGCCGAGCGTGAACACGGCGATTCGAAGTACAGCCCGATGCGTTTGATCAACCTGATGTTCGACCTGATCACCTGCATGACCACTACGCCGTTGCGCCTGCTGAGCATTGTCGGTTTCACCATGGCCGGTTTGGGTCTGCTGTTTGCTTTCGCGCTGATCGTCATGCGCCTGGCGTTCGGTTCCGGCTGGGCCGGTGACGGCATGTTCGTGCTGTTCGCCGTGCTCTTTGTGTTCACCGGCGGCCAGTTCATCGGCATGGGCCTGCTCGGCGAATACCTGGGCCGCATGTACAGCGACGTGCGCGCCCGCCCGCGTTTCTTCATTGAAAAAGTCTTGCGCAGCCACGCCGCCGAGCCGGCGCCTGCAGTCACCGTTGATGGTCTCTCCACTAATACTTCTACTACCGGTCAGGTTCACTCATGAGTGCAAAAACTGTTGTCTTCGCCTACCACGATATTGGCTGCGCCGGCATTCAAGCCCTGCTCGACAGCGGCTATGACATTGCGGCGGTGTTCACTCACGCGGATGACCCGAAAGAAAACGCTTTTTACGGATCGGTTGCGCAACTGTGCGCCACCAAAGGCATTCCGGTGCATGCGCCGGAAGACGTCAACCACCCGTTGTGGATCGAGCGGATTGCCAAACTCGCCCCTGAGTACATCTTCTCCTTCTACTATCGCAACCTGCTGAGCGAGTCGTTGCTGGCCGTGGCCAAAAAAGGCGCGTTCAACCTGCACGGCTCGTTGCTGCCAAGCTACCGTGGTCGCGCCCCGGCCAACTGGGTTCTGGTCAACGGCGAAAGCGAAACCGGCGTGACCCTGCACCGCATGGTCAAGCGTGCCGATGCTGGCGCCATCGTTGCCCAGCAGCGTGTCGCCATCGAACGCAGCGACACCGCGTTGAGCCTGCACGGCAAGTTGCGCACCGCCGCCGCTGATCTGCTGCGCGACGCGCTGCCGGCCATGTTGCAAGGCAAGATCAGTGAAACCGCGCAAGACGAATCCAAAGCCACCGTGTTTGGTCGTCGCACCGCCGCGGACGGCAAACTGGTCTGGGCGAAACCGGCCGAGCAGTTGTTCAACCTGGTTCGCGCCGTCACTCAACCGTATCCGGGCGCTTTTTGCGCGGTCGGTGAACACAAACTGATCGTCTGGAGCGCTGAAGTTGCCAAGGGCAACGACGGTCAGGCACCGGGTCGGGTGATCAGTGTCGACCCGCTGCGCATTGCCTGCGGCGAAGATTCGCTGGTGATCCTCTCCGGCCAACGCAACGACAACGGCCTGTTCCTCAGTGGCCCGCAACTGGCCAGTGAACTCGGTCTGGTCGACGGCTCGCTGTTGCGCGGAGCTGAATCCGGCCGCGCACCGCGTCGCACTCGCGTGCTGATCCTTGGCGTCAACGGCTTCATTGGCAATCACTTGTCCGAGCGTCTGCTGCGCGATGACCGCTACGAAGTCTATGGCCTGGACATCGGCTCCGATGCCATCGACCGTCTGCGCAGCCATCCGCACTTCCACTACGTCGAAGGCGACATCAGCATTCACTCCGAGTGGATCGAGTACCACATCAAGAAGTGCGACGTGGTCCTGCCGCTGGTGGCCATCGCCACGCCGATCGAATACACCCGCAACCCGCTACGGGTGTTCGAACTCGACTTCGAAGAAAACCTGAAACTGGTGCGCTACTGCGTCAAGTACAACAAGCGCGTGATCTTCCCGTCGACCTCGGAAGTCTATGGCATGTGCCAGGACAAGCACTTCGACGAAGACACCTCGAACCTGGTGGTCGGGCCGATCAACAAGCAGCGCTGGATCTACTCCGTCTCCAAGCAACTGCTGGACCGGGTGATCTGGGCGTACGGCGCCAAGGGTCTGAATTTCACCCTGTTCCGCCCGTTCAACTGGATGGGCCCGCGTCTCGACCGTCTGGACTCGGCACGCATCGGCAGCTCCCGTGCAATCACCCAATTGATCCTCAACCTGGTCGAAGGCACGCCGATTCGCCTGTTCGACGGCGGTGAGCAGAAACGCTGCTTCACCGACATCGCTGACGGCGTCGAGGCACTGGCGCGGATCATCGATAACGATAACGACGTCTGCAACGGCCAGATCATCAACATCGGTAACCCGGACAACGAAGCCAGCATCCGTCAGTTGGGCGAAGAGTTGCTGCGTCAGTTCGAAGCGCACCCGCTGCGCGACAACTTCCCACCGTTCGCCGGTTTCCGCGACGTGGAAAGCAAGGCGTTCTACGGCGCCGGTTATCAGGACGTCGAACACCGCAAGCCCAGCATCGCCAACGCCAAGCGTCTGCTCGACTGGACGCCGACCGTGGAAATGCGCGAGACCATCGGCAATACGCTCGACTTCTTCTTGCGTGAAGCCATGCTCGAACAAGCGGACAAGCGTTGATGCAGGCCGGTCTACGCATCGACGTCGACACCTTTCGCGGCACCCGTGAAGGTCTGCCGCGTCTGCTGGAAATGCTCGACGAGGCGCAGATCAAGGCGACGTTTTTCTTCAGTGTCGGCCCCGACAACATGGGCCGGCATCTGTGGCGCCTGATCCGCCCGCAGTTTCTCTGGAAGATGCTCCGCTCCAACGCCGCCGGCCTTTACGGCTGGGACATTCTGCTGGCCGGCACCGCGTGGCCGGGCAAACCGATTGGTCGCGAACTCGGGCACCTGATGCGTCAGGCCCGCGATGCCGGTCACGAAGTGGGCCTGCATGCGTGGGATCACCACGGCTGGCAGGCCAATGCTGGGCGCTGGAGCAATGCGCAACTGATCGAGCAGATCCGTCAGGGCGTCGACACGTTGAGCGACATTCTCGGCGCGAAAGTCGAGTGCTCGGCCGCTGCCGGTTGGCGTGCGGACGAGCGCGTGATCGAGGCCAAGCAAGCCTTCGGCTTTCGCTACAACAGCGATTGCCGTGGGCAACGCCTGTTTCGCCCGTTGCTGGCCGACGGCACGCCGGGTACACCGCAGATTCCGGTGGACCTGCCGACCTTCGACGAAGTCGTTGGCCCCATCGTCGCAGCGCGGGACTTCAACGGCTTCATTCTCGATCACTTCCGCCCGCAGCAGCTCAACGTCTACACCATTCACGCCGAAGTAGAAGGGATTCTCATGGCCGAGGACTTTCGCCAACTGCTCGCCAACGCGCGCCAGCGCAATATCGATTTCAAACCGCTGGGCGATTTGCTGCCCGAGTTCTTCAACACCTTGCCCGTAGGTCGCGTGCAACGCGGCGCCCTCGACGGCCGTGAAGGCTGGCTGGGAGTGCAAGGCGCATGATTAAACGCTGGACGCTGCCACTGCTGTTGCTGGTCATTTGCTTGCTGGCCTATCTGCTGCCGCTGGGCACGCACGGCTTGTGGATTCCCGACGAAACCCGTTACGCACAGATCAGTCAGGACATGCTGCTGAGCGGCAACTGGGTGTCGCCACACTTCATGAGCCTGCGCTATTTCGAGAAACCGATTGCCGGTTACTGGATGATCGCGCTGGGGCAGGAATTGTTCGGGCAGAACCTGTTCGGCGTGCGCTTTGCCTCTGCCCTGAGCACCGGGTTGAGTGTGCTGCTGTGCTACCTGGTCGCCCGACGCCTGTGGAACGAGCCGCGCAAAAGCTTCGTCTGCGCCCTGCTCTACATGAGTTTCACCATCGTCGCCGGCCAGGCCGGTTACGCCAACCTCGATCCGCAATTCACCTTCTGGGTCAACCTCAGCCTGGTGGCGCTGTGGTTTGCCGTCGACAGCCACACCAGCGGCAAGCGCATGGCGGCCTGGGCGGTATTGGGGCTGGCGTGTGGCATGGGTTTCATGACCAAGGGATTCCTCGCCTGGCTACTGCCGGTGTTGATCGCCCTACCGTGGATGCTCTGGCAAAAACGCTGGCGTGCACTGCTGATGTTCGGCCCGGTGGCGATTGCCGTGGCGATCCTCGTCAGCCTGCCGTGGGTGCTTTCGGTGCATGCACAGGAGCCAGACTACTGGCGGTTCTTCTTCTGGCACGAACATATTCGTCGCTTTGCCGGTGATGACGCGCAACACGATGCGCCGTGGTGGTTCTATCTGCCGCTGCTGGTGGTGTTCAGTTTGCCGTGGGCGGGATTGCTACCGACGGCGTTGAAGCAAGCCTGGCAAAGCCGCTCTCAGCCCAACGTCGTGTTTTTGCTGCTGTGGCTGCTGATGCCGCTGCTGTTTTTCAGCCTGAGCAACGGCAAACTGCCGACCTACATCCTGCCGTGCCTGCTGCCGATGGCGTTGTTGCTGGGCAATGCGCTGGCCGACCGTTTGCGTCTGGAACAAGGTCGGGCGCTGAGCATCAACGGTGTGCTGAATCTGTTGCTGGGCGTCGTTACGTTGATCGCGCTGGTCTATCTGCAACTGACCAAACCGGTCTACGACCACGAACTGCACAGCATGGTGCTGGTGTTTATCGCGCTGATCGGCTGGATCATCGCCAACCTGCTGCAAGCCTTTCTGCCGTTGCAATGCTGGGCGGCTCCGGCGCTGGGCAGCCTGTTGCTGATCGCGGTGCTCCCGGCGGCGCTGCCGAAGTCGGTGGTCGCCAACAAGATGCCCGATCAGTTCATCAAGCATCACGTCACCGAACTGGCGCAAACCACGCACCTGCTGAGCAACGATCTCGGCGCTGCGTCGGCGCTGGCCTGGCGCCTGAAAACCCCGCAAGTGGCGTTGTACAACACGATAGGCGAATTGAAATATGGCCTTGCCTATCCTGACGTCATTCAACAGCGGGTCGATCCCGAACACGTACAACAGTGGATGCGCGAGGCGCGCCGCAGCGGTTCAGTCGGCGTGGTGATGCGCGTCAAGGGGCAGGACGAACTGGACGAAATCGACAGATTGCCAAAGGACGGCATCCGTTACGAGCAGGGCAACCTGGTCATCATGATCCTGCCCAAGGAGGCGTCATGAGCCTGTTGCTGCTGTTGGCTGCGTGCCTGCTGACTTGTCTGGGCCAAGTGGCGCAGAAATACGCCGTGGAGAGCTGGCGCGGTGTCGAGTCGACTTGGGCCGACAAACTGCGTTCGCCGTGGTTGTGGCTGGCCCTGCTCGCCCTGGGTTCAGGCCTGCTGGTCTGGCTGCTGGTATTGCAGCGTCTGGAAGTCGGCATTGCCTAACCGATGCTCAGCCTCAATTTCGTGCTGATCACCCTGATCGCGCGCTTCGTCTTTCGTGAACCCATCGACCGCCAGCATTGGCTCGGCGTGGCGTTGGTGATCGGCGGCGTGGTGTTGCTGGGGCAACAGTCATGAATCAACGTCGCGGCATCAGCTTCGCACTGGGCAGCGTGTTCCTCGTCAGCGCTGCGCAACTGGGCATGCGTTGGAGCATGTCCCGCCTGCCCGCACCGGAACAATGGCTGCACATCGACAGCCTCGATTGGCGCGCGCTGGCCGTGGTCGTCGCGGCGATTTTCGCCTACGCCCTGTCGATGCTCTGCTGGCTCGCGGCTCTGCGCGACCTGCCGCTGGGTCGGGCTTACTCACTGCTGAGCATCAGCTATGCGCTGGTGTACCTGCTGGCGGCCAGTCTGCCGCTGTTCAACGAATCCTTCAGTTTCACTAAATCACTGGGCGTGGCGCTGGTCATGCTCGGGGTCATCACCATCAACACTCGTCCGGCTCGTGCGCCCGAATTCAGGAGTGCTCCATGAAAATCACAGTATTTGGCAGCGGTTACGTCGGTCTGGTGCAAGCGGCTGTGTTGGCCGAGGTCGGCCATGATGTCGTGTGCATGGACGTCGACCAGAAGAAGGTCGACCTGTTGCGCCAGGGTCATGTCAGCATTTTCGAACCGGGGCTGGCCAGCCTGGTGCGTGAAGGTCTGGATTCGAAACGCCTGCAATTCACCACCGATGAAAAGCTCGCTGTGCAGCACGCTCGGGTGGCGTTCATTGCGGTGGGTACGCCGTCGCGAGAGGACGGTTCGGCAGATCTGCGCTACGTGCTGTCGGTAGGTGATGCGATTGCCCGCCATCGTGAGCAGCCGTTGATCATCGTCGAGAAATCCACGGTGCCGGTGGGCACGGGCGACACCCTGCGCACGCACATCGAAAAGGCTTTGATCAAGGTCGGTCGCCTGCTGCAGTTCGATATCGTCTCCAACCCGGAATTCCTCAAGGAAGGCTCAGCGGTTGCCGACTGCCGCCGTCCGGACCGTATCGTCATCGGCTGCGAAGGCGATGACGTGCGCGACGTAATGCGCGATCTGTACTCGCCGTTCAACCGCAACCACGACCGAATCATGTTCATGGACCTGCGCAGCGCCGAGCTGACCAAGTACGCCGCCAACTGCATGCTGGCGACCAAGATCAGCTTCATCAACCAGATCGCCGAACTCGCCGAACACTTGGGCGCCGACATCGAGTCGGTGCGTCAGGGCATCGGTGCCGACACGCGCATCGGTTACCACTTCATCTATCCCGGGTGCGGTTATGGCGGCTCGTGCTTCCCCAAAGACATGCGCGCGTTGATCCACAGTGCCGAAGAGGCGCACTGCTCCAGCGACTTGCTGCAAGCCGTCGAGGCGATCAACCAGCGGCAGAAACACAAGTTGTTCGAGCGCATCAACGCGTTCTACAAGGGTGATCTGCGCGGCAAGACCTTCGCCCTCTGGGGGCTGGCGTTCAAACCCAACACCGACGACATGCGCGATGCGCCGAGCCGGGTTTTGCTGGAAGAGCTGTGGGCGGCCGGTGCGAGCGTGCGCGCCTTCGACCCGGAAGCCATGCAGGAAACCCAGAACCTTTACCCGGACGAATCGAAACTGATGCTGATGGGCACCCCGGAATCGGTGCTGCCCGGCGCCGATGCGTTGATCATCTGCACCGAGTGGCAACAGTTCAAGGCGCCAGATTTCGACCTGATCAAACAACGCCTCAACACCCCGGTGATCTTCGACGGGCGCAACCTGTACGACGCCGAACGTCTGGCGCGCAACGGCTTCCATTACTTCCCGATGGGCCGTGGCGAATCGCGCACCTTGCCGATCCCGCTGCAACAGTGGCCACACGCGTCCGACGTCGCTTGATTACGCTGTCGCCTGAGATTCGCCGGCAGTCGCTGATCGCAGGGCTGCTGGCGTTTTTATTGTTCATGGCCGGGGTCCACGGGCAGGCTCCGATCGGTTTCGATTCGCGGTTCGTGTTGTTTGCGCAGGAAATGCTGCGGCATGGGCCGACGGTGTTTCCGACCACTTATGGTCAGCCGTACGCGGATTATTCTGCAGTTTCGACGCTGTTCATCTGGCTGCTGTCGTTGCCGTTCGGCGCGGTGAATGCGTTGACCGCGTGGGCGCCGAGTGCCGTCGCCGGTGCGCTGATCGTGACACTGATGTATCGACTGCTGGCGCCGTACTCGCGGCGCTGGGCGTTGATCAGTATTGCGTTGCTGATGCTCACCAGCGGTTTCGTCACTGAAGTGCGCGCGGTGTCGCAGGACTTGATGCTCGCAGCGGTGGCCTTCGTGGTGTTCTATCTCGGTTATGCCCATGATCATTTTGCCGGCAAGCGTCACTGGCTGCTGATTTTCGCTTTGCTGTTGCTCGGCTTCGGTATACGCGGGCCGATTGGTCTGGTGGTGCCGACCGGCATGCTGTGCAGCTATTACCTGCTCAACCGTGAGTGGTCGCGTTTGCTGGTGTTCGGTGTCTTGGCTTCGCTGTTGCTGGCCGCGTGTGTCGGGTTGTTGTTATGGCTGGCGAAACTCAGCGGTGGCCCGGTCTTCTTGCAGGACGTGATTCGCATGCAGTTCATGGGGCGCATGGACGGCAGCGAAGGCGTCAGCGGTTCGCTGTATTACTTCACCAGTTCGCTCGGCAACTATGCGCTGGCCTATCCGCTGGCATTGTTGGTACTGGCGGCGGCCTGGCTGAGCAAACCGCAGCAGCGTGGCCCGGCGTTACGCCTGGTGCAGTATTGCGCAGCGGCGGGACTGATTGTGATGGTCGGCCTGTCGATTCCCCAGGCGAAGAAGGCGCGGTATCTGCTGCCGATGTTGCCCATGGCGGCGATCATTGCGGCGTATCCGTTTCAGGTGGCGCATGGGCGGGTGTTCCGCTGGTTGCGCGGCTTGATCATGGGCTTGTGGCTGGTCACACCGAGCTTGCTGCTGGTGGTTTTGCTGATCGCCCGACGGCGGTTTCCCGAGCAGTTGGGTGAAGTTTCTATTGTTTTGCTCGCGTTGGGCATTCTGCAACTGCTGGCGTTGTCGCGATTGTTGGTCTCGCGTTGGCGCGCCGAAGTGCTGGCGTTGAGTGCCGTATTGGCGCTGTGGACGGTGTATGCGGCGGTCTTCGAACCGGTGGAGCGGCGGTTGTACGACACCCAGGCGTTCAGTCGCGCGGTGTCCGCCCAGGGGCAGCAAAACCCGGCGCCACTGGTACTGCATGGCATGGGCAAGGACGCGAAGGCGATCAAGTTCATGGTCAATCTCCCGCAGGATCTGCAACCGCAGTTCAGCGACAGCATCCAGCAACTGGAAGCCATCGAGGGCCCGGCGTGGCTGATGATGGATCGCAGCGATTTCCAGGCCCTGCACAGCACGCCCATCGGTGCATTGCAGCCGACGTTGAGCGGTCAATTCGACAAAAACGAATATGTCCTGCTTTACCTGAAACCCTTGTAGGTGTTGCCGAAGGCTGCGATCTTGATCGTTCCCACGCGCTGCGTGGGAATGCAGCCGGGGACGCTCTGCGTCCCAAATCAAGATCGCCGCCACGGAACTTGTCACAATGACGTCTCTTGTACGCCGCGCTCGTCCCTGCGACGCGGCCGCCCTCCCCGCCATCGAACGCTCGGCCGCCGAGTTGTTTCGTCTTGATCCGCCACTGGCTTGGCTGGCCGACACCGAAGTGGCCGATGCTGCCCAACATCTGCTGGCCATCGAACAGGCGTGCGTGTGGGTTGCTGAACATAGCGATGGGCAACTGACTGGATTTGTTCGTGCTGTCGACATTGATCAGCAACTGCACATTGAGGAGCTATCCGTCAGTCAGGCTTTTCAAGGGCGAGGCATTGGTCGCGCACTGGTTGCGGCAGTCATTGAACAAGCGCACGCGATGCAGTTGAACTCAGTGACATTGACCACCTTCCGCGATCTGCCGTGGAATGCGCAGTTTTATCAGAGGATGGGATTTGTCGAGTTGGCGAATGTACAAGCCGATCGCCATTTACGCGATGCGCTGCAAGCCGAAATCGCCTGCGGATTTCCCCCAGAGCGGCGCTGCGCCATGCGCCTGCGCCTGATTTGAAAGCAATGAAAGTCCTTGTGGGAGCGAGCCTGCTCGCGAAAGCGGAGTGTCAGTCAACATTGATGTATCTGGCCCAACGCATTCGCGAGCAGGCTCGCTCCCACAGGGATGGTGCTATGGCAGCTTGACCGGTGGTGGATGCCCGGAGAGGATGACGTACGCCCGCCAGGCATTTGAAATAAGGACATTGACCCTTCGTGGCCACCTACTCGCGCCTCATCCGCCGGTTGCTGATCAGCTCGCTGACTGTCGTCATCAGCCGTGCGCTGATCAGCCCGCTGCTGACGCTGTTCCTCAGCAACAAGCTCGGCCTCAACCCGCAAGACGTTGGTCTGCTGCTGGGCATTGCGGTGTTCAGCGCCACGCTGTTGTCGCTATACGGTGGTTACATCATTGATCGGCTCGACAAGCGCCGGTTGCTGATCCTGACCATGCTCTCCAGCGGCATCGGTTTGATCCTGCTGACCTTCGCGCAGAATCTGTATCTGGTCACCCTGGTGCTGATCATCAGCGAAACCGCGTCGGCGCTGTTCCTGATTTGCTCCAAAGCCATCCTCAGTGAAAACCTGCCGGTGGGCCAGCGGGCCAAGGCGTTTTCCCTGAACTACACGCTGACCAACATCGGTTACGCCGTCGGCCCGATGATCGGCGTGGTGATCGCCGGCGTTCAGCCGTCAGCGCCGTTTATCGTCGCGGGCGCGATTGCCATCGGCAGCATCTTTCTGCTGCTCGGTGCTGCGCGCGAAGTGAATCCGGTCTCGGCGATCGCTGCGCCACCCAGCTTTCTGAAAACACTGATCATTCTGAAAAACGACCGCACGATGATCCTGTTTACTTTGGGTTGCCTGCTCAGCACGCTAGTGCACGGGCGTTTCACCCTGTACCTGTCGCAATATCTGCTGGTCACCCACACCCAGCAACAGACGCTGGAGACCATGGCCGCCCTGCTCGCCTGCAACGCAATCACGGTGATTCTGTTGCAATACCAGATCGGCCGCTTGCTCAGCCGTGAACACCTGCGCTACTGGATTGCCGGCGGCACCGCGTTGTTCATCGTCGGGCTGATCGGCTTCAGTCTGGCCGACAGCCTGGTCGGCTGGTGTGTGGCGATGTTCATCTTCACCTTGGGCGAGATGATCATTTACCCGGCCGACTTTTTGTTTGTCGACACCCTCGCCCCGGAAGAACTGCGCGGCAGTTATTACGGTGCGCAGAACCTCGCAGCCCTGGGCGGTGCGGCCAGTCCAGTCATGTGCGGATTTCTGCTGATGCACACACCGGCGCCGAGCATGTTCTATGCCTTGAGCGCACTGGCGGCGGTGGGCGGCTACTTGTGCTTCGTCAGTGGCCGTCGAGTTGCTTTAATTCAAAATTAATGCACTAAATCTTCATTAATATGAATTTGTCAGCATCGAGTTTGAACGGCACACTGTGCACGTTCCTCCCCCAATGTTGGAACACTTCGAGGGCTTTCCGGATATGCCGGACAAGTCCTTTTTTTTGCCTCGAATTTGCTGCAAGGATCAGATTCACATGCTCGCTCGCTGGTTGCCCGCCGCCATCAATACCCGTCCGACTGAATGGAGCCGAGCCGCCATCGGCATGGCATTGGGCACATTGTTCAGTGTGTGGTTGTGCGCGCAGGTGTTCGGTCACGACGTCGCCTATCACCTGATCGGGCCGCTGGGCGCTTCGGCGGTGTTGCTGTTTGCCGTGTCCTCCGGCGCTCTCGCTCAGCCGTGGTCAATTCTCGGTGGTTATTTGTGTGCCGGTGTTGTGGCGTTGCTGGTGGCCCATGTGCTCGGGCGCACGCTCGGCAGCGCCTGCCTGGCGGCGGGCATGGCGCTGATTCTGATGTGCTGGCTGCGTTGTCTGCATCCGCCGGCCGGGGCGTTGGCACTGACACTGGTGCTGGCCGACCCGGCGACCATCGCGTTGGACTGGAAAGCCATGGAACCGGTGATGCTCGGCGCGGCGTGCATGCTGCTCAGTGCCCTCGCCTACAACAACCTGACGCGCATTCGTTATCCGAAACGTCCGGCTGACCCGGCGCCTCTCGTGGCCCCGGTCGACACGCAAGCGATCACCGCCGAAGACCTCAAGCGGGCGTTGGCCGACATGGAAGCGTTCATTGATGTCACCCCCGAGGATCTCGAACAACTGATCCACGCCAGCGAACTGCACGCCAAGCGTCGAAGCATTGGTGAAGTCTTCACCCAGTAATCTTTGCTATTTCGCCTAAGGTAAAAACGCAAACTCCCCCTGCGAATATCCCGGTTGTACAGGGCAAATTTGCACTGTTACGATCCGGTAACGCTCGCGCGCGAGCTTCTCGAATAAAGACAATAAAAGCAGGGAGTTACTGATGACAGCTCAGGCTTCATCCCAGCGGACACCGTCCATGGATGCCACGCAACACGAAGTGCTGGCCGAGGTTCGCAACCACATCGGTCACCTGACCCTCAATCGCCCCGCCGGTCTCAACGCCATCACCCTCGACATGGTGCGTTTGCTGCAGCAGCAGCTCGATGCCTGGGCGACTGACGCCAATGTTCACGCCGTGGTCCTGCGCGGTGCCGGTGAAAAAGCCTTCTGCGCCGGTGGCGACATTCGTTCCCTTTACGACAGTTTCAAAAGCGGCGACACGCTGCACGAAGATTTCTTCGTCGAGGAATATGCCCTCGACCTGACCATTCATCACTACCGCAAACCGGTGCTGGCGCTGATGGACGGATTTGTCCTCGGCGGCGGCATGGGTCTGGTGCAAGGCGCCGATCTGCGCGTGGTCACCGAGAAGAGCCGACTGGCGATGCCGGAAGTGGCCATCGGGTATTTCCCCGATGTCGGTGGCAGCTATTTCCTGCCACGAATTCCCGGTGAGCTGGGGATTTATCTGGGCGTCAGCGGCATGCAGATTCGTGCGGCCGATGCGCTGTATTGCGGCCTCGCCGACTGGTACCTGGACAGCAGCAAACTGGCGCTGCTCGACGAAAAACTCGATCAGATGGAATGGCAGGACACGCCGCTCAAGGCGCTGCAGAACCTGCTGGCCAAACACGCCGTGCAAACGCTGCCCGATGCGCCGCTCGAAGCCTTGCGCCCGGCCATCGATCATTTTTTTGCCCTGCCGGATGTGCCGAGCATGGTCGAGCAATTGCGCGCGGTGACCGTCGCTGACAGCCACGAATGGGCGACCACCACGGCTAATCTGCTGGAAACCCGTTCGCCGCTGGCCATGGCCGTGACCCTGGAAATGCTCCGTCGCGGCCGCCACTTGAGCCTGGAACAGTGCTTCGCATTGGAGTTGCATCTGGATCGCCAGTGGTTCGCCCGTGGCGACCTGATCGAAGGCGTGCGCGCCCTGCTGATCGATAAAGACAAGACACCGCGCTGGAACCCGCCGACCCTCGCTGCACTGGACGCTGCGCATGTCGCGAGTTTCTTCCACGGTTTTCCTGAGAGCGGGAGCTGAGCCATGCACGATCTCGAACTGACTGAAGAACAAGTGATGATCCGCGACATGGCCCGGGACTTCGCCCGTGGCGAAATCGCGCCGCACGCGGAGGCCTGGGAAAAGGCTGGGTGGATCGACGACGCGCTCGTCGCGAAAATGGGCGAACTCGGTTTGCTTGGCATGGTGGTGCCTGAGGAATGGGGCGGCACCTACGTCGATTACGTCGCTTATGCACTGGCCGTGGAAGAGATTTCCGCCGGTGACGGCGCAACCGGCGCGTTCATGAGCATCCACAACTCGGTCGGCTGCGGCCCGGTGCTCAACTACGGCAGCGAAGCACAGAAACAGACCTGGCTGGCGGATCTGGCCAGTGGGCAAACCATCGGCTGCTTCTGCCTGACCGAACCGCAGGCCGGTTCCGAAGCGCACAACCTGCGCACCCGCGCCGAACTGCGTGACGGCCAGTGGGTGATCAACGGCGCCAAGCAATTTGTCAGCAACGGCAAACGGGCGAAACTGGCGATCGTCTTTGCCGTGACCGATCCGGACCTGGGCAAGAAAGGTATTTCGGCGTTTCTGGTGCCGACCGATACTGCGGGTTTTATCGTTGATCGCACTGAACACAAGATGGGCATCCGCGCCTCCGACACCTGCGCGGTGACGCTGAACAACTGCAGCATTCCTGAGGCCAATCTGCTCGGGGAGCGCGGCAAAGGCCTGGCGATTGCCCTGTCCAACCTCGAAGGCGGACGCATCGGCATCGCAGCTCAAGCACTGGGCATCGCCCGCGCGGCGTTTGAAGCGGCGCTGGTGTATTCGCGCGACCGTATCCAGTTCGGCAAACCGATCAACGAACATCAGAGCATCGCCAACCTGCTGGCTGACATGCACATGCAGATCAATGCGGCGCGCTTGATGATTCTGCATGCGGCGCGTCTGCGCACGGCGGGCAAACCGTGCTTGTCGGAGGCTTCGCAGGCCAAGCTGTTTGCATCGGAAATGGCCGAGAAGGTCTGTTCGTCGGCGATTCAGATTCATGGCGGGTATGGGTATCTGGAGGATTATCCGGTCGAGAAGTACTACCGCGATGCGCGGATTACCCAGATCTATGAAGGGTCGAGCGAGATTCAGCGGATGGTGATTGCGCGGGAGTTGAAGAACTATCAGTTGTAATGGTGTTGGCCCCTTTCCCTCACCCCAGCCCTCTCCCCGAGGGAGAGGGAGCCGACCGAGGTGTCTGGCGTTATACGTCGACCTGAAAGACCGAGTCAATTACGGATTCGGTGATGAGCACCCAGGTCGGCGTAAATCTGAAATATCCCCCAATCAGTCCCCTCTCCCTCCGGGAGAGGGTTAGGGTGAGGGGTTTTTCGCTTTAGACGCGCTACTTGCCCTTGAACTCAGCCTCACGCTTGGCAATAAACGCCGCCATCCCTTCCTTCTGATCCTGCGTGGCAAACGCCGCATGGAACACCCGGCGCTCAAAACGCACGCCCTCAGTCAGATTGACCTCAAAGGCACGATTCACGCTTTCCTTGATCATCATCGCAATCGGCAGCGACTTGTTGGCAATCACAGCGGCCACTCTCAGCGCTTCATCGAGCAACTCATCGCTCGGCACAATCCGCGCAACAATACCGCAACGCTCAGCCTCCACCGCATCGATCAAGCGCCCGCTCAGGCACATTTCCATGGCTTTCGCCTTGCCGACGGCGCGAGTCAGGCGCTGGGTGCCGCCCATGCCCGGCAACACACCGAGGTTGATTTCCGGTTGACCGAATTTGGCGTTGTCACCGGCCAGAATGAAGTCGCACATCAGCGCCAGCTCACAGCCACCGCCGAGGGCGAAACCGTTGACCGCAGCAATGATCGGCTTACGGCGGTTAGCCACGCGATCGCTGTCGCTGAACAGGTCGTCCATGTAGATCTGCGGGTAGGTCAGTTCAGCCATTTCCTTGATGTCGGCACCGGCGGCAAAGGCTTTTTTCGAGCCAGTGAGGACAATGCAACCGATGTTCGCATCGGCTTCCAGCGCGTCGAGGGCCAGATTCACTTCGCTGACCAGTTGCGCATTCAGCGCGTTCAGCGCCTGTGGGCGGTTGAGGGTGATCAGGCCAACGCGGCCGCGGGTTTCGAGCAGAATGGTTTCGTATGTCATGAATTAAAATTCCTTCTCAAAGATTGCGCGAAATGACCATGCGCTGAATATCGCTGGTGCCTTCGTAGATCTGGCAGACACGCACGTCGCGGTAGATGCGTTCCAGCGGGAAGTCGTTGAGGTAACCGTAACCACCGAGGGTTTGCAACGCCATCGAACAGACCTTCTCGGCCATTTCCGAAGCGAACAGTTTCGCCATGGAGGCTTCGACCAACGCCGGTTGACCGCTGTCGCGCAGGGCGGCGGCGTAATGCACCATCTGCCGGGCGACGGCGATCTGCGTGGCCATGTCAGCCAAGCGGAATGCCACGGCTTGATGCTCGATGATCGGTTTGCCGAAGGTGTCGCGCTCGCGGGCGTAATCACGTGCCGCTTCGAACGCGGCGCGGGCCATGCCCACCGATTGCGAGGCGATGCCGACGCGGCCGCCTTCAAGGTTGGCCAGAGCGATCTTGTAGCCCTCGCCCTCCTCACCCAAACGGTTGGCCACCGGCACTTTGACGTCTTCGAAGAGAATCTGGCAGGTGTCGGAGGCGTGCTGGCCGAGCTTGTCCTCGACGCGAGCGACTTTGTAGCCCGGCGAATCGGTCGGCACGATAAACGCGCTGATGCCGCGTTTGCCAGCGCTCGGATCGGTCACTGCAAACACGATCACGACTCCGGCGTTTTGCCCGGAGGTGATGAACTGTTTGCAACCGTGCAGCACGTAGTGATCGCCGTCCAGCCGTGCCCGAGTTTTCAGGCTGCTGGCGTCGGAACCGGCTTGCGGTTCGGTCAGGGCAAATGCACCGAGCATGGCGCCGCTGGCCAAGGGTTTGAGGAAGCGTTCGCGCTGATCGTCGTTGCCGAACTTGAGGATCGGCACGCAGCCGACCGAGTTGTGCACGCTCATGATCGTCGAGCAGGCGCCGTCGCCGGCGGCGATTTCTTCCAGGGCCATGGCGTACGCCAGGTAACCGGTGTCGCAGCCGCCCCACTGTTCCGGCACGAGCATGCCGAAGAAGCCCAGCTCAGCCATTTGGCTGATGGCTTCCTTGGGGAAACGGTGCTCGCGATCCCACTCGGCGGCGAACGGTTTCAAGCGTTCCTCGGCGAACTGCCGGGCCATGTCGCGGATCTGGGTTTGGTCTTCGTTGGGAATCATGGTGAATCCTTAAATCCGGGTTACCACACAGAACCCCTGTGGGAGCGAGCCTGCTCGCGAAAGCGGTGTGTCAGTAAAGCAAATACTGACTGACACGACGCCTTCGCGAGCAGGCTCGCTCCCACAGGGATTGGCGTTTGTTTCAATACACGCATTCCACGGCCATGGCCGTCGCTTCGCCGCCGCCGATGCAGATCGCCGCGATACCGCGCTTCTGCTTTCTCTGGCGCAGTGCCGACAACAACGTCACCAGAATCCGCGCCCCCGACGCACCGATCGGATGACCCAAGGCACAGGCACCGCCATGCACATTCAACTTGTCATGGGGGATTTCCAGGTGCGTCATCGCCGCCATGCCGACCACGGCAAACGCTTCGTTCACTTCGAACAGATCGACGTCCCCCAACGACCAACCGGTTTTCTTGATCAGCTTCTTGATCGCACCAATCGGCGCCACCGGGAACAGGCCCGGGGTATCAGCAAACGCGGCATGACCATGAATCACCGCCAACGGTTTCAGCCCGAGCTTCTGCGCCTGCGACTGCCGCATCAGCACCAGTGCCGCCGCACCGTCAGAAATCGAACTGGAGTTCGCCGCCGTCACCGTGCCGCCTTCGCGGAACGCCGGTTTCAGCGAGGCGACCTTGTCCAGTTTGGCTTTCGGCGGTTGCTCGTCATGGCTGATCAGCACCTGTTCTTTGCCGACGGTCACGGTCAGCGGGACGATCTCGTCCTTGAAGCTGCCGTCCTTGATCGCCTGCTGCGCACGGGTGGTCGAGGCGATGGCAAAAGCGTCCTGCGCCTCACGGCTGAAGCTATTGGTTTCGGCGCAATCCTCGGCGAAGGTGCCCATCAGGCGCCCTTTGTCGTAAGCGTCTTCGAGACCATCGAGGAACATCGAGTCGAGTACCCGGCCATGGCCCATGCGGTAACCGGCGCGGGCACGATCCAGCAGATACGGTGAGTTGGACATGCTTTCCATGCCCCCGGCGATCACCACGTCGGCACTGCCGGCGATCAACATGTCGTGAGCGAGAATGGTGGTTTCCATGCCCGAACCGCACATCTTGTTGACCGTGGTGCAACGGGTCGATTTATCCAGCCCGGCGCCGAGCGCGGCCTGACGCGCAGGCGCCTGACCAAGACCCGCAGGCAATACGCAACCGAACAACACTTCATCGACTGCATCGCTGGTTACACCGGCGCGTTCAACCGCAGCCTTGATCGCCGCAGCACCGAGTTGCGGCGCGGTGAGGCTCTTCAGTTCGCCCTGAAACCCGCCCATTGGCGTGCGCACGGCGCTGACGATAACAATCGGATCGTTGGAAATAGTCATGACAAATCCTCCTTACTTGGCGGCCATGCGCAAGGCGCCGTCGAGACGGATCACCTCGCCGTTGAGCATGCTGTTTTCGATGATATGCCGAACCAGCGCGGCGTATTCGGCAGGCTTGCCCAAGCGCGGCGGGAACGGTACGCCGGCGGCCAGCGATTCGCGGACTTCCGGGGTCATGCCGGCCATCATCGGCGTTTCGAAAATACCTGGGGCGATGGTCATCACACGGATGCCAAAGCGCGCCAGTTCGCGGGCGGCTGGCAGCGTCAGGCTGGCGATTGCGCCTTTGGAGGCGGAGTACGCCGCTTGACCGATCTGGCCGTCGAACGCCGCAACCGAGGCGGTGTTGATGATCACGCCACGTTCACCGTCTGCATTGGCTTCGCTTTCGGCGATGGCCGCAGCGGCCAGACGCAGCATGTTGAAACTGCCGATCAGGTTGACGTTGATCACTTGGGCAAAACTGCTCAGCGCATGCGGGCCGTTCTTGCCGAGGATCTTCTCGCCACGGACGATACCGGCGCAGTTGACCAGACCATTGAGGCTGCCAAAGGCTTTGACGGTCGCCTGCACGGCGGCTTCGGCAGCGGCTTCGTTGCTGATATCGGCAACGACGCTTTGCGCGCCAAGACGCTGAGCCTGAGCGGCCACGGCTTCGGCGTTCATGTCCACCAGCATCACTTTGGCGCCGGCACTCACCAGCAACTCAGCGGTGGCTGCACCGAGGCCCGATGCGCCGCCGGTGACGATAAAAACCTTGTTCTCGATCTGCATGACTGTATTTCCTGATTCAAGCTGAAACGTTATGCGCCGCAGCCTCTTGAGCCTTGGCGATTTCCTGGTTGCGCAAGATAAAGCGCTGCAATTTGCCACTTGGGGTCTTGGGCAATTCGCTGACAAATTCGATTTCACGCGGGTACGAATGTGCGGCCAGACGTTTGCGCACGTGTTGGCGCAGCTCTTCGGCCAACTCCGGCGCGGCACGGTATTGCGCACTCAGTACGACAAAGGCTTTGACCAGTTCGGTGCGCTCCGGATCCGGTTTGCCGACCACCGCTGCTTCGACCACCGCCGGGTGTTCGATCAACGCACTTTCGACGTCGAACGGGCCGACGCGATAGCCCGATGTGGTGATCACGTCATCGCTGCGGCCGACGAAGCTGATGCTGCCGTCCGGGTTCCATTCCACGGTGTCGCCACTGAGGTAGTAATTACCGACGAAGGCTTTGGTCGGCGCGCCTTCGTAGCCACCGAACCAGCACATCGGTGATTGCGGCCGGTCGATGGCCAGAATGCCCGGCTGGCCGACGCCGAGTTCGTTGTACTGATCGTCGAGCACGACGATGCGGTGGCCCGGCGAGGCGAAACCGGCAGCACCGACGTGCACCGCGTGATCGAGGCCGTGGTGGTTGCACAGGACCATGCCCAGTTCGGTCTGGCCGTAATGGTCGTGAATGACCACGTCGAGGTTATCGGCGAACCAGCGGATCACCTCCGGGTTCAGCGGTTCGCCGGCGCTGCTGACGATGCGCAGCTTGCCTTTGATCGACCTGGCGAACTCGTCGCCGCCGGCAATCAGCAAGCGATAAGCCGTTGGTGAACCGGTGAGGTTGGTGATGCCGTACTTGTTGATCACCCGGCAGGTGCTTTCGAGGGTGAACGGGCCATCGTAGAAGGTGATCGGATGGCCCATCGACAACGGGCCAGTGACGCCGAAATAGATGCCGTAGGCCCAGCCCGGATCGGCGACATTCCAGAACGCATCTTCCGGGCGCAGATCGACGGCGTCGCGGGTGTAGCTCTGGAAGGCAACGATGGCCTTGAGTGGCACCGACAGCGCCTTCGACGGGCCGGTGGTGCCCGAGGTGAACATCAGCAGAAACGGGTCTTCGCCAGTCAGCAGCACCGGTTCGCAGACGTTGGAATAGTTGGCCAGTTCGGCCCAGAAACTGAAATCGCCACGGACAATGCCCTGGCCTTTGGCGCCGCCGACGGTAACGAGCGTCGGGCAATCGGCGACTTCAGCGAGTTTCGGCCGGTTGACCGCGTCGGTGACCACGACTTTGGCGCCGGAACTGTTCAGGCGATGTTCGAGGGCTTTGGGGCCGAACGCGGTGAACAGCGGCTGATACACCGCGCCGATGCGCCAAGTGGCGAGCACGGTGATGAGCAATTCGACATTGCGCGGCAGCAGCCCGGCGACCTTGTCGCCCTTCTGCACGCCTTGGGCGAGAAGGAAATTGGCGAAACGCGCGGCTTTGTCCTGCAGATCGTTGAAGGTGTACGTCGCACTCGCGCCGTCGCGGCCCTCCCAGAACAGCGCAATGCGCCCCGGCAAGGCGTGGCGGTCGCAGCATTCGACACAGGCGTTGAGCGCCTCAAGCGTACCGCTGAGCGCGGCATCCACGGTGTGCTGATAGTTGAACTGTGCGGTGGCAGACAAGTAATCGCGCATTGCCAGAATCCCTCTGTGTTTTTATTAGGCTGGGAACCGTAAACAACAGAGGGATAGTCGCGCTGCGGGGCTGCGGCGGCAATGGTCAAAGCTATCAAAGTGGCTGACTGGTTTGGCCATGCCTTTAGAGGTGTGTTGCCTAGGCGGAAGCTTTCGCGAGCAGGCCCGCTCCCACAGTTTGAAATGCATTCCCCTTGTGGGAGCGAGCCTGCTCGCGAAGAGGCCGGATCAAACAACCTCATTGAGGATCAGCGTGCGGTAGTGGCCGGGATTCGACCCCGACCACTTGCGAAACGCCTTGTAAAACGAACTCGCATCAGCAAACCCCAACCGCGCGGCAATCTCGACAACACTGATCGAAGGCTCCGCCAGCCAAATGATCGCCAGCTCCTTGCGCACACTGTCCTTGAGGCCCTGATAGGTCTGCCCTTCTTCAGCCAGTCGCCGGCGCAACGTCGAGGCGGACATGCACAGCTGTTGGGCCAAAGCCTCGGTTTCCGGCCACTGCTCGGCGGGTAATTGCCGCAAATCCTGTTTGATCCGACTGGCGAGGCTTTCCGGGTCGCGGTACTTGACCAGAATGTTGGCCGGGGCGTGAGCAAGAAAGCGTTTCAGTTCCTCGGCGGTGCGCTTGATTGGCAGATCAAGGCAATCGGCCGAGAAAATCATCCGCGTACGAGGCCGATCAAAACGCAGGTTTTCCGAAAACATGACCCGGTAGTCATCGGTGAAGTCCGGCGCCGGACAACGCAATTCGATGGCCAGAATCGGTATCCTTCGCCCGGCCAGCCAACAGGCCACGCCGTGGACGATCATCCAGTAGGTGAAATAAGTGAAGGCGCGGCGTGGCTCGGGGTCGTCCTCCATCAGGACGATCTCCGCCAGACTTTGCTGGTGCACCAGTTGCGCCGGCATGCGCTCAAGCATCAGCGACAGAAAGCTCAAACCCGTGCTCAAACCCGCTGCCAGCGTCGGTTGCGCCATCGCGCTGCGACAGAGGAACTCAAGACTGCCGGACTTGAGCTTGCGCGGGTCCATGCCGAAAAACTCGTCATCACCACGGCGCGCCAATAACCGCCAAAGCTTCGCGTACTGCGACGCCGGCACCCGGCCGTGCTCGGTTTGCAGCAGCAGCGGATCAATCCCGACCTTGTTCAAGACTTCTTCCGTGGCCACGCCCAGGGCACAACTTTGCAGCAGCGCTTCACGCACCAGTTGAACGGCGATGGTGTCTTTTTCCGACATGGAGCGCGGTGAACCTTGTTGTTTTTGAGTGGTGGGCATCTTACCGCAGGTGGCGAATTCAACACGAACCCCCTGTAGGAATGAGCCTGCTCGCGATAGCGGTGGGTCTGAAGAATCAGCGCTGACTGACACGACGCCTTCGCGAGCAGGCTCGCTCCCACAAGGGTCTGTGCAGGGGCAAAAAACAGGTTGTTCAGCTTGTGTTCAGGTTTATGTCAATCAATGTCATGTGAGAATGACTTTCATTATGTTACAACTTGTAACTCTAGAAATGACCTCTTGGATGCCGAATGCTCGTTCCCTTTCTGATCATGCTGCGCGAAGGCATTGAAGCCGCGCTGATCGTTGGCATTATCGCCAGTTACCTCCAGCAAACCGGCCGTGGCCAATGGATGCCTGCCGTGTGGATCGGCGTGTTTCTCGCCGCTGCCCTCGCCCTGCTGGTCGGTGGTGGCCTGGAACTGGTCAGCGCCGAATTTCCGCAAAAGCAGCAGGAGCTGTTCGAAGGCGTGGTCGGGCTGGTGGCCGTGGGCATTCTCAGCTCGATGGTGTTCTGGATGCGCAAGGTCGCGCGCTCGATCAAGCATTCGCTGCAAGCCTCGCTGGATCATGCACTGACCTCTTCGAAGCATCAGGTCGTTGCGCTGATCGCCATGGTCTTCTTCGCTGTCGCCCGTGAAGGCCTGGAAACGGTGTTCTTCCTGCTCGCGGTGTTCCAGCAGAGCGAAGGCCCGGGCGCGCCGATCGGTGCCCTGCTCGGCCTGATTCTGGCGATCATCGTCGGTTTCCTGATCTACAGCGGCAGCATGCGCCTCAACCTTTCGGCGTTCTTCAAGTGGACCGGCCTGTTCATTCTGGTGGTCGCCGCCGGGATTCTCGCCAACTCGGTACAGGCCCTGCATGAAGCCGGGTTGTGGAATCACCTGCAAACCGTGCTCTTCGACTTCAGCGCGACGCTGCCGATGGATGGCCCGTTGGGCTCGGTGTTGGCCGGCATGTTCGGTTATCAGGATGCGCCGACTGTCAGCACCCTCGGTGCCTATCTGATCTATCTGCTGGTGGCGCTGGTGATGTTCTTTTACCCGGCGCCGAAGCCTCCCGCACAAACGTCTTCAGTTTCCAGCCAATAAGGGCATCCATGTCAAAGCCAAATACTCCTCAGGCCTCCCCTCCCCGCGCCTTGCGTTGGGCGGTGGCCGGTTCGGTGGTGGTGATGATCGCCGCCGGTGGTCTGTTTTATTACGCCTCGAAAATGGCCGCGGCCAAGCGTCAGCACAACCACGATGAAGTGGTGGTGAATATCCATCCGGGCAGTTGCGAGCCGAACGCGCTGACGGTGCCGGCTGGCCGCGCCAGGTTCCGCATCGTCAACCGTTCCGACCGGGCGGTGGAATGGGAAATTCTCGACGGTGTGCTCGTCGTTGAGGAGCGCGAAAACATCGCGCCGGGCCTGAGCCAGGTGATCAACGCCAACCTGCAACCGGGCGACTACGCGATCACTTGCGGATTGCTGAGCAACCCGCGCGGCACTCTGCACGTGACGCCGACTGCCGCGTCTGATGCTGCGGCCAAAGCCAAACCGTCGATGGTCGCCTTCGTCGGGCCGCTGTCGGAATTCCGTGTGTACCTGGCCAGCCAGAGCAGCGCGCTGATCAAAGCCGTCACGGCGCTCAATCAAGCCATTGAAAGCGGCGATTTGGCTCAGGCTCAGGCGCTGTATCTGCCCGCACGTGTCGCTTATCAACATCTGGCCCCGGCCGCGCAACGCCTGGCCGAACTGGACAACAGCATCAACGCCCGCGCCGATTACTTCGAGAAACGCGAACAGGATCCAGCGTTCGTCGGTTTCCACCGTCTCGAATTCGGCCTGTTCCAACAGCGCAAACTCGACGATCTGACGCCGGTCGCCCAGCGCCTGCTCAGCGATGTCACCACGCTCAAACAGCAACTGCTTGCGCAGTCGCTGCCACCGGAGCAACTGGTCAACATCATCGTGCGCAACCTCAACACCCTCGCCGACGTCCGCGCCGCCAGTGGTGAAGGGGAACGCTACAGCCACAGCGACCTCAACGGTTTCGCCGCCAACGCGCAAACCGCGCGCAAAGTCGTCGATCTGCTGCGGCCAATGCTGAGCAAATCTGCCGCCGACCTGTTGCCGAAAATCGACAAGGCACTCGCGGACTTCGACAGCGAACTCGACAGCTACAAGATCAAGGACGGCTACGCCAGCTACGACTCCGTCAGCGGCGCACAACGCAAGCAGATCGCCGACAAGGCCCAGGCTCTGGCCGACGCACTGGATGGCATCGATCCCGCCCTCGGCCTTTCCGGCCTGTAAGCAGAAGAAGAATTCCCGATGAAAGATTTAGAAACGCTCAACCTGCAACGTCGCCGTGTGCTGATGGGCATGGGCGCCGCCGGTGTCGCTCTCGCCGGGTCCGCCCTGAGCTGCCCGGCCATGGCCGCCGCGCCGGCGCAGGTCACCGAGGCACCGAGCAGCGACAAGACCGAAGACCGCCACGATTTCCACGGCGTACACCAGACCGGCATCGTCACCCCGCGTCCGGCCTCGGGCATGCTGGTTTCGTTCGATGTGTTGGCCAGTGATCGCGAAGACCTCGAGCGGTTGTTCCGCACGCTCAACGAGCGCATTGCGTTCCTGATGAAGGGTGGCCCGGTCGCACAGATCGATCCGAAACTGCCGCCGCCGGATTCCGGAATTCTCGGCCCGAACGTCACGCCGGATAACCTGACCATCACCGTGTCCGTCGGTGAATCGCTGTTCGACGAGCGCTTCGGTCTGGCCGAGGCCAAGCCCAAGCGTCTGATACGCATGGTCGGGTTTCCCAACGATGCGCTGGACGCCGATTGCTGCCATGGTGATCTGAGTTTGCAGTTCTGCTCGAACACCGCCGACACCAACATTCACGCCCTGCGCGACATCGTCAAAAATCTCCCCGATCTGCTGTTGGTGCGCTGGAAACAGGAAGGCAGCGTGCCGCCGCAAGCCCCGGCGAAACCCGGTGTGCCGGCGCAATCGGCGCGCAATTTCCTCGGATTCCGTGATGGCTCGGCCAACCCCGATTCCAACGACAGCAAAGCCATGGATAGCCTGGTCTGGGTGCAACCGGGCAGCGATGAACCGGCCTGGGCTGCCCACGGCAGCTATCAAGCGGTGCGGATCATCCGCAACTTCGTCGAGCGCTGGGACCGCACGCCGTTGCAGGAACAGGAAAGCATCATCGGCCGGGTCAAGACCACCGGCGCGCCGATGGGTGCGCAGCATGAGACCGAAGTCCCGGATTACAGCAAAGACCCGGCCGGCAAGCTGACCAAACTCGACGCGCATATTCGTCTGGCCAACCCGCGTACAGCTGAAACGCAAGCCAATCTGATCCTGCGCCGGCCGTTCAACTATTCCAACGGCGTGAACAAGAACGGCCAGCTCGACATGGGCCTGCTGTTCATCTGTTACCAGGCCGACCTGGAAAAAGGCTTTATCACCGTGCAGACCCGCCTCAACGGCGAACCGCTCGAGGAATACCTCAAACCGGTCGGCGGCGGGTACTTCTTCACCCTGCCAGGTGTCACGGGCGACAAAGACTTCATCGGTCGCTCGCTGCTCAACGCCACACAACCGAAAACCGCTGCCTGAAACAACATCTCAACACTGGAGCCGCCCCCATGAAAAAGACGCCACTCGCGCTATTGCTGACCCTTGGTTTGCTCAACACCCCGCTGTCGGCATTCGCCGCGACGGCACCGCTGGATCTGGTCGGGCCGGTTTCGGACTACAAGATTTACGTCACCGAGCAATTGGATGAGTTGGGTAGCCACACCCAGCAGTTCACCGACGCCGTAAAGAAAGGCGACCTGGCCACTGCGCAAAAGCTCTACGCACCGACCCGCGTTTACTACGAGTCGATCGAGCCGATTGCCGAACTGTTCAGTGACCTCGATGCGTCTATCGTCTCCCGCGTCGACGCCCACGAGAAAGGCGTGAAGGCCGATGACTTCACCGGTTTCCACCGCATCGAATATTCGCTGTTCTCGGAAAAAAGCACTCAGGGTCTGAACGAGCTGGCAGACAAGCTCAACAGCGACGTCAAAGACCTGCAAACCCGCGTCGCCGGCCTGACCTTCCCGCCTGAGAAAGTCGTCGGCGGTGCTGCCGCGCTGCTGGAAGAAGTCGCTGCGACCAAGATCTCCGGCGAAGAAGACCGCTACAGCCACACGGATCTGTACGACTTCCAGGGCAACATCGACGGCGCGAAGAAAATCGTTGATCTGTTCCGTCCGCAGATCGAAAAGCAGGACAAGGCTTTCGTAGCGAAGGTCGACAAGAACTTTGCCACGGTCGACAAGATTCTGGCCAAGTACAAGACCAAGGATGGTGGTTTCGAGACGTATGACAAGGTGAAGGATAACGACCGTAAGGCGCTGGTCGGGCCGGTGAATACACTGGCCGAAGACCTGTCCACGTTGCGTGGCAAGTTGGGTCTGAACTAAGTTCTTTAGCGCCTGGTCTGGCCCCTTCGCGAGCAGGCTCGCTCCCACATTTTGAACTGCATTTCCCTGTGGGAGGGAGCTTGCTCCCACATCTGGAATGCATTCCCCCTGTGGGAGCGAGCCTGCTCGCGAAGGCATTTTCAGCCGCAAAAAATAATCTGAAGGTTTACAAAATCCGGTAGAGCAACCGCTCAATCCGCACCCGACTCACGCGCTTGAGAAACTTGGCCACCCCGGCCGGGTATTCCGGCAGCGTCTCCAGGCTCTGAAAACTGTCGATCCGCGTGGTATGGCGGAAAATCTCCTCCAGTTCCTTCGCTCGCGGCTCCAGCCACTCCCCTTTCGGATCATCGATCAACAACGCATTCTCCAGATCCAGGCGGAACGCCCGTGGATTGAGGTTGTTGCCGGTCAGCAGCGTATAGCGCTGGTCGATCCACATGCCCTTGAGGTGATACGTGTTGTCGCCATCACGCCACAGGTGCAGGTTCAACTGACCGCTGTCGATGTTGCGCTGATGCCGTTTGGCAAAGCGGCGCAGGCTGATCTCGTACAGATACGGCAACGCTGCGATCACCTTGAACGGCTCGCTCGGCGGGATATAGAAGTCGTTGGCGGTCTTGTCGCCGACGACGATATCGATTTTCACGCCACGGGCCAGCGCGCGGTTGATCTCACGAATCACCCCCAGCGGCAGGTTGAAATACGGCGTGCAAATGGTCAGTTGCTTTTGCGCACTGGCGATCAATTCGAGAATCGCCCGATTCAACGGGTTGTTCTTGCCGACGCCGAGCAACGGAGTGACTGACAGGCCTTCTCTGGCCGTACTGCCGGTGGCCGTGTCGTACGTTGCATATTTGAGGCGGCTACGCAGATCACCGATGTCATTGCGCAAGCTACGCGTGGTCGGCAGGTTGGGCAGATCGAGGCGATGCACCGCTTTCGATTCGATCAGGCCGTGCTTGACCAGGTGATGCATCGAGTCAGCCAGTTCGCGGCTTTGCAGGACGTGATAACGGTCGAAACGGTACTTGTCGAACTTGTGCAGGTAGACGTTGTTCAGGCTCGCGCCGCTGTAGACCACACAGTCGTCTATCACGAAGCCCTTCAGATGCAGAACGCCGAACAGTTCACGGGTCTGCACCGGCACGCCGTACACCGGCACTTCACTTTGGTGCGTGCGGGTCATTTCCTGATACCACGCCGAGTTGCCCGGCTGCTTGCCGGCACCGATCAGCCCGCGCTGGGCGCGCAACCAATCGACCACCACGGCAATTTCCAGCTCGGGACGCTTGAGCTTGGCGGCGTGGAGTGCATCGAGAATTTCCTGACCGGCTTCGTCTTGCTGCAGATACAGCGCAACGATGTAGATGCGCTGGGTCGCTGCCGCGATTTTCTCGAGCAGGCAACGACGAAATTCAGCGGCGCCGGACAGAATGGTCACGGCCTCGGCGGTCAGCGGGAAGCTGCGCAATTTGGGCAGCAAGGAGCGTTTGAAAAGCAACGGCATAGGGCTCGCAATGGGTCGAATCCGAAGAACCCGAGAGCTTACACCATCGCATCCTTCGGGTCTTGTTAGTGTCTGTAATGGCGTCTTCGCGAGCAGGCTCGCTCCCACCTTTGAAACGCATTCCCCTGTGGGAGCGAGCCTGCTCGCGAAGACGATTTGACAGTCGACAAAAATACCCGCTTGACCAAGGAGAACAATCGTTCTACTGTTTGCAACATGAACGAAATCACTAGCAACGACACACGCGACATCATCCTGGATGTCACCGAAAAGTTGATCTATAAAAGTGGCATCGCTGCCACCAGCATGGACCTTCTGGTGAAAACCGCTTGCGTCTCCAGAAAAAGCATCTACCGCTACTTTGCCGACAAAGACGCGCTGACCGTCGCCGCCCTGCAACGTCGTGATGTGCGCTGGATGCACTGGTACAGAAGCGCTGTCGATCAGGCCGAAACCCCGGCCGATCGCCTGCTCAACCTGTTCACCGTGCTCAAGAGCTGGTTCGCCTCGGAAGGCTTTCGCGGCTGCGCCTTCATCAACACCAGCGGCGAAACCGGTGATCCACAGGACCCGGTGCGGCTGGTCGCAAAAGAACACAAACAGAAGCTGCTCGACTACGTGTGCGAGCTGTGTACCGAACATGGCGCCGAGGATCCGCAACTGCTGGCCAAACAGCTGCTGATCCTGATTGACGGTGCCATTACCGTAGCGCTTGTGATGGGTGATCACAGTGCCGCCGATAATGCGCAATGCATGGCGCGAAAGTTATTGGACCTGTAACGCCTTAATAAGCCGGACTTGTTGTTCAATTATTAATTAGATCGGGAGACTGATATGTCTACTGCAGCCCAGGTACGTCCGCCATTGCCGCCCTTCAACCGTGAATCAGCCATCGAGAAAGTTCGTCTGGCCGAGGATGGCTGGAACTCCCGCGACCCGGAACGGGTTTCGCTGGCTTACACCCTCGACACCAAATGGCGTAACCGCGCCGAGTTCGCCAGCAACCGCGAAGAAGCCAAGGCCTTCCTCACCCGTAAATGGGCGAAAGAGCTGGATTATCGTTTGATCAAGGAGCTGTGGGCTTACTCGGATACTCGCATCGCCGTGCGCTATGCCTATGAATGGCACGACGATTCGGGTAACTGGTTCCGCTCTTACGGCAATGAAAACTGGGAATTCGATGAGCAGGGCCTGATGTTCCAACGTTATGCGTGCATCAACGACATGCCGATCAAGGAAAGCGAACGCAAGTTCCACTGGCCACTGGGCCGGCGCCCGGATGATCATGCGGGGCTGTCGGACCTCGGCCTGTAAATCCGGGACATGTGAGCCTGTTGAATCTGCCGACCATAGGACAACTGTAGGAGCAGCCTTCACTGCGCCTACAGTTGTTGCCTCACCGTCTTAAACACGAAAACCGTCCGGCCACTTGAGCTGCCACGCCGGAGGATAGAATCAAAACCCTCCCCTCTTTGGCGGAACATAATCAGGGTCCGGTTCGAGTTCGTATGTAACAGTTGCGGAATGCTTGGACGGGTTTAGCACCACGTCTGAAATCTTCACTAACGACCCCGGTTTTTTTAGCAACCTCACAGCCTTTGCTTTAGCGTCTTCTTTGGTTTCAGAAGTTCCGTGCAAATCAACGATGAATTCCATTGCTCATGCTCCTGCGTGACCTCCACCAAGTCGGAATAACCGGGCGTAGTGAAGTCTGCCATCGGATTCAAAATGGATAACCTGTCAAACTTGACAGGTATCGAGCTTGATTTGGAATAGCTTTCAGCAGTTTGATATCCAAATGTTTTGAATGCTCAGTCGGCTTTGCCGGTAGGCTGGTTCCCACAGATTCGCATAGGGTTCAGGCAACGGCGGCAGTCTTTTCTGCCTCCAGTTCACGCACCAGCGGTAACACCCGCCGCCCGAAATATTCAACCTCTTCCTGAAAGTGCAAAAACCCCGCCAGCACCAGATCCACCCCCACCGCTTTCAGCGCCACGATCCGTTCGGCAATCTGCAGCGGCGTGCCAATCAGATTGGTCTTGAAGCCATCGTTGTACTGCACCAGATCCTCGAACGTCGATTTCGCCCAGTTGCCCTCACCTTCCGGCGACGCCCTGCCCGCTTGTTTCGCCGCGTCGCCAAACGCATTCACTGCCTCTGGATCGGCCTGATCGATGATCTGCGCAAGCACCGCCCTTGCCTCTTCTTCGGTATCACGGGCGATGACAAACGCGTTCACGCCAATCTTCACCGAATGATTGTTCGCCGCCGCCTTCTGACGAATATCGTCAACCTGCGCCTTGATCCCCTCAACGCTGTTGCCGTTGGTGCACCCAGTAGGCAAATTTCACGGCTTGCTGACTCATTGGCGTGTCCTCGGGACATTTGTGGAGATGAGAGTGGTAGAGCAGCAAGCGTGCCAGGCCTGGAATGCCCGGTTTTGTTGGGTTTTTGTGTGATGCAGATGTTTTGTAGAGGGGGGATTTGTTGGCGGGTTGTTGTGTGGACAACAGTTGGTTTGGGGTCGGCATGAAGAATGCCTTCGCGAGCAGGCTCGCTCCCACAGGGTGGAATGCATTTCAAAATGTGGGAGCGAGCCTGCTCGCGAAGGCGTCAGACGGGTCGCCGCAACACTTGGAAATGAGTAACATGACCGCCCTCCCCGCAGCTCACGTTCTGCGCCCTGCCGAATAAGCCGCTTCCATGCCTTTCGAACTCAGCGTTGACCTCACCACCCTCGCCATTCTGGCCCTTGTCGCTTTTATTGCCGGTTTCATCGATGCCATCGCCGGCGGTGGCGGCCTGCTGACCACGCCCGCACTGCTGACCGCTGGCCTGCCGCCGCATCTGGTGCTCGGCACCAACAAGTTGAGTTCGACGTTCGGCTCGGCCACTGCCAGTTTCACCTTCTACAAACGCAAGCTGTTCCACCCGCGTCAGTGGACCCACGCCATCGTCGGCACACTGGTCGGCGCCCTGGCCGGCGCCATCGTCGCCCATTACCTGCCGGCGGAATGGCTGAACAAGATGCTTCCGGTAATCGTCTTTGCTTGCGGCCTGTATCTGTTGTTCGGCGGCACACCAAAAGCGCCACTGGATATCGACGCGCCGATCAAAAAGAAATGGCAATCGACCCAAGGCTTCAGCCTCGGTTTCTACGACGGTGTGGCCGGCCCCGGCACTGGCGCATTCTGGACGGTGAGCAGCCTGCTGCTCTACCCAATCGATCTGGTCAAGGCCAGCGGCGTGGCGCGCAGCATGAACTTCGTCAGCAACATTGCGGCGCTGTCGGTGTTCGTGTTTTCCGGGCAGGTGGACTGCATCATCGGGCTGGGCATGGGCCTGTCGGTGATGGTCGGCGCGTTCTTTGGCGCGCGCACCGCGATCAGCGGCGGCGCCAAATTCATTCGCCCGGTGTTCATCACCGTGGTGCTGGGTTTGACCGTGCGCCTAGCCTGGCAGCACTGGTTCAGCGTGGCCTAAGCGCCGCGCCACGTAGACGTCGATCAGGTAACGGGCAATCGACTTGGACGCCGGCAACGGCGGCAGGTCGTGCACGTTGAACCACTGGGCGTCTTCGATCTCGTCTTCCTGACAGACAATTTCGCCACCGGCGTATTCGGCATGGAAGCCGAGCATCATCGAATGCGGGAACGGCCAGCACTGGCTGCCCAGGTACTGAATGTTCTTCACTTCGATCCGCACTTCCTCACGCACTTCCCGAATCAGGCAATCCTCGGCGGACTCGCCCGGCTCGGCGAACCCGGCCAGCGTGCTGTAAACCCCGGTGACAAACCGTGGTGAGCGCGCCAGCAGAATCTCGTCGCCACGGGTAATCAGCACGATCATGCTCGGCGAAATGCGCGGATAACTGCGCAGATCGCACGGCTGGCAATACATCGCCCGTTCACGCGGCACTTGCGCCATGGCTTGCCCGCAATTGCCGCAGAAGCGATGTTCGCGCGCCCAAGTGCCAATTTGCGCGGCGTAACCCAGCACTTTGTAGATCGTGTGATCGCCATCAAGCATGAACGCCCGCAGCCCTTTCCAGTTACAACCCGGCACCTCGCTGGCACTGCGCAGTTCCAGCAGATACACCGGCTCGCCATCGAGATGGCCGATGCCATGCTCGGCGAGGACCGACAAGTCCTGACGCTTGAGCCATTCGCGCGGGAACAACGCGCCGTTGTCATCGAACAGAAAGCCTTCCGGGCTGCGCGCCACGGCCCAGCCGCCCGGTTGATCGGTGTCCAGTACTGCAGTGGTCCAGCGAGATGTCATGGTTTCTCAGTCCAGGAATTCGGGTTTCTGTTTGCTCATATGGGCGGCCATGGCCACGCGCAAGTCGGTGGATTGCAGCATGGCGGCATTCCAGGTGGCAACGTATTCGAGGCCGTCGTCGATGCGATGGTCGCGCATGTAGCTGATCATTTCCTTGGTGCCGGTCACCGCAATCGGCGACTTCGAGGCGATTTCGCGGGCGATGTCCAGCACACCTTCGAGCAGCGCGTCCTTGTCGCTGTAGACGCGATTGACCAGGCCGATGCCGCGCGCTTCTTCAGCGCCGAACGTGCGACCGGTGTAAGCCAGTTCACGCAGCATGCCGTCACCGATGATCCGTGGCAACCGTTGCAAAGTGCCAACATCGGCGGCCATGCCGATATCGATTTCCTTGATCGAGAATTGTGCGTCTTCGGCAGCGTAGCGCATGTCGCACGCCGCGATCAGATCGATGGCGCCGCCCAAGCAGTAACCTTGAATCGCGGCGATGACGGGTTTGCGACAGTTGTCGACGGCGTTGAACGAGGCTTGCAGGGTCAGAATTTTTTTACGCAGCAGGCGCGCATTGCGGCCGACATCCTTGCCCAGTTCATTGGCGACGCCGGCGAGCATCATCAGGTCGATGCCGGAGGAAAAGTGTTTACCGTTGCCGCTGAGCACCACCACGCGCACTTCGTCGGTGTCGTCGATCCACTGGAAGATGTCGACGATCTCGCTCCAGAACGCCGCGTTCATCGAGTTGATCTTTTCCGGACGATTGATCTGCACATGGGCGATGTTGTCGGCCAGTTCGACGCTGAAGGCGGAGTATTGAGTCATGGCAGTGATCCTTTACCGGGCAGAAAATGAGGCCCGAACTATAACAAGGCATCACGGCGGCGGTTCGGCCAAATGCGGGACTGTCCTGAGTTTTACTTTGCCTGTGCCGGCCCCTTCGCGAGCAGGTCGAATCGTCGCACCGTCGCTCCCACCCTGTTGAAATTCATTTTTCCCTGTGGGAGCGAGCCTGCTCGCGAAAGCGTCCGATCAGTCACTACAATTCATCTGGCCAAACGCCGCAGCCCAAACAACATCCCCCCTGCCCCCAACAACATCACCGCCAAAAACAGCGGATAGGAAATCCACCACGGCGTCCCCGCCGTCATCATGCTGAATTCGACATACCACCAATGCTCGCAATCAGGTTCAACGGCAGAAACACCACGTTGATCAACGTCAGCTTGCGCAGCAGGTTGTTCATGCTGTTGTTCATCAGGTTGCCGCGCGCATCGATCAGGCCGGAAAACACCGTGGAGTAGATTTCCGCCTGCTTGTAGCACTGGTTGTTCTCGATGATCAGATCGTCAATCAGGCCGAGCGCTTCACTGCCGAAATGCTGTTTCTCGGCATGATTGCGCAGACGCGTGAGAACCGCGCCGTTGCTGTGCAGCGCGTTGATGTAATAGATCAGGCTTTCGCTGAGATTGAACATCTGCACCAGATGCTGGTTCTGCATCGAGTCGTTGAATTTCTGCTGCAGTTCGCGGGCGACCAGTTTGATCACCTTCAGGTGCCCGAGGTAGTGATGGATATTGCTGAACAGCAAGTCGAGCAAGACATCCAGCGGCGTGTTCAACGGCTGGCGAGTGCCGAGGCCGTGCAGCGGCGTGTCGTCGGTGGCGATCACCAGCAGTTGTCCGGGGGCAAACAGCAATCCGCAGGACGACACTTCAAATGCCAGGCTGCCACCGCCGGAGTAGTTCTCCGGGCGCTTCCAGATCAGAAACAAGTGGTCGGGATGGAACTCGATGCGCGACACCTCATCCGGGTCCAGCGCTGACGCCAATGCATGTTCATCGACCTTGAAATGACTGTGCAGCAAGTCGCGCTCGGCGGCATCGGGGTTGCTGAACAACATGACCTCGGCGTCCAGTCGCTCGACCCGCTGCAGAGCTCCGTGGCTCAGTGCGAAGCTGTTGATCATCGGCGCTTCACCAGGCCTGACCGCGACGTTTGAGTTCCAGGCGCCGCACGAACTCCTCCAGCACCAGTGAATACAGATCGTCGTGCAAATAGGCGTCTTCGATGCCGGCGTCGAGGTTGGGGTTGTCGTTGACTTCGATCACCACCACTTTGTCGCCGGCCTGCTTCAGATCGACACCGTAGAGGCCGTCACCGATCAGGTTGGCGGTCTTTACCGCCAGTTCAACCACCGCACGCGGCGCCTCGTGGATCGCCATCGTGCGGCATTCGCCGTTAACGTCCTGGCCTTTGGCCTTGTGGTTGTAGATCTGCCAATGGCCCTTGGACATGAAGTATTGGCAGGCGAAGATCGGTTTGCGATTGAGCACGCCGATGCGCCAGTCGTATTCGGTGTAGAAGAACTCCTGAGCCAGCAGCAACACCGAGTGCTCAAACAATTCGGCAGTGGCTTCGAGCAAGGCCTGCTGGCTTTCCACCTTGATCACACCACGAGAAAAACAGCCATCGGGAATCTTCAGTACCAGTGGAAAACCAAGGCGCTCACCCACTCGCTCGAAGTCTTCGGGTCGCTCCTTGTAGAGGATTTCGGTGGCCGGCATGCCGAGTTGATGGCTGTTGAGCAGATCGGTCAGATAGACCTTGTTGGTGCAGCGCAGAATCGACGTCGGGTCATCCATCACCACCAGCCCTTCGCTCTCGGCCTTCTTGGCGAAGCGATAAGTGTGGTTGTCGACGCTGGTGGTCTCTCGAATCAACAAGCCGTCGTACTCGGCGAGACGCGCGTAATCCTTGCGTTCAATCAGTTCGACGTCGATGCCCATGGTTTTGCCGACCCGGACGAAGTTCGCCAGTGCCTTGCTGTTGGAGGGCGGCAAGGCTTCCTGCGGATCATGCAGAATCGCCAGATCATAGCGCGCTACTTGTGGCGAGCGCGGCACTCGCCAGACTTTACGGCTGAAACCGTCCAGCGCATTGGCGAACTGATCTTCCTGATCATCGCGCAACTTGTGCAAGGCGCCGGACTTTATACCTTCGATGTGCCAGCCGTGAGTTCGGCGAAACTCAACTAACAGAATCGGACAGGGAAATACTTCAAACAATTGTCGGGCCAGATCCTGTAATGGCTCAATATGAGTTCGACCGAAATACAGCGTCAGAGTAAAACCTTCGGTATCACTGTAGAGATGATGACTAAGGGCTTTCTCGAGGGTTTTATCGAGATCATCCAGCGCCAGGCCGTACAGTGATTTTTTCGTCAGTTCGCTGATGGTTCGCACCGAGGGAATCACCTTGTGCCCCCGTGCTTCGGCGAGCAGCGAGCAGTAGTAGCCGTGGCCCAGGTACTTGTAGCTGCGGCACAGATTGATCACCTGCACGCGTTTGCCCGGCTCACTGTCACAGCTGTGCTCGAGGTATTCCTGCGCCGTCAGGATGTCTTCGCTGGGAAAGTACGAAGCCCAGTCTTCCTTGCGCTCGACAATAATCAAAACCTGACTGGATGTTTTAATCGCTGATTTTAAATAAGTTGCCGCCGGCAAAATTTGCTCGGATACTTCGCGCCAATGACCCTGTACCGCTGACATAGAGATTGATCCGTTGGAGAACAAGACCTTTTCTATTAAGCACGAAGTTTTTTGAAAGTCTCGTTTCGTTACGCAACTTTTACGGTGGTCATATGAAGGCTGTTTTTCGTTTGGCGGTAGTTGAAGACTTGCCGGCGTTGCTGGCACTGGAAATGCAATGTTTCACCACGGACCGGCTCACCAGTCGCAGCTTTCAGTGGATGATCACCCGTGCTCACGGACAGTTGCTGGTGGCCGAATGCGACGGTCGACTGCTGGGCTATGCGCTGGTGTTGTTTCATCGCGGCACATCGCTTGCGCGGCTGTATTCCATTGCACTGGCCGTCGAGGCGCGCGGCACGGGCCTGAGCAAACAGCTGCTGCAACGCATTGAAGCGATGGCCCTGGAACATGACTGCGCGTACCTGCGCCTGGAGGTGCGTCTCGACAACCCTGCGGCGATCGCGTTGTACGAACGCAATGGCTACCGGCGTTTTGCGCTGATTCACGATTACTACGAAGACCATGCCGATGCGCTGCGGCTGGAGAAACGCATTCTCCAGCACCGTGATTCGCGCAGCATCAAGGTGCCTTACTACCCGCAAACCACCGACTTCACTTGTGGCCCGGCGTGTCTGCTGATGGCCATGGGCGCGCTGCAAGCGGAACGGTCGTTGGAGCGTCGAGAGGAACTGCAGGTCTGGCGGGAGGCGACCACGGTGTTCATGACCTCCGGCCATGGCGGTTGCAGCCCGCAAGGATTGGCATTGGCGGCGTGGCGTCGGGGGTTTCGCGTGCGTATGGCGCTGAGCATGAGTGGGCCGCTGTTCCTCGACGGTGTGCGTGATGCGCATAAAAAAGACGTCATGCGCCTGGTCCACGAAGAGTTCACGGCGCAATTGCAGGAAACCGATGTCGAGTGTGTGATCGGTGCGTTGCTGGATCTGCCGCGACTGCTGGATGCCGGTGGGCAGCCGTTGGTGTTGATCAGCAGCTATCGACTGACGCGCTCCAAATCGCCGCACTGGGTGGTCGTGACCGATTGTGACGAAGACTTCGTTTACCTGCATGACCCAGATGTTGACCACAGCCAGCATCGACAACCCATGGATTGCCAGCATGTGCCGGTGAGTCACGGGGAGTTCGAGAAAATGTGTCGGTTTGGCCGGGGTAAATTGCGTGCGGCGGTGGTGCTGTATTCCCGCGAAACGTAAGCCTCCACATGCAGGAGCTGCCGCAGGCTGCGATCTTTTGATCTTGATCTTAAAAACAAGATCAAAAGATCGCAGCCTCATTGCACTCGACAGCTCCTACAGGGGGACTCTTCTTTAAAGTTCGGGCTTCAGGCCGATTTTGTACAAAGAGCCCTTCTCTTCATCCGTCAACACATACAAATAACCATCCGGCCCTTGCCGCACATCGCGGATGCGCTGCTTGAGTTCACCCAGCAAACGCTCTTCATGCACGACCTTGTCGCCATCGAACTGCAAGCGAATCAGTTCCTGAGTCACCAGCGCACCGATAAACGCATTGTGTTGCCACGGTTTAAAGCGATCGGCATCGTAAAACGCCATACCGGTGACACCCGGCGACTTTTCCCAGACATGGTGCGGTGCGACAGTGCCTTCGGCCGTTTTGCCCAGGGCTTCCGGGATCGGCTGCATCGAGTAATTGATGCCGTGGGTCGCCAGCGGCCAGCCGTAGTTCTTGCCGCGCTCGATAATGTTCACCTCATCGCCACCGCGCGGGCCGTGCTCGTTCTCCCACACTGTGCCGGTCCAGGGATTGAGCGCCGCCCCCTGCGGATTGCGTACGCCGTAGGCCCAGATCTCGGGGCGTACGCCGGACTGACCAACAAACGGGTTGTCATCCGGCACCTTGCCGTCCGGGTAGATGCGCACGACCTTGCCTTGCAGCTTGTCGAGATCCTGCGCGGTCGGTCGGTCGTTGTTCTCACCCAAGGTAATGAACAAATAACCGTCGCGATCAAACACCAGCCGTGAGCCGAAGTGATTGCCGACCGAAAGCTTCGGTTCCTGGCGGAAGATCACTTTGAAATCCTTCAGCGTCTTCAAGTCATCCGAGAGCCGTCCGCGCCCCACAGCCGTGCCGGCCTTGTCGCCAGCACCGCCACCTTCGGCATAGGACAGATAGACCAGACGATCCTGTTTGAAGTCCGGTGAGAGCGCGACATCCAGCAACCCACCCTGCCCCTTGGCCCAGACCTGCGGCACACCGGCGATCGGCGCCGACAGTTTGCCGTCAGCGGCCACTACGCGCAGATTGCCCGGACGTTCGGTGACCAGCATGCCCTGGCGATCCGGCAGAAACGCCAGCGCCCACGGATGCTCAAGGCCTGCGGTGATGGTCGTGACTTCGAGGGTGCCCTGTTCGCTTTGCAGCTCTTTGGGCGCGGCGGCAAAGGCCGGCGCGCTGATCAGCGCACCGGCACACAGTGTGGCTAGAAGGGGTTTACGCAACATGCACGATTCCTTTTGTTCGTTTGCAGGGCCGGCAGAACCTCAGTCCTGCCGCTCAACGGTTGCTGTCTCCGCTGCGCGAAGGTGGATTGGGAATGAACGTGGGCGGCGTGCTCGGCACCGAGCGGATCGGCTGGCCATTGCCGATGCCACGGTTCTCGACCGTAGGCTGACGCGGCGTCGGTACAGTGTTCGGCCCCCGAATGGGTGGAGCGCTGGGCTGAGTGCCCTGCATGCTGTTGGGGTTCGCCCGGCGGATCGGGCTGTTGTAGGGATTGTTGCTATTGCCGGTCGGGCTTTGCGCCAACAGGACGTCGGCATGAACCAGCCCGCCACTGAGGGTCAGGACGACGATGCCAAGCAGAATTCGGTTCATGACGCTGCCTCTCGATGGGCCGGGGATAGAGCGTTCGAGTCCACGCTACGCTCAGGGTTCGGATTTGTTAACCCACAAGCCTTAAACAACATGTAACACGGCTTGACCGAGTCCCTGCAAACCCGCGCATTCCGGGGAAACTTTCAGTCACAGCCGCAGGTCATCCGATCATCACTCGGAGAACTCACCATGGCTCGGGCAATCTGGAAAGGCGCAATCAGTTTCGGACTGGTGCACATCCCTGTCGCATTGGTCTCGGCGACCTCGTCGCAGGGCGTCGATTTCGATTGGCTCGACAGCCGCAGCATGGATCCCGTCGGTTATAAACGGGTCAACAAGGTCACCGGCAAGGAAGTCACCAAGGAGCACATCGTCAAAGGTGTGGCTTATGAAAAGGGCCGGTATGTGGTGCTGAGCGAGGAAGAGATTCGCTCGGCGCATCCCGTATCGACGCAGACCATCGACATCTTTTCTTTCGTCGACGCCGAACAGATTCCCCTGCAAAACATCGACACGCCCTACTACCTGGCACCCGACAAACGCGGCGGCAAGGTCTACGCGCTACTGCGCGAAACCCTGAGCAAAACCAACAAGGTCGCCCTCGCCCGCGTGGTGCTGCATACGCGCCAGTACCTCGCAGCGTTGATGCCGCTGGAGGCTGCGCTGGTTCTGGTGAAACTGCGTTGGCCGCAAGAGGTGCGCGGCCTGGATGAACTGGAACTGGGCAGCGAAGTGACCAAGCCGCAGCTGGCCAAGGGTGAACTGGACATGGCCAAACGGCTGGTGCAGGACATGAGCGCGGACTGGAAACCCGAAGACTACAAGGATGAATTTGAAGACAAGATCATGGCCCTGGTCGAGAAAAAGGCCCATGAAGGCAAAATCGAGGATGTTGAAACGGTGGGTGGCGAGGAAGAGCGCAAGACGGCCGATGTGATCGATTTGACCGAGCTGCTTAAACGCAGTCTGGGTGGGAAAGCGGTGGCGAAGCCAAAAGCGAAAGCAGAGAAAACGGCGAAATCTGCGCCGGCGAAGAAGACCAAGAAGGCTTCCTGATAGTACCTGGGGATTTTAAGGGCCCCTTCGCGAGCAGGCTCGCTCCCACAGGGTTCTGAGTCGAGTGCGAAATTCGCATTCACCCAGTTCCACTGTGGGAGCGAGCCTGCTCGCGAAGGGGCCAGTCAAAGCAATGCAACAATTCAGATCAGAATGAAGATCGCCAGCAAACCGCCGAAGATCGCCCACTTTTCCATGTAGTAGCGCTTGCGATTGCGTTTTTTCAATTCTTTGCCGCGCAGACGAATCTTGTAAATGCGGGTAAACAAGCGATTGATCCCACCCGTGCGGTCGCCAGCATCGTTCGGCGCGCCCGCCGCCGACATGACGGTACGGCTAAACCAGCTGTTGAACGCCGCTGCCCAGCGGTACTTCATCGGCCGTTCGATGTCGCAGAACAGAATGATGCGGTTCTTGTCGGTGGTGTTTTCGGCGTAATGAATAAACGTCTCGTCGAACATCACCGCTTCGCCATCACGCCAGTGATAGCTCTCACCGTCTACATTGATGTAGCAGCCGGCATCGTTCGGCGTATCCAGGCCCAAATGATAACGATAGGAGCCGGCATACGGGTCGCGGTGACGCACCAGTTTCGAACCCGGTGGCAGCTCGGCGAACATCGCGGCCTTGATCGAACCAATGCTTTGCACCAGTTCGGTGGTGCGCGGGCACAGCTTCATCGCCGACGGATGGCTCTCGCCGTACCACTTCAGGTAGAAACGCTTCCAGCCGCTTTTGAAGAAAGAGTTGAACCCGACATCGTCGTACTGGTTAGAGCGCTTGATCTCGCCGGCACGCAGCAGATTCTGCCCTTCTTCGCGGATTTCCTCCCAGTGTGCCTGCAACGGGCTCAAGTCAGGAAACTCGCTCGGGTCCAGGTACGGCTTGTTCGGCTTCTTCGAAAACAGATAGAGGAAGCAGTTGATCGGCGCCAGACACGTCGAGTGGTCGCTTAGTTGTCGACCGAGTTTGTGTCGCACACGCCCACGCAAATGAACGTATGCAATGGAAATGACATAAATAGCAGCAATGATGAGTTTCACGGAAATCGTCACACGTCAGAAGTGAACAAACTGCGCGCCTGGCGGCCTGAGGCTCAGCGTCTTATGCAGTGGTCTGATTAAAAATGGCACGTCCTTGGCCCGCGCCGTTACCGGACGCTCGGTGAAAGGTGGCATTTTAGCCACAGTTTGTAACCGATAGTGAATCTTCACCTGTGAAAAACTGTCCCGCGATGACGTCAATCATCGATCGTGGCGTGATCGCCCTATCGTTTAAAGAGCCAGACCAGTACAATCGCCGCCAAACTTTACGCGCCCCCCTTGGTTGATGACGGGACTCTCCCGCTTCAGCGCACTTTGACTCGGGCCAAGCGCTGCAGCCGCACCCTCGCTTTTTAAGAATGCTTCGCAGGAAAAACCCTTGATTTCTACAGCTAACATCACGATGCAGTTCGGCGCCAAGCCGCTCTTCGAAAACGTTTCGGTCAAATTCGGTGCGGGCAATCGCTACGGCCTGATCGGCGCCAACGGTTGCGGCAAGTCGACCTTCATGAAAATCCTCGGCGGCGACCTCGACCCGTCCGGCGGTCAGGTCATGCTCGAGCCGAACGTGCGTCTGGGTAAATTGCGCCAGGACCAGTTCGCCTACGAAGACTTCACCGTGATCGATACGGTGATCATGGGTCACGAAGAGCTGTGGAAGGTCAAGGCCGAGCGCGACCGCATCTACTCGCTGCCGGAAATGAGCGAAGAAGACGGCATGGCCGTGGCCGAGCTGGAAACCGAATTCGCCGAGATGGACGGCTACACCGCCGAATCCCGCGCCGGTGAATTGCTGCTGGGCCTGGGTATCGGCATCGAGCAGCACTTCGGCCCGATGAGCGAAGTCTCGCCAGGCTGGAAACTGCGCGTGTTGCTGGCGCAGGCGCTGTTCTCCGATCTGGAAGTGCTGTTGCTCGACGAACCAACCAACCACCTGGACATCAACACCATTCGCTGGCTGGAAAACGTGCTGACCCAGCGTAACAGCCTGATGATCATCATCTCCCACGACCGTCACTTCCTGAACAGCGTGTGCACGCACATGGCTGACCTGGATTACGGCGAGCTGCGCCTGTTCCCGGGCAACTACGACGAGTACATGACCGTGGCGACCCAGTCCCGCGAGCAACTGCTGTCGGACAACGCCAAGAAGAAAGCACAGATTTCCGAGCTGCAATCGTTCGTCAGCCGCTTCTCGGCCAACGCCTCGAAAGCCAA
>Ga0163162_10000170_pt1 | contig 60233 bp, 46 predicted proteins | sample S55metaG_FD_115310 | JGI IMG/M metagenome (GOLD analysis project Ga0163162, IMG submission 115310) | Switchgrass rhizosphere microbial communities from Kellogg Biological Station, Michigan, USA - S5-5 metaG | ecosystem: Host-associated > Plants > Roots > Rhizosphere > Soil | place: USA...
ACAAATAATATAACCAACGAATGTGCTCTCATTAAAAATATAAATCAGTTTGATACCATTTCTTTTGCATTTTCCATAGCCGCAGCCGTCGGTTTTTCTCCACTCAACATTTTGGCGATGGCAGTAATTCTCTCGTCGTTTCCAAGCAAGCGAATATTAGTTTTTATCATTTCACCTTTGATCTCTTTATAAACGAAATAATGTGCATCTGCTTTGCCCGCAATCTGCGGTTGATGCGTGATACAAATTACCTGTCTTTTCTTTGAAAGATCTTTTAATATTATGCCGACTTGTTTTGCCGCTTCACCTGAAATACCCGAATCAATTTCATCAAAAAACAATGTAGGCAGGTCAATTGATTTTGCGATGAGGGATTTGATGCATAGCATCAACCTGCTTAATTCGCCACCGGATGCAACTTTACGGATTGGCTCAAAGCGATTGCTTTTATTTGCATCAAACAAGAATTCAACTGTGTCCATGCCATAAAGATTCAATTCGGTTTCCTGTACTTGAACTTTCAACTTCGCGTTTGGCATGCCGACCTGTACCAATAATTGATTGACCTGTTGTTCGAGTTTCTTCACTTGTGCGACCCTGTTTTTCGAAAGTGTCAATGCCATTTGTTTTGTTTCTTCGAGTAAGACTGCAGTTTCATTTTCTTTTTGTTGAATATGCTCTGCAATATCCAGCACTGCTTTTAATTTGAGCTCTAGTTGTTTTTGCAACGCCAATAATTCATTTGTCGTTTGCACACCATGTTTCTTTAGCAACTTATACCCCGAAGAAATCCTTTCAGTGATAAAATCGATTCGCTTAGTATCGTATTGAATATGGTCATTGAGCTGATCTATCTCAGATGCAATGTCTCGCAGTTCAAGTTGGGCAGATTGCAAACGCGTTACGAGATTCGGCAACGCCGTGTGATATGAAGCAAATGCCTGCAATTGGTTTGAAAAAGATTTCAATTGCTGAATTACCGGTTCTTCACTTTCAGTAAGTTCAAAATTCACCTTAGACAATACATTTTTTATTCCTTCAACATTGCTTAGCAATTTCAATTCCTTTTCCAATCCTTCAATTTCTTCGTCTTTGAAATTAGCCTCGGATAGTTCGTTAAATAAATATTTGTTGTAGTCGGCTTCTTTATCGGCCTGCGATTGTTTTTCCTGCAGCAAGTGCAATTCCTTTCGTACAGTAATCATTTTCTTATACACTTCCTGGTAAGATTGCAGGAGTGAAGCATGACCTGCCAGTGCATCCAATACTTCTCTCTGAAAATTCGCATCACTGAGTTCAAGCGTATCGAATTGTTGATGCAGATCGACCAGCAACTGGCTGAGTTGACGTAATTGATCAAGGTTTACAGGAGTATCATTTACAAATGCCCTTGATTTTCCATTAGAACCAATTTCTCTTCTGATGACCAGTTCTTCATCAGCATCCAAATCATTCTTATCTAAAAACGCTTGAACATCTTTTTTCTTTTCGGTAAGAAAAATTCCTTCGACAAAACATTTTTTGTCGCGGTGTAATAAAACGGAAGTATCTGCACGTTCACCCAAAATCAATGTTAGTGCCCCGGCCAGTATCGATTTACCTGCTCCTGTTTCACCGGTGATGACGTTTAGTTTTTCGGAAAAATCAATGCTAAGATCGTCGATGATCGCATAATTCTGTATATGCAATTGTTTAAGCATACCGCAATGTACGATTTCATTCAGGTAAACAAAATCACGAAATGAAGGTGTGAAAAAATTATTCGTCTTTGCACCTGGCGATGCCCGCCTTGGCTTTTTGATCAAGTGAGTTTTTATAGTCGTGATCTTTCATTTCAATAACTTTTTCGAAGTACGCGATCGCAGTTTGCTTGTCGTTTCTTTTTTCGTATATGTAGCCTATTTGCAACGCCGCGCGTGCGGCGTAATGTTCCCTGCGTTGTTGTCCGAGTTTGATCGCGGTCAAATAAGTAGTGATGGCTTCATCTTTTCGACCGAGATCATCATAAATTCTTCCAAGTCTGTAGGCGAGTTCCAGCTTGTCTTCTATATTCACAAAATCAGACGAGCTTTTTCCTTCCAGTATTTGCAATGCTTCTTTGTGATAACCTCCATCATTCAACAGTCTCGCCTTTAATAAAATTACATTCGGCCATTTGTCTGTTTTTGCTTCTTTGAATGCCTGCTTGTCGGCTTCCGTATCCAGGCTCCCTTTTTTTAATATTAGTGCCCTGTATTCGTTTGCCTTTTTTGCATCGGAATGTAAATAGTAAAACCAGCTCAGCTTTTGTAAAACATCTTTCACATAAAACTTTCCCTTAAACCGATTCAGAAATTTATCAAGGTATATTGCTGCATCAGTATCCAGGTGATCAATCTTTGCAAATCCCAATTCGTAATCCCAAATCGGCGTGTCAAAATATTCTGAAGACATGTTGCGCTGCTCAATAATTCGTTTTGCATAGGCCGCCTGTTGATCGTTAAGCGCAAGATTTGCGGCGAGATAAGCAAAGAGATGATTGTTCTTTATGTCGAGCTGATGTTTGTTAATAAAATCAAATACATCCGCCCGCTTGTTTTCGATATAGAATTTCAAATACAAATAGTAGAATATTGCTTCGTCGCGGAATAGTGTGGCCCAGGTATCATTCTGAGCAATAAATCGTTCGAGCGTATCCATTCCTCCTCTGATTGTTCCTTTAATGCCGAGCAGGCTACTTAACCATTTATATCCAGATGGAATTGTTCCAGCAGCAACTTCCATGGACCCATTTAACATCGCCCCCGGCGCAAACTCAGGGAACTTTTCCCGGTTCTCTTTACCTGATAAAAAAGATCTTCTGAATTCCCATGCGGCATCCCAATTGCTTGCAAATTTTACGTGCACCGCAGCCCATTGAAAATGCATGACCGATTTTGTAAAAAGATAAAACGGCGAAGAGGTTGGACCTGTCTTCAAAAGCTGAAATCGTTTTTCAGCATTCTCCCTTCTTATCTTATACTCCGATGGATCCTGGTTAAAAAAGAGAATAAAGAAGTCGATATAGTTCTCAAGAAAATATGGGATAAGATTGTCCGGGTTGGACTTTTTCTCGTTATCGATTAGTTCCTGGCCGTTTTTTAGTTTCAGCCAAATAATCTCCTTGTACGCTTTTTGACAACTGCTGTTGAAGTCGAATTTTTTTTGTGCCGTAAGACATATTGGTACAAAAAAAAGAAGTATCGGTACGTAAATCCATTTTTTAATATTGATCATTAGCGCCGTCAGCAAATGGTTCATGTCGCAATTTAATTTAGCCAAGTCAGAATAATGAAAAGCCATGTAGCACAAAAAAGGGCGCCATGTGCGCCCTTCATTTTTTACAACGATATTTAGATCGTAATTATTTTATTTCAACTGCATCATTGAGGTCATTGTCAACAAGAATACGACCGCAGTTTTCGCAAACGATTATTTTCTTACGCTGACGAATTTCACTTTGACGTTGTGGAGGAATAGCGTTAAAACAACCTCCGCATGCGTCACGTACTACAGGAACAACTGCAAGTCCGTTGCGATAATTGCTGCGAATGCGATCATAAGAATGCAGTAAACGGGGTTCTATCTTTTCTCTTGCCTCCGTTGATAGTTTGCTGAAATGTTTTTCTTCTTTTTCTGTTGCTGCGATGATCTTTTCCAACTCGTCTTTCTTGTTTTTCAGCACGCCTTCTTTTGTGCCCAATGCTTTCTTTGCGCGCTCTAACTGCTGCACTTTCTCAGCAATTTCTTCATTCGCATCCCGGATATGTTTTTCAGCCAGCTTCACTTCCAATTGCTGCATTTCGATCTCTTTGTTGATCGCTTCAAACTCACGGCTGTTTTTTACGTTCTCGGTTTGCTTTTCATATTTCTTGATCAACGCTTCGGCTTCCTTCGCTGCTTCTTTCTTCTTGTTGATGAATTCCTGGATGCCATTGATCTCTTCTTCAATACGTGTCTGGCGTGAATTCAAACCTTGGATTTCATCTTCGAGATCGCTTACTTCCATCGGAAGCTCACCTTTTAAAACTTTGTACTCGTCTAACCTGGATTCGATCTTTTGAAGTGTGATCAGTGAGGATAATTTTTCTTCGACTGAAAATTCTTTTACGTTGGACATAATTTTTAATAATAATAGTTTACAGGATTGGTCCCTGTACCTGATTTAAGGACGGCAAAGTTAGGGAATTTTTCCCGCAAAGTATCATGTAGGAGGTCAATGGTAAATTGCTCACTTTCGAAATGACCAATGTCCGCGATCACGATCCCGTCATTGGCGTCAAAAAATTCGTGATACTTAACATCCGATGTGATATAGAAATCGGCCCTAAGGGCTAATGCTTTGGAAATGAGAAAGCTGCCGGCACCACCGCACACGGCAACCCGTTTAACCGGCCGGCCGATCAGGCGCGTGTGTCGAATAACTGGAACATTAAAAGTCTTCTTGATTTTTGCCAGGAATTCCTTTTCATCCAATGGCTCCGGAAGCTCACCGATAAGTCCGGACCCGATTCCCGGGTGATCATTGGAAAGAGGAACAATGTCAAAAGCAGGCTCTTCATATGGATGTTGGCTACGCAGGGCTGAGATGACCGCCGGTTCCCGGTATGCTGGAAAAATGATCTCCAATTTTGTCTCTTTTTCCTGGTGTCTTCTACCCTGCTCTCCAACAAACGGGTTCGCTCCCGCACCGGCTTTGAATGTACCAATCCCTTCGCTATTGAAGCTGGCTTCAGTATAATTTCCAATTTGTCCCGCGCCGGCCTCGAAAATGGCGCTACGAACAGCTTCTGCGTGCGACTCCGGAACAAACGTAAAAAGCTTTTTAAGGGGTGCTACTTTTGGCACCATTACACTTCGATTTTCAAGTCCCAGCAGGTCCGCAATTTTTCCATTCACACCCTGAATAATATTGTCCAGGTTTGTATGGATTGCATAAATAGCAATATCGTTTTTGATTGCGGTAATGACGGAACGCTCAACATAATTCCTTCCGGTGATCTTTTTCAACCCACCAAAAATGATCGGGTGATGTGTAATAACCAAGTTACATTTCTTTTGGATCGCTTCGAGAATAACAGCTTCGGTCGCATCGAGAGTGACCAATATTCCGGTACACTCAAGGTTCCCGCTTCCCGTAAGTAGTCCCGCATTGTCATAATTTTCCTGGTAAACAGGATTCGCAATGTTGTCGAGGAATGAAGTAATCTGTTCTATTTTCATGTAGTTTCAAAGATAGGTTCTTTTGAATTTTTGCCTGAGATCAGGATGTTATTTGTCGTAACTTAACGAAGCGGATTGATCTCCCTATTTGAAATAAAAAAAAATTTCCAATGAAGAAGCTTTCCTTTTTTCTGCCGCTGCTTTTTTTAAATTTATCTGCAACAAATCTATCATTAACAAAAGCCGAGAGAGAAGTTGCCGTTAAGTACTTCAACGAATCGCGGGAATTTTTTTTGAATGACGTGAAGGGGCTTTCTCCTGAACAATTAAGTTTTAAAGCGGCACCTGAAAAATGGAGTGTTGCTCAATGTATCGAACACATTGCGATTGCAGAGAAGGCGCTGATGGAAGTGGTACAAAACAATTTACATCAACCGCTGGATTCTGTCAAACGCCCTGACGTAAAAGTTGAAGACACTGCAATCTGGCCATTTGTAACCGACCGCTCAAAAAAAAGATCTGCCCCGGAATTCTTAAGACCGTCGGATCAATTTGCGACTACTGACGACGCGATAAAAGCATTTCTCGAACGCAGGCAAAAAAATATCGACTACGTACAAACCACAACCGACGATTTGCGAAGCCATTTTATGCCTCATTCACTCGGCATGCTTGATGATTACCAGTGGCTGATCGTCATTGCAGCGCATTGCCGACGCCACACACTGCAGATTGAAGAAGTAAAAGCTGATCCGAATTTTCCGAAGAAATAAATCCGTCAGGAAAGTATTTGACGATGCAACATCACCAAAATATTATTGTATTATTTTCTCAATCCTCGTAAGCTTACCATCTGCATTAATTCCTTCTACCACGATGCGCAATTTCCTTGAGACATCATTGTTGAAGAATTGAATGGTTGCTTTTTGACTTGTTTTATCTGTCAGGATTGAAGGATTCCAGTATAACGTACTTCTTACATCCTCGTCGGTTTCAAAATCGTTTTTCTGTGTGTAGTCCGGCGAATAGAATTGCTTAGTCACAGTATACCCGATAACCTTCGACTGCTCCAGTCCTTTGATATTTGGATCAGGTTTGTTTTTCTCACCCTTTTTTGTGTAGATAGCTATTGCACCTCCACCGCCTCCTCCGAACATCATCGCAGAGCCAGGTCGAAAAACTTTTATCATCGCAACATCAGAAACAGGCGTACTTCTTATTTGTTGCGGGTCGACACGCATTTCATTCAAATAAAGTGCGGGTGTAGAACCACGCCATACCATCCCTACTTGTCCATTCGCGCCAGTCGTAATTGTCAAACCCGCGACCTTGCCCTGCAGATAAGCAAAAATGTCCGGGTAGCCGTTTGCAACCGGGTCAGTAGAAAGATCAAATACATACGCATCACCGCCACTAAAGAGGCCCGATGTGTATTGCTCATCTAGTTTTTGCGCAGCCGATTTTTGCCTGGCGCGAACTGTTACACTTTCCAATGTTTTTACTTTAGCATTTGCTTCTATGATTTTCGCTGTTTCTTCTGCAAAAAACTTATTGCGCCGAAATAGTGCAGAGTCAGCAACAGTCCACCCGGTATAAGTAACCAGTAATGGTTTTATTTTTTTAATTTCTTTTACTGTTCCGTTACTAAACAAAATTGCCGCTTCGCGTCCTAAGTTGCGATTGGTATTGAATTGGAAATACGCTTTGGCAGTGTCAAAGAACATGAGTCCGGATATGCCAAATTTGTTCTTGTCAATCTTTGACGCGCTGAGCATTTCGATACTGGAATCTTTTTTCTGCAGTATGATGTTCATGTTTTCATCTCGGGATATGCGTGATGGATCAATTCCTAAAACTTCTGCATTGACAGATAAATAATCTTCGACGGGATATTTGATCACCGGTGTTTTGCCTTTTGCTAGTTGATCCCACTTAAATCTCCTCCACCCGTGCGTTAACATCACCAGGTCAAGGAACTGGGCTGTACTGTCGGCCGTATTCAAAAAATAAAAATTAGGATCGTGCACATACCCGCGAATATCTCCTGTCAATAATAATCTCGAAATAATATTGTCATCGGTTATTTTCTTACCATCTGCGTCCGCATCGGTGACTGACATGGACAAGTTTGATTTTAGAGTATCCGGTACCGTTATATTGATGATATTCAGTCCGCGTTTTTTTACTCCTTTGGTTGTGACCACCAAGTCCGGCGAAAATTGATACGCCTGGTTATTCACGAATACAACCCGCTCTGCCACCGGCAATCCATTATTTGCAAACACAGTAATTTGGAGGACACCAGTTGGCAATTGATCCGTTGGTATATTTCCTCCACTCATAAAATTTTCTTTTAGGTTCACAATGGCTTTATACACTAACTGCTGGTTCATATGAGCGATAACTGTGAGCCTGTCGTATTCTTCGGCTTTGTCGGCAGATCTGGAGACAGAAAAGAAAACTTTTTTATTGGCACCCATGATACGAAGCGTTACACCATCCGGATTGACTGTCGGAAATCCGGTCCGGTGCTCCAGGCCCTTTTCATCTTTCCAAATGGCGTAGAGTGAGTCTCCCTTGTCAGGAGTTATTAAAAATTTACCCATGCCGTCGTGCACAGAATTAAAATCAAGAATCTCTTTTCCATTTACATCTTTTAATATCCCAGTCACGTGTATCGGCCGGCCGAATTGATCATTTGCTTTAAATGCGACACTGTTTTCGACACCTGCAACGACATCACCTCCCTCAGGAAAAAATTGAAAATGCGCGTCTGACGATGGAGTGGAAGTTGATGCTGAGCTTGTGCTCGCCGAAGTGTTTGTTGTTGAAGTTGGGGTGCCTCGTGCCTTGTCAGCGTCCTTTAACACATTCAACAGGCGAATGTCTTTTTCGAAAATAAATGCCGTATCAAAATTTAACATCCATGAAGTATAGGCTCTGACATGAAGGTGATCCCCGGTATAATTTGCAGGTATGTCAAAATTTCCCGCGGCTGTTGATTCGAACAAGGGGGTGACTTTTCTTTGGAGTAGATTTCCGTTCGCGTCAGACAGCTCTGCATAAAAATTTTTACTTACTAAAGATGGCGCGATACCTAAAAAAACATACGCTTTTAACCAGATTGTTTCACCGGGACTATATACATTCTTATCAAACTGCACATACATTTTTTCCTGCGGATAATAATCTGCATAGATATTCATCATCGAATCCAGCGTTTGACCGTAATGCAGCTTCGGGAAAAAAAGAATGGCGGAAACAATTGCAGCAAATCGAATCATATTCATACGGTGGCAAATTAATACAAATCTAATCATCCCTTACTAAACACAATTTTTTGAATGTTAAATTTCATATCGGGATTTTCTTCATAAATTTCCCGCTGATCATTCATCAGGAACTATGTCTACCTACCACGAATACAAACAACATATGCAAAAAATTGCGGACCTCAAGAATTCGCTTGCGGTTTTGCAATGGGATCAGGAAACGTATTTACCAAGCAAAGGAGCTTCATTCCGCGGACAACAAATTGCAACACTGTCGGAATTAATTCACGAATTGTCTACGGAAGAAAAACTCGGACAGATGCTTAATAGTTTGAAATCCGGAAACAGCCTTTCTGAAAGCGAAAAAAAGAATATCACCCTGACGAGTGATGATTATAACAAACAAAAAAAATATAGTTCTGCCTTTGTTAGGCAACTGACAGAAACGATATCCAAATGTTTTCACTCATGGTTGCAGGCAAGAAAACAAAATTCATTTGCCGTTTTTGAAAACGACCTGGCTCGATTGATCGAATTAAAAAAACAAGAAACGCAAATCATAGGATACGCTGTCCATCCATATGATGCATTACTTGATGAATTTGAAAAAGGTTGTACGGTTGCATTACTTGATAAGACTTTCACCGGAATCAAACCCAGGTTGAAAGAGCTGCTTGATAAGATCATGTCGAAACCCCAGGTTGAAGATTCTTTTTTGTACCAATTCTTTCCAAAAGACGAACAGTGGAAATATGGACTATACCTGATCGATCAATTGGGATTTGATAAAGGTGCCGGGCGACAGGATATCTCTGAGCATCCTTTCACTACCAGTTTTAATAAAAACGACGTCCGTATCACCACACGTATTAATGAAAACGATTTCAATAGTATGACATGGAGTTGTATTCATGAAGTGGGACATGCACTTTACGAGCAGGGCCTCCAGGAAAGCGAATATGGATTACCGTGTGGGGAATATGCATCGTTGAGCATACATGAATCACAATCGAGGTTGTGGGAAAATAATATAGGACGAAGTGTTGGATTCTGGAATTACCAGTATCCTACGTTGAAAAAGTACTTCCCGAATCAGTTCGGCAGCACGTCATTGGATGATTTTTATAAGGGCATTAATAAAGTGCAGCCATCATTGATCCGAACGGAGGCAGATGAACTGACGTATCACTTTCATGTGATGATTCGTTATGAACTCGAGAAAAAATTGATAGAGGGAAGTCTGAAAGTGCATGATATTCCGGAATATTGGAATGAGCAATATGCAAAATACTTAAACGTCAAAGTGCCTGACGATGTACATGGTTGTTTGCAAGACGTGCATTGGAGTCACGGCAGCCTTGGATATTTTGCGACCTATAGCCTGGGAAGCTTTTATGCAGCCCAGTTGTTTGCGGCAGGAGAAAGGGCTATTCCCGGACTACAGGCAAAGGTCAAAGAAGGCGATACGGCGACGCTTCTGGCCTGGCTACGCAACCAGGTGCACCAGTTTGGACGTATGTACAATAGTGAAGAGTTATGCAAAAAAGCTAGCGGAGAAGTACTCAATATTGAGTATTTTATGCAGTATGTTATTGACAAATACAAGAAAATTTACGATTTTTGAGGGTATTCTTTAAACTATGAAAAAGCCAATTATCATATCATTAATGCTGCTAGCTGCTATATTTCCTTCCTGCAAGAAATATATCGAGCAGCAAAAGCAACAAGCATTAGAAAACGCCATTACCGATGGTACATGGATCGTTACAAGGTATCTTGATAACGGAACTGACATCACTTCTTCCTTTTCAGGGTATGTTTTCAAATTCAATACAAACGGAGTTGTAACCGGAACAAACGCTGGTAATGTTGTGAGTGGTACCTGGTCGGGCGACATATCCACCAAAACGATCAATTCAAATTTTCCTTCTGCAACGAATCCGTTGGATAAGCTAAATGCAATTTGGAAAATCACTGATAGCTACGCCGACTCCGTTGCTGCAAAAGCGACCATCAATGCGAATACAAATATTCTTAACTTGCATAAGCAGTAACTCTCGACTTCTATTTAATATCCTTGGCTTAATTTTTAGCATCTGACTCAGCAGCACCATTAGCACCTGGTGCAGAATATTCAAACTATTTTCAGATTTGACCTGGACCTGAATATCTGTTGCTATGTATCTCTTAATGGTTAACCCGTAGTCTGCCGGCTGGTTGAACAAATGTGAACAATTTTAGAAATGGTTACACGTTATTTGTTTCAACAGATCAAAAACGACATTATATGTCCCTGATCTTGTACCCTTAATCCCTAAGACCAGTATCTTATTCTTCAACCATTTTGAGGACATTTGTGCTGTTCCCTTTGAAAACAAATCAAAGCTTACGTAAATCAAAATGGTTAGCCCCTTGATCAGAAAACTACCTTTCTTACTCTTGATTGGTCTATTGACAACTCGAGCAGTCAATGCACAGGCGCCCGTGGCTAAAATTGGTGCCACTGTCAGTGCCGGGTGTTCACCTTTAATTGTAAACTTTTCGGACCAGTCAACTGGCGGCGCAGCTACCACCTGGGCATGGAATTTTGGTGCCTTACCTCCCGATGTGAATCCGCCGACCAGCAACCAGCCGACACCCGTTGTGGTTTTTAATAAGGCCGGAACGTATAATGTTACGCTCACCGTTACAAATGCAAGCGGAAGCAGTACATCCGCCCCATTTGTGATTACTGTATACCCATCTCCTACCGCAGATTTTACAGCAGACAAAACTTCCGGCTGTTTTCCGTTACCCGTAAATTTCACCGACAACACCAATCCTGGTGCTGGTGCATCGATTACGAATTGGTTATGGGATTTTGGAGATGGAACGACATTTTCAACTGCTCAAAATCCATCGCACACATACGGGCTCAATGGTAATTTTCCAGTTACTTTGTTTGTCAAAAATAGTTTCGGATGCCAGGGAAGTTCAGCGCTTAAGACCATAACGGGATATATTGCTGTCAGCGGCGGTATTTCCCCAAGTTTTAGTGATTCTGCCTCGGGAAGTTGTAAACCACCGACAACTGTTTTCTATGACAACCAGACATCCGGTCCCGGTACAATAACTTATGCTTGGGATTTTGGTGATGGTGGAACGGCAACAGGCGCTACTCCACAACATACATTTAACGCGAGTGGTACTTATCAGGTAAGAATGATCGCAACGAGTAACCAAGGTTGTTTTGACACGTTAATTCTTCCAACTACGATTTTGTCCGGCTCAGTTAATTCTGGATTCATTGCACCAGATAGCGCTTGCGTAGGAACTAATATAACTTTTCAAAACACATCGTCTCCCACACCAAATACTTCCACCTGGTCCTTCGGCGACGGAAACACTACAACAGCTCCAAGCACGTCACACGTGTATGCCGCTCCGGGAACATATAATGTTACATTAAAGAATGATTTTGCGACTTGTGATGACTCAGTAAGTAAACAAATTAAAGTATTAAATCCGCCAGTTGCAAACTTCACAGCGGTGACATCAACAACAAGTTGTAAGGCACCATTAACTGTGAACTTTCAGGATCAATCGACCAACGCAACTTCATGGGTTTGGAATTTTGGAGACGGAACATTAGGATCTGGACCGAATCCTTCTCATACCTATACAACATTTGGAAAATTCGATGTGATACTCGTTGCATCGAATGCATCAGGTTGTAGCGGAACGATTACGAAATCGGCGTTTGTACAAGTGGCGGCACCGTCCATTACGATTACTAATCTGCCGGCTTATGGTTGTGCACCGCTTACGTTTACTCCAAATCTTTCAGCAAATGTTGTGGATGGTATAGCTTCTTATGCATGGGATTTTGGAAATGGAAATACATCTACTGCTGCAAATCCACCTGCACAATTGTATGGCGCAGGAAAATATTTGGTGAAACTTACGATAACATCCAATGGAGGATGCACTGCTTCATTCTCAGATTCTGTGAAGGTGGGCACTATAAAACCGACGGCTGCATTTACAGCGGCTCCAACGACCGTTTGTATTGGTCAGAATGTGCAATTTACAGATCAATCGACTGGTGGTGCCAATCAATGGAGTTGGGATTTTGGCGATGGCAATACTTCCACATTACAAAATCCACCATATAGTTACACTCAGCCGGGAACGTTTACGGTAAAATTGACCGCTTATAATGATGGATGTTTCGACGTGACTTCTAAAACGAATTATATCACAGTGAATCCACCGATGTCGAAATTCACATATGCATACAACTGTAATAATAAAAGCCAATACATATTTACGGATCAATCTATCGGGCCAGTCACAACCTGGGATTGGGATTTTGGAGATGGAAGCGCACACGGTAGCGGACCAGGCCCCGTATCACATACTTATGCAGCCAATGGTAATTATACAGTAGTTCTAAAAGTTTCGAATGGCGGCTGTACAAATCCAAGTTCACAATTAGTAAGCGTTGGACAGAAAATTGATTTCTTGTCGTCATCTTACTCAATTTGTAAGAACACGGAAATCACAATCAGTACGATAAACAATGGCAATATACTGGAATATACATACGACTTCGGAGATGGGACAAGGGTCGGACCGGGTTTAGGTTCCAACTTGAAACATACTTATACGACTACAGGAAACTTTGCCGTAACAGTAATTACAAAAGATACGACCGGGTGTATGGATTCGGTAACCAAACCGAACTTCATCATGGTCAACGGACCGACGGCAGCATTCACAACACCAACCACGATGTCGTGTGGAAGTTTGTCAGCTACATTCACTGATCAATCAACCATCAGTAACGGAGTTGCAATTGCTTCGTGGTTCTGGGATTTTGGAGATGGAACTACTTCAAATCAGTCAAATCCAAACCATGTTTATACGGTTCAAGGTATTTATCCAGTGAAATTGAGAGTCACGGATGCCGCAGGTTGTTCAGACAGCCTTGTGAAACCAAGTTATATTACGGTGTCGATACCGACGGCAAAATTCACGACTATAGATTCAATGTTTTGCCCAACGTCACAAATTAAATTTACGAATGCATCACTTGGTGGATTCAATCCATCGTACTCTTGGGATTTTGGCAACGGAACCTTTAATGGAGTAAATCCTCCACTGCACACCTATCCGCTTGTGAACTCATATACAGTGTTGCTAACGGTTAAGGACATATACAATTGCACGGCCACTTATTCTAAATCAATTCTGGTCGACACCCCGGCTGCCTCCTTTACTATGGATGATTCGGTAGCAAGCTGTCCTCCACTGATCACCAACTTTACGTTCACTGGTCATTACAATAAGTCGGTTCAATGGAACTTTGGAGACGGAGGTGCAAGCGATTCATTAAATCCGCAACGCATTTATAGTATTCCGGGAATTGATACGGTTGTATTAACAGTGACGAGCCCGGGTCAGTGTATTGCGCGAGCTTCTAAAATCGTTAAAATATTCGGTCCTTACGGCGCATTCAGCTATACGCCACTTGGTGGTTGTGATTCTTTGACAGTTAATTTCACCATCGCTACGAGTGGTGTGATTGGTTACACATGGTATTTTGGTAACGGTGACAGCGTAGTAAATACGCTGCCCGCAGTGACATACCGCTATGATCATCCAGGATCTTATACGCCGGTCATTACTCTCAAAGACACCTCTAATTGTAATGTGCCAATCACTGGTTCAAAGATAATTGTCGTTGACAGTGTCAAAGCTAAATTCATTGTCGACAAAAATACAGTTTGCCAAACAGGAAGCATTCAATTTACAGACACTTCATTTAAATCACTCGGAACGATCATATCTAACTACGTGTGGGATTTCGGCGATGGTAGCGGAACAATTTCCGGCAATTTTAGGACACCTTCTCACTTCTATGCGGCACCTGGTACTTACAATGTGAAAATGATTGTGACGACACAATTCGGATGTACGGACTCAATGATAATGCCAATCAAGGTAGTTGCCAATCCAACCATCAGCATTGGCGGCGTTCTGTCGCAATGTGTGCCTGCAACATTAAATTTCACTGGTAATATAGTGGTTCCCGATACATCTGCTTTCCGTTGGGCATGGGATTTTGATAATGGTCAAACATCTACATTACAAACTCCGCCGGCACAGATTTATAATAAAGCTGGTCATTACGTGATACAACTTACCGCTACCAATAGCAGTAATTGCAGCACGACGGATTCTGCTGATCTGTTTATATTCCCGATTCCGAATGTTTCGGCGGGACTTGATACAACAATTTGCTTAGGCCAGAGTGTAATGCTCAATGCAACAGGCGCAGCAGGATACCAATGGCTTCCGCCAACAAGTTCAGATCTCAGTTGCACAAACTGTCCAAATCCGGTTACTGCACCAACCGTTACAACGTCATACTTTGTAACGGGAACAAGTCCGGATGGTTGCCAGGCAACAGATACGATCCAGGTAAAAGTAAATGGACCTGTAACTGTAAATGCAACTCCGATAGCTGACTCGGTTTGTTTGGGACAAAGTATTCAGTTGACTGCAAGCGGTACTGAAGTATACGCGTGGTCACCAGCAGCTGGATTAAGCAATGCAAATATTGCGAATCCAATTGCGAGCCCAACCACATCAACCACTTACCAGGTTGTAGGGAGCGACGCGAAATATTGCTTCAGTGACACAGCATCTGTACAAGTAAGCGTATTTAATTATCCAACTATTAATCTCGGACCAGATGTTACGATTAATGTAGGAGGCTCGTACCAGATTCCAGGTTCAGGATCGGCTGATATTGTTTCGATCAATTGGCTTCCAACTACGGCATTGAGTTGTACTAATTGTTTGTCGCCACTTGCAACACCGAAAAAGACGACGACTTATGTAAGTACAGTAGTTAATAATGGCACATGTGCCACATCAGACAGCCTGACGATAACCGTAATTTGTAATAACACTAATTTCTTTGTACCAAATACGTTCTCGCCAAATGGCGATGGCATGAACGATGTATTCTTTGTTCGTGGAAAAGGATTAAATATTATTCCGTCGATGATCATATATAATCGTTGGGGACAGATTGTGTTTGAGAAGAGAGATTTTGCGCCAAACGATCCATCTGTTGGCTGGGACGGAAATTTCAACGGCACTAAAGCGCCATCAGACGTTTATATTTATACTATCGAGATCATATGCGATAACTCGACGCTGATACCGTACCATGGAAACATCACTTTAATACGATAAAAATTACTATACCCAGAAAATGAAAAGAGTCTTTCGACATAAAAAACCCCTCACAACACTGCTGATACTGGTTGCAGTCATGCAGTCGGTGTTTGCTCAGGACTTGCACTTTTCGCAATTCTTTGAGGCACCTTTATTGCGTAATCCGTCGCTTGCGGGAATTTTTACCGGGGACTACCGCATTCAGGGTGTGTATCGGGATCAATGGAACAGTTTTACGAATGCATATCGAACAGGTTCCTTTAATGGAGAATACAAGATGCCGGTTGGACAAAGCAATGATTTCTTCACAGTAGGATTACAAATATTGTATGATAAAGCGGGTACGGCCGGATTAACCACTACAAATATTTTTCCGGCGCTCAACTATCATAAGTCTTTAAGCAGTGAAAAGACAATGTACCTATCGCTTGGGTTCATGGGCGGATATGCCGAAAAAAGAATAGACCGCTCAAAAATTACAACGAACAATCAGTTCGATGGAGCAGCATTTAATCCGAGCCTCGCCGACGGAGAAACATTTCCAACACCTGATGTTCATTATTGGGATGGAAGCGTCGGAATGAGTTTCAATACAACGTTTGGTGTGGATCAACAGAACAGCATGTTTGTGGGCGCCGCATTGCATCACCTGAACCGGCCAAGAAATTCGTTTTATCAAAATGCGAATACAGAACTCGATCCAAAGTATGTTTTTTCGGCAGGCGTGAAATTAAGTGTGAGCGAACTTTCTTACATCACGTTGCAAGCGGACCACTCAATGCAGGGAGTTGCGCGCGAAACGATCGGTGGTGCGATGTATTCATATAAACTAGGTGAATTTACAGACGATCCAAAATATGTTTTGAACGTGGGCGCATTCCTAAGATGGAAGGATGCATTTATCCCGGTTGTAAAAATTGATATGTTGCCACTCTCCGTTGCAATCAGCTACGATGTAAATATTTCTCCATTAGAAACGGTGAGCCAGGGAAGAGGCGGGATAGAATTGTCGATCTCGTATATCGGATTTCTTGATCGTGATAATTCGGCTAAGTACAAGGTATTGTGTCCGCGTTTCTGATAACGCTGTACACATAATGCTAAACGCCGGACGCAGTATAATTGAGTGCGTTCGGCGTTTAGCATTTTGCGTTCAGCTGTTAGCGGTTAGCCCTTAACGTTAGCTAAACATTTCCTTCACCCTGTCAAAAAAGCTTCGCTCGTTTTTGTCAGGTTTGGGTTGAAAGTTCGGAGAACTGCTCAGCTTTTCAACCATTGCTTTTTCCTCTGGAGAAAGATGTTGTGGGGTCCAAACACTGACATGAATCAGTTGATCACCTTTTTCGTATGAATTGATGGAAGGAAATCCTTTTCCTTTTAGTCTAAATATTTTTCCGCTGTGAGTGCCAGGGGGTATTTTAATCTTTGCCTTCCCATCGATTGTCGGCACTTCAACCTGTGTTCCAAAAACTGCATCTGTAAATGAAATATGCAATTCATAAGCGACGCTCAGGCCATCGCGATGTAATTCCGGATGCTGTTCTTCTTCGATCAAAACAATAAGATCGCCCGCAGAACCTCCTCTTTCACCTGCATTTCCTCTTCCTCCTACACTCAACTGCATTCCTTCCTGCACGCCGGGCGGAATGTCGATAGTAACTGTTTCTTCTCCAAAAACTCTTCCTTCTCCTTTGCAGTTTGTACATTTTGCGGTGATCGTACTGCCTTCGCCATTACAGGTTGGACAAGTAGTAACTGTTTGCATTTGCCCAAGAAATGTATTGCTTACGCGACGTACCTGACCACTGCCCCCGCACATGCTACAGGTTTGAACGCTACCCTTATCTTTCGCTCCACTGCCGTGACAGGTTGTGCAGGTAACATGCTTTTTGACTTTAATGTTTTTTGTAACACCTTTCGCTATCTCTTCAAAATTCAACTTGATTTTGATCCTCAAATTACTTCCGCGAACACCCCTTGTGCGAGACGTACCGCCTCCTCTTCGTCCGCCAAAAAAACTTCCAAAAATATCATCGCCAAAAATGTCTCCGAATTGGCTAAAGATATCATCCATGTTCATCCCGGCTCCGCCATTGAACCCACGTCCGTTGTTCAGCCCTGCATGACCATACCTGTCGTACTGTGCACGTTTTTCAGAATCACTCAGCACTTCATAAGCTTCGGCAGCTTCTTTAAATTTTTCTTCGGCGGACTTATCGCCGGGATTTCGATCCGGATGATATTGCATCGCGACCTTGCGATAAGATTTTTTTATTTCATCTTCAGAAGCACCTTTTGCTACTCCCAGAATTTCATAATAATCTCTCTTCATAATATCAGTGTGAAAACATGAAAATATGTAAAAGTGAAGTTGCAGATACTACTCACAGATAACTGCAATCCACGTCTACATATTTTCCATAAAAATTATTTTCCTACAATTACCTTAGCAAAACGAATGATCTTATCGTTCAGATAGTACCCTTTTGTAACCTCATCAACCACTTTCCCTTTCAACTCTGCTTTCGGTGCAGGTATTTCTGCAATAGACTCATGTTTGTCTACATCAAAATCAGTGTTGATGCTTTCCATAGGCTTCAGCCCTTTGCTTTGCAACACAGACCTCAGTTTATTAAAGACGAGTTGCACACCCTGCTTTATATCATTCGTGTCCTGGCTGTTTTGTAGTTGTTTCTCTGCCCGGTCACAATCATCAAGCACATCCAACAATGATGTGATTATTTCTTTACCTGCTGTTTGCCTCAATTCCTCGCGCTCTTTATAACTTCTCTTCTTAAAGTTGTCGAATTCGGCGACGAGGCGAAGATATTTCTCCTTCTGATTTTGCAATTCAGACGTCAGAGCCTCCACTTCGTCTTCGTTTTCAACGGCGTCATTCAGATGAGTCGTACCGGCCAAATTTTCATCCGTATTGATATCTACAACGGGTTCCTGGCCGTTTTCGTTTTTTGAATTCAGGCTCTCGTGTGAAAATTTTACATCTTTCTCTTTCATAGTCTTACAAATTGTCGCAAAGGTAAGATTGTCAATTATTTTGCCAACTCTGTTTTTGAGACAAATTGTCTTGGAATCGAAAATAATTTCAACTTCACGTGCACGTTCCTCCAAGTCATTTCATGAGACTTAACAGGGTAATTCCTGGCTTTATATAAAATCATCCAAGGATCTCCAACTCTTTTACCAGGGTGCAACCAAAGAGTATCCAAGATACATCCTGCGCCACGGATGAGGGTGTCATGGGTAAATCAACGAGCTAAGTGAGGAATTCGTAAACCGGGTGCAAATAGTCGACACTCCAGGCCAGGTTAGTTTAATCTCCATTCTGGGTTATTTTTGCGCCATGATAAAAGTCTATTTGAAAAAGAAGATAAGCCGGAGAATAGAGCAAGGACATCCATGGGTGTTTGCAAATGAGGTCCACACGATCGAGGGCGATGCGCAAGGAGGCGAAATTGTCGGCATTTATTCTTATGATAAGCATTTTATCGGGCAGGGCTATATCAATCCGCAATCACAAATTATTGTCCGCATCTTGTCACGCGATAGGTCAGCAATCATCGACGATTCATTCTTTTATAAAAAAATATTTGATGCCTGGAATTACCGGCAGAAAATAGGATACACTGAAAATTGCCGCCTGGTTTTTGGCGAGGCCGACCAATTGCCGGCACTTGTAATTGATAAATTCGGCGACTATTTTGTATTGCAGACGCTGGCCCTTGGAATTGACAGGTGGAAACCGGCAATAGTTAAATCTCTTGAAAAAATATTTCAGCCCAAAGGAATTTTCGAAAGAAACGATGTTCCGGTTCGTGAGCTTGAAGGATTGCCTCAACACAAGGGATTTCTTTCTGAACCATTCGATACGAACATAGCGATCCACGAAAATGGGTTACGCTTCAACATAGACATTGAAAACGGTCAAAAAACCGGTTATTTTTTAGATCAGCATGATAATCGACGCGCGATTCGCCACATTGTAAAGGACGCCGAGGTGCTTGGTGCATTTACATATACCGGGTCATTTGAAATTCATGCAGCCTATTACGGCGCCAAATCGGTTTTAGGCCTCGATATTTCCGAAAATGCAGTTACGAGCGCAAACATGAATGCAGCTTTAAATGGTCTGGAAAGGGTCGCACGTTTCGAAGCTATAAACGCTTTCGATGTACTGAAGCAATGGAGCAAAGAAGGGAGACAATACGATGTTGTCATGCTCGATCCACCAGCATTTACAAAAAGCCGGGAAACTATTCAAAAGGCCATCGCGGGCTATAAGGAAATAAACCTGCGTGGAATGAAACTGGTTAGAAAAGGGGGATTTCTTGTGACTTCGTCCTGTACAAATCTTGTACAACCCGATCTTTTTTTGGAAATCATCCAAATGGCAGCAAACGATGCAAAGAGAAAACTTCGCCAAGTGTGTTTCCAGCCGCAGGCTCCTGATCATCCCATCATTTGGGATATGGAAAACACGAGTTACCTGAAATTCCTAATCGTGCAGGTTTTATAGGTAAGATATGCTGATTGGTCTGTTGCTTATTTTGTCACCTGGAACTTGCCTGACTCAATGATTTTTCCGTTCTGGTCTTTTAACTGGAAAATGTAAATGCCGCGAAAAAAATCAGAAAGATTGACTACTGTTTTTTGATCAACTGCGGGAGCTTCGTATACTTTCTTACCAAGAAAATTATATATCTGCAGCAAATAGGTTTTATCGTACTTTTTTTGAAAGTCAAAGTTGATAAACGAAACTGCCGGGTTGGGATAAAACTTAATAGATTTTAGTTCCGGATCAGGTGATGGCGTAAAGCGATTTTGAGCTTTTCCCTGGACGGTTAATAATAAGATAATAGATACGGATATGTAGAAAATCTTCATAATTTTTGGATATATCGTATACCTTATTCCCAAAATATCGCTTTTTGTTCAAAGTTACAAAGAAAGGATCAAGAAAACGTTAAAATTTGCGTTTTAGTACGTCTTAAACGTCTGGTTTTCACGCATATTCAAAACCTTAACATTAGCTAAGGCAATAAAAAAATCAAAAAATACAGGTCTTTGGCGCACTTGCGCACGGAGCATCCGTTCCGATTTTGTTCGTTTGCTGCTATTTACATTTCGTGCGTTATAAAGCGGATGTCCGGTTATCTCGTTTGAGCGAGCACGTCATCAAGTTTCACGCCGATAATTCTTTCGATATCGAGTTTAATAACGTTCAGGTTGCGCTGATATGATAATTTTTTCTCTTGCTCTTCGACCCAGCCTTTGTATGTTTTTTCGAATTCTTCCAGCTTAATTATTCCATCCTGGAAATCTTTTTCGGCTCTCTTGTATAATGTAAACTCGTCCTGCGCGACCTGGCTTTGGAATTCCAGCATTTGTTTATCCAATAGGTAGTCTTCATACTTTGTGAGCACTTCTGCACGGATCTGTCTAAAGCGGTCATTTTTTGCCGCCTCAGCCATGAGGTAATTTTCTTTCGCAATCCTCACGGTATTTTTTTGTCGCGAGAAAAGATCCATTGGTATCGTCAATCCGAGATTATATTTCGGGTAATAAATGTTTTGAGTCGCTTCACTTCCGGTTCCTGTGAGCTTGTTGATTGTAAATTCATTGACGTTTCCCGATGCACTGAAAATGTTTAGCCAGTTGCCCTTTGCAATTCGAATCTGGTATTCGGCTGCGTTGGCCGCATGATCAGCCATTTCGTACTGTGGGTTTTGCATTGCAAGCTGCACTAGTCTTTCTCTTACGTCGACCACTTTCCCGGTATCGGAGCTAAGTCGATAACCGGCGCCTCTGGTCATTTGTGAAGACGTGGATTGGCCAACAACTGCACTGGTACAAAGCATGAGTGATACCAGGAAAAAATTGCGCATAATTTCAAATTTGAGGTTGTTCCGATGTAGGTAATTTATCATAGTCAGGTAACTTAATTAATATCACAAGGGTCCCATAAAAATAAAATATCATGGGATATTGAGTAAGCGATTGCTGCGAATACTGCGCCACAAACAATGTAAAGATCATAACTGTCAGGCCTATCCAAAAATTTTGTATCGGCGGATCGACAGATCGGTAAAAATTCCGGATGCCTTGTCGCATGATGATCAAATAGAAAACGAGCAAGAAAATTAGCCCGATGGGACCTATCTCTGCTAACGCCTTTGCATAGCCGCTGTCTGGTTGAAAATTTTCAAGAAAATGCCCGGGGTTATACTTGGGGCCTTCTGCCCAGGCTGTGTAAATACCGCCCCCGATCGGGTGTTCGTGAACATATGGCTGAATTTCGTGCCGATCATAATCGCGGATTGCTGCCGACGCGTCTTTTGTGCCGTCAAATGTGGAGCGAATCCGGTTTGTAACCACGTTTTGATACGGAGCGGTCATGAGCATCGTAAAACCTACTACGCAAACGATCAGAAATATCATGGTCCTTTTTTCGTAGGCGGTGGCAACGGTATAGAAGGCTATCCCGGCAACGATCATTAGCGTTGCTGTACGTGTTCCGGAGAAGCTATAGCCGAGGATATTTGCAACAATGGCAAAGGTCAGCCATCGTCGACGCACCTTATTGGTGTCCCGTATCCAAAGCACAATGGAAAGCATCGCAATACATGCGAAATACATTCCGGATGTCGCCGGATCCGAAAAAACCGAAAACTTTCTCAATAACCCACCCTGAAATAAAAGAATATATCCTCCGCCGGTACCAACGGATCTCAATTCAAAATCGGCATAGCCTATGAAATGTTGCTTACACGCATACAGGGCAAGAAGCGTTGCGAGGCCGATCATGAAATAAATAAATGTATAGATGCGGGCTCTCGTATTCAACAATGCATACGCTATATAGTAAAAGACAAAAAAGCTTATCTGCTTCCTGATGAAGCTAAACCATCCCAGTGTGCTTAGCATCGCGGGATTGAATAGTTCTATCATGTAATATGCAAATAAAATATATTGCCCGATGGTAATGGGGCTGGTCCAAAATCTCCGATCGACGGTTTTACGCAAATCATAGCTTCTCAACACTCCAAGAAACAAGAGGAACGTAAGTGGTTCCAGGAAAACGTTAAATGGAAATGGAAGGTGAATCAGGCGGTCGAGCGTGATGATAATCGACGAGTAGCAAATCATGAAATAGAAACCTACCATAGGGTACTTCAAAAAGACGATAATGACGAGTACCGCAATAAAAAAACCAACCAGTCCGAGACCGATTTTGAAATCGATCGTGGTAGCGTATGCGGTTGCCAGTGCTAAAATTGTCAATAGTACATAGCCCCAGCCAGTATTCAATTTCTTTTCCAGAAAATGATACTTTAAAGCGGCGCCTAATGATGATCTGCCTCGTAGTAAATGTTCACTCATCTTTTAAAGAAAAACGAATTTAACAAACATAGAAATCAGGAAAATTATCACCAATGTTGTGGTGATAATATCAAAAAGCCTCTTTGTCCTTTCCTCCTGGTTGCTATCCATACACTAATTCTTTTTTGGGTTCGGTCTGATAATATGCGTCTCCCATAAGCCCAATGCAATTCTCCCATGTGTGCTCCAGTGCGAAATTTGTTCGCCGTTCCTGCATCTGCTTAGAAAACTGGGCATTGTCCGATAAAATCAATTTAATGTTTTCGACATACTCTTCCTTATTCGAACAAAGAACCGTGTGATTACTGAACATTTTCATAGCCTCGGTAGCAGTTGCCACAACTGGTTTACCACATGCCAGGTACTCATCGATTTTTCTCGGGTAGTTTCCGATTGTGAGCTGGTTGACCGCCTGGGGATTCATGCAAATATCGAAATGGCGAACATATGCCGGAATTTGTTCTGGAGATTTTCCTCCGAGGAGGTATACATTCTTTTGATCTTCCGACTTAAGTTTTTCAAAAAGTGAATCTGCCGGGCCTACCAGCACGATGCTGCAATCCGGAAGCGATTTTGCGATATGTCGGATAACGTCAATATCCAAACGCATCGATGTAATAGCTCCGCAATATCCGATGATGGGACGTGGAATATTCGCGAGATCAGCTGGTACTGGCAAATTTTCCACCAAAAAATTTTCAAGATGACAGCCCTGTCCTATATCGTGACTATTCGGGTTCCATTGTTTTGCATACTCAGCCAGGTAGCCCGAGTTCGCCACTACGACGTCTGCATTCTTAAACATTTGTTTTTCAGAACGCGGACCGTAGCGTTTAAAGAAAGGCTGAATGGTCAAAAAATCGCGTATATAGAAAATATATTTTTCAGACGGGATAAGTTCCTTCTGGTACAATCCCCTGAAAAAATCGTTGTCATTAATGAAAATGATATTTGAGAAAGAAATATGTTCGATCGCCCGGTTTATTTCCTTCGCAAGCCTTTTGTTGTTGATGCGGTTTATAAAATCAAATAACGGGTAAGAGGGCGACCAGTTAATGGACTCAAGGACCGAATGCGGATGAAGAACCCATAGATTATTTTCTACAGTTTCGAGATTATATCCTTTTTCCCGGGGAAAAGATTTTCCATTTTTTGCCTTCCTCGAAATTGCAGTTCGCAGAATGGAGCTTCTATCGGCCGCCCGGTTCACGAATAGTACACGATTATAACGGGCAAGCTCATACGCCATATCTTTAAAGTTAAATGCTATGTCAGACTCCCATGGCTGGAAGCTGAACAGCACTATATCTCTATTTCGTATGAACTTATGTTCCATAAAAATTGGCCATTTTCAGAAACCCATCACAACTGTTTTCTTACATTCCCGGCAGATTTTTTTCCAGCGGGACATTATTTTATATCGCGAACCCAAGAAACTCGTCTGAGAAATAACAATAAAAACGCCAGAAATTGAATTTTGGATGCTGCCAAGAATTAACGGCTACAGGCCGAGATTCTGCTCATCTACGTTGTTCAGGACGGCCCCAATAAATTTACTGTGGTTGACCCTGAAGAAGTGAATCGCTTCTTTGTCCATCTCACCTACCCCGTTTTTAGCCGAAAAGACTCCCACGATGCCGTCTACATATTCCGATATCTCTTTACTATCGGCATGCGAGTTGAGAGCAGCTCCTTCGAGGAGAATAAAATCATAATGATGACTAACTTTATCAAGATTTGAAAGCAAATTATTTTTTGGCAGAATTTCAGATGGTGTATAGTTTCCTTCGTCACAACCGATGATATCAGTATTGGCAATGCTCGTTAAGGTTGTGATTCCCCAAACTTTTTCAATGCCGTTATCATGACCGTTCATGCTGAAACTTTCCAAGGTGGGTTTAGCAGCAAATTCTCGTGTCAATGTATTGTTGGAAAAATTTGCATCGATGAGCAATACTTTTTTCTTGCTCATGCTGAAAGTGTATGCAAGAGATTCGAGAATGATGCTTTTGCCTTCCTGAGCCTTTGGACTTGTCAGCAAAATCACCCTTTTTCCACTGCATTCAATTTCGTATCGCAGTTTGCGTAAGTTTTCAATAAATGTATTTGAAGTATACTCGCGATCGCTTTTTGAATCAAAGTCGAAATACTCTCTCAGCGACTTTTTCTGCAGGTCAATTTTATTGACTACAGTCAATACGTTTAGTTTTGTTTCTTTTTGGAATATCGTGGGTGTACGCAGGGATGTGTCGAGCAATTCCAAAATAATGATGAAAAGGCTTGATAAAAAGAACATCGACAAACCAGCGATTGCGGTGATGAGTATTCCGTGAGAAGATTCTGGTTTAATTGCAGGCTGGCCGAGAATGATTTGTTTAAAATTAAAATCCGGCGACACATCTATGTCTTGCGATGCAAAAAGACTGCTGTTGTATTTATCCAATTCTTTTTCTGCGGTCGTGAGGTCATTTTCGTATGCTTTGGCAACAACTTCTTCACCGCCTCCCGAGAAGGCAATTTTGCGGAACTCTTCGGTTCTTTTCCTGTACATCTCGATATTCTGGTTTGTGGCGGCAATGTTTGCTTCCAGGTCGAGTTTGCTCTTGATCAACGCATCTTTTTTCTCCTGCAGTTTTTGTTGTGCGTTGCCATTGGAAGTGCTCACAGTTGAACCTAACTGAACGATCCTGGCCAGGTTATCGTTTATTTTTTTCTGAATGTCAGGATCATTACCGCCCTTTTGTGCCAGTTGTGTGGCGAGCAATTCGTTAGTCCTGCGCAAGACCAGGATTTCATCCGCATTATTTGTATTGGTAACTGTTGGTACCGTGGTTGAATTTAATGACGCAAGCTGATCAATTACGGAACTTAATTTTTGTTTGTAATCATTCAGAATCGCCTGCTGCCCGGTAAGAGAGGAGGACAGTTCCTGGTATCCGGCCATGGCGGCCGTAGCAGCGTCGCCTGGGTTTGGCGTTCCGATTTTAGCTCTGTAGGCCTGCAGCTTGTTTCGCAATTCATCGACCTCTCTTCTCTTGGCCTGCTGCAAACTGTCCAACTTGAAAAGGGATTGTTTAGTTGCAGTAGTCGTCAGTGAATTAAAGAACTCTTTAAACTTCACGCCGATTACGTTCGACACATATGCTGACATTTCGGGATTTCCCGAACTATAAGACACGTTGATATAATCCGTCTTCGGAATCCGGTCGACAGTAAGTTTTTTCAGTACGCTATATTCATCGTAACCATAAAGATTCATCAGGTCCCACACTCTTTTTTCATCAGGATTATAAGTAGTGAGGAGTTTTAGATTGTATAATTTATCGCGCAAAATTTCTTTCGCCTTTTGGAAATCCGCTTTTCGATATATGCTGTCTTTTTTTTGCTTTTCCGTTAAAATGGTAAAGGGATGTGCAGATTCAAGATCATGTAACAAAAGGTCGTACGACATCATCGCAAGAACTATTGGGGACTTGAATGTTTCGATGACATTATTAAAGCGATAGTCTAATGTATTGACGTCAAACATTTCAGTAAGCTGCAAACTCACTTTCTGAGTTTGTGCGAAGCCGGTTGAATACTGCGCGTTGGAGAGATATTTTTTTGGTGCAAAAAAGCCGAACAATAGTCCGCCGGCAATCCCGAGGATAAGGCAGAAGATAATCGTCCATTTTCGTCGAATCAGGACTTTGACGAGGTAAATGAGATCCATGGTAACTTTTGAGGTTTCAATTTAAAAAATGGTAAAGCATATAGGTCTTTAAGGATATTAATTTTGAGAGAGAGATATTGGAGATGTGTCAACGAGGGTCGATCCTCACTAAAATGACCGCCAAACGATCATTACGTTTTTTCTTAATATACTATCGACTTGTATGTATTTACGGATTTTCAGACCGCATCAAAAGTAATAATTATTTTCAGAATGTAAAATTATTTGGACTTCAATCTCACGTTACCATTAATTTCGTCCCGGTTAATACCATTGCATGTAAGTTCACGTTTATTGTAGTCAAATTTACCCACAGGATGACTGTTTTTAAAGTGATTTTCTGGTTCAGTCTGTTTATAGTTTTCTACAGTTATATCGGTTACGGCATATTAATCTCCGTTCTGGTGTGGTTAAAACGACTGTTTAGCCGTCAGAGAGTCATTACTGACGGGAGCACATTTGAACCCGAAGTCACCATCGTAGTTTCTGCTTTTAACGAGGAAGATTTTATCGAGCGCAAAATTCAAAACACGTTTGAGCTGAATTATCTGTCATCGAAGCTGAAAGTTATCTTTATTACGGATGGATCTACAGATAATACACCTGCTCTGATAAAAAAATATGAACGCATAGAACTGTTGCACGAACCACAACGCCGTGGAAAAGTTGCCGCGATGAACCGCGCAATGAAATTTGTCAATACGCAGTTTGTTATTTTTTCTGATGCAAACACTTTGTTAAACAAAGATTGTGTAAAAGAAATTATCAAGCATTATGCGGATCCGAAAGTTGGCGGTGTTGCCGGAGAAAAGAAAGTTATATCCTCGATGGATTCAAATGCAGCCGGAGTTGGCGAAGGCTTGTATTGGAAATATGAATCGTTCCTGAAAAAAATGGATGCGGCTTTTTATTCTGTTGTTGGAGCTGCGGGGGAATTATTTTCCGTGCGAAAGGATTTATTTGAAGATGCAGGTGAGCACGTAATCATAGAAGACTTTGTACAGTCGTTGAAGATTTGCATGAAAGGTTTTATCATCCAATATGAACCGAATGCATTCGCCATTGAATCGTCGTCTGCGAGTATGCGAGATGAGCAAAAAAGAAAGGTTCGTATAAGTGCAGGTGCTTTCCAGGCAATGATTATTGTAAAGGATCTCTTCAACATTTTTAAATACCCTGTTCTATCATTTCAATTTATTTCACATAGAATACTGAGGTGGACGCTTTGCCCGGTTTGCCTCGTCTTTCTATTTGTATCAAACCTTGCGATCATTATTTCTGATCACAATATATTTTATGTTGTGTTTTTTTGGGCACAGGTAATAATGTACACAGTCGCAATAGTTGGCTGGATATTTGCCAACAGGAATATTATGGTTAAGGTACTATATGTTCCATATTATTTCCTGTTCATGAATATATCTGTGTTCATGGGTTTCTCGCGATTCCTTAAGAAGAAGCAATCTGTGATCTGGGAAAAGGCATCGCGGGCAAAAATGGAATAAATACCATGAAATGGGTATTTTTTTACATGAAGGAATAATACATATTTGCGCTTAATAAAAAAATGATATTGCGATATTTGGTTTATAGGAAAATTTCATTACTTTTATCGTATAATTTCGTACAAAATAGTTCAATTCCTTTGAAAATCAGGTTATAAACGAGGCTCGCCGAAGCCCATACATCCTTGAAATCCCCCAATACGCCTGATTACCATTCTAATTTCCTATAAGCTTGTTTGGCCATATATCCAGGTATCATTCCTGTATCAGCCAATATCTCTTGTTAGCCCAGTTATTTCCAATTTCAATCCTAGTGAGAATTTAAGTGACTTTAAAACTTAATTCATTTTAGATATATACTTCTGCCCATGAAAAAGCAAATATTAGCAGTAGATGATAGTAAGGCCATCAGGTTTCTGTTACAAACCGTGCTCGGAAAGGAATACCAGGTCGTAACAGTTCCGGATGGTTGTTCGGCCATGTATTGGCTCTCAAAAAGAAACTTTCCGCACCTAATTATAGCAGATCCTCAATTACCCGATATGGAAAATTGGGAGTTGATTCAGCAGTTGTCTTCGAGCGGTATCTATAATTCTATTCCGGTTGTTGCATTGTCCGGATTGAATAAAGCTGAAACAGAGCTGAAATGTATGGAATACGGAGTGCAAAAATATTTTTTGAAGCCATTCAATCCTGTTGAGCTGGTAACAGCCATCAACGAGTTAATTGAAAATAATACGATTGATCAGCATTACCCTATGCAAGCGTATTAATCGAATCGCCATGTATTTATGAAACTTTAAACCTGAGCCTATTATGGAATTTACTTTTTTACCAAAAGCGACCGAGCGAAGACAGTTCGTACGATATACGATCAAGTCGGACGAGATCAAGGAAGCAGAATTTACGAAGAGCGGATTTTATTACATCGGAAAGAACCCTGCTAACATTGAAAAGCTTGTCAAACTTTTCAAGCGCGGATACGCTTCGGATAATATAGAGAATGCGAAATCAGAATTGAAGCGTTGCCTTATGCAGGAAAAGAACACAATTCCTGAAATCATTTTTTGCGAATCACAGTTTGATTTTACTGCAGTAAAAAACTTCTGTCATTTCTTAAATAACCACAGATCACTTTCTACTATCCCGGTTGTTCTCGATGCCAGCAATTTGTGTCAGATGGAACTTAGTCTCTATCGCAAACACAAATTAGCTGATGAAATTACTTTTCTCCAGGAAACAGATGAAAAAAGCCTCATGCTTAAGATTCAGTTCCTGAAAAAGGTAAAATCAAAAGTAGTTGACCTGGAGAATGAACCTGGTATTAAGAAAGTATTTCAGTCAATCAAAGAAGCATTGCACGCACTCAATGTTCATTTCACCTTGAAGAGAACGTTTGATATTGCTATTTCACTAATCGCATTAATCATATTAAGCCCGGTGTTCATATTAATTGCGCTTGCGATCAGAATTGAATCAAAAGGACCCGTTTTTTATATCGCCAAGAGAGCGGGGAGAGGATACAGAATTTTCAATTTCTACAAATTCAGAACGATGTTTGTTGGTGCAGATAAACGCATTAATGAATTCTCTCACCTGAATCAATATAACACAGGAACAAACGGACCGTCATTTTTCAAAATAGATAATGACCCGCGCATCACCAAAGTAGGCTCATTCTTGCGCAATAGCAGTCTTGATGAACTTCCCCAGTTGATCAATGTCCTGTTGGGAGATATGTCGCTTGTAGGCAATCGACCACTACCATTGTATGAAGCGGCAACATTAACTACTGATGAATGTGCGCAAAGGTTTCTCGCGCCAGCTGGTATGACCGGATTGTGGCAGATCAAGAAAAGAGGCAAGAAAGACATGTCGGCGGAAGAAAGAATCAACCTTGATATTGACTATGCCAACAAGTACAGTTTCATGTACGATCTCTGGATCATGGCCAACACTCCTTCTGCATTAATTCAAAAATCGAGCGCGTAATATCTTTCTTAATAAAGAATTATATTTACGGTATCTCAATTCCACGCAAAAGGAAGAATATGAGGATGGAAAACGAGCCATTCGTTTCTGTTATTACCTTGAATTACAACCAGGCGCTAGTTACCCGCGAATTTCTTGAATCAACCAGGAAACTTAACTACAGTAACTACGAAATATTGGTATGTGATATGGCGTCCGATGTCGATCCAAATTCTGTGATCGATTCTAGTAAGTATTATAATACTAAGATACTGTTGAGTGGAAAAAATCTAGGGTTTGCCGGAGGAAACAATTGGGGTATGCGCCAGGCCAACGGAGATTATATATTCATAGTAAATAACGATACTGAAGTTACTCCGGATCTAATTAATTTGCTACTTGCGCCATTTTCTACGAATCCTTCTATCGGTGTCACATGTCCGAAAATAAAATATTTTTCAAATCCTGATATTATTCAATATGCTGGTTTTAATCCCATCAATCCATTCACGGGAAGAACGTCGACGATAGGCGATCTCGAAACTGACATAGGGCAGCATGACGTATCAGGTCCTACGTCAGGAGCACATGGATGCGCAATGATGGTAAAGAGGGAAGTCATAGAAAAAACCGGAAGGTTCCCGGAAATATTTTTTCTGTACTACGAAGAGTGGGATTGGTCGGTGCGAATCAAAAAAGCAAACTATTTGATCTGGTACACAGCAGAGGCAACCATCTATCACAAGGAATCTATGTCGGTGGGAAAACAAAATCCGATGAAAGTGTATTACCATACGCGTAATCGTATTTTATTCATGCGACGTAACAATGGTTTTTTCCATCTGCTTGTCTTCGCGTTATTCTTCACGTTTTTCACGATGCCGAAATCGATATACAAGTATCTTGTTAACCGTCAATATGAACATCTAAAATTATTTCTGAAAGGTGTAGTATGGAATCTCCATTCATCGAGCGCTTCGCCTGTGTAATTTAAATCTGGTAATATTGTACTAATATAGATTCTCAAGAATGATCCATTCCATAATCTTTGTCATTACCGCGATTATCTTCATTTATATTTTTGTCAGCACGTGCTATCTTTTCATCATCGCTATGGGAGGAAAGTTTGGAAGGAGAAAACGATTTACCGTCAGCAACGATAAAAAAAATATTACGGTCTTAGTTCCTTGCTACAAAGAGGACCACATTATCCTTGAGACAGCAGCGTCTGCAGCAAATCATAATTATCCAAAAAATTCCTTTCGCGTTCTTGTGATCGCTGATAAATTGCATCCGCAGACAATCGAAAAATTGAAACAAATTCCTGTCGATGTGGTGCCGGTTGATCTAAATATGAAATCGAGATCGATTCATAACGCACTAAATTCACTTAATGAAAGCCTGACAGACATTATCATGATACTCGATGCCGATAATATAATGAGTGATGATTGTCTCGAAAAGGTGAATGATGCTTTTCAAAAAGGGTACCTCGCGGTTCAATGTCATCGCACAGCGAAAAATAAACACACGGCTGTCGCCTTACTGGATGCTATCAGCGAAGAAATAAATATCAATTTGTTCAGAAGGGGGCCCGCAATCCTGGGTTTATCCGCCGCTCCAATCGGTTCGGGAATGGCATTCGATTTTCGCCTGGTGCGGGATATTTTTTCGTCGGATGAAATTTTAAATAATCCGGGAGAAGATCGCGAAATCGATGTACAGTTGATGAAGAGAAAAATAAAAATGGAATTTATTGACGATGCATATGTGTTGGATGAAAAAGTTGCCAACGCGGCAGTGTTCGAAAAGCAGCGCGTCCGCTGGCTCGAAGCGCAGGCCAATCACGTCCGCCGTTTTTTTCACGACGATATGAAGGATGCGCCGAAAACACCGTTGTACTACAATAAATTTTTTCAAACCCTGCTATTGCCACGTGTTTTAACTCTTTTGCTTTTTGCAATTATTTTCTTGGTCTTGATTATTCAGTGGACATTTTCGATTTCGATTCTGTATCCACCTGCAGCTTGGTGGATTGGCTGTATACTATTGTATGCCCTCACTCTGTTTATTTCAATCCCTCGCGTGTATTACTCTGGGAATACAGTGAAAGCTTTGGCGCAGGTACCGGTGCTAATGTTCTCCATGGTAAAAGCAGTGTTGCAAATGAAAAAAAACAGGAAAGAATTTTTGCATACGCCGAAGTCATTTACGGAGAAAAGCGACGGTTGAGGATAAGATTGAAGGTAAGGTTGAGCACTCAACCGCATCCTATCTAAACGGCTTGTAAAACGAAGCGGTTCCAAGAGAGAGCATCGGCCTGTCACCTGGACTGTCACCATAGCAATATATCTCGTCGTACTGAGTCAAATCGTATAAAGCATTTATCCTTCTGACTTTTTCTACACCATGGCAGTTTTTTCCTTCGATTCTCCCGGTGATTTTACCGTTTTTACTCTCAAGAATTGTTGAGATCAATTTGACATCGAGCGAGTCTGTCCAATTTTTTATCCAGTTTTCAGCCGAGGCTGAAACGATAACTACTTCGGTGTTTAGATTTTTCAAATCACGAATTTCCTTTAATGCTTTGGGTCGTATCAATCCCGGCAGGATGCGGTCTGCGAACAGGTTACATTCAGCCTGGAAATCTGCAAATTTATTATTGGCAAAAAAGAATTTCAGGATTTGTTGTTTTGCCCAGGAATTCGAAATGAGTTTCAGCTTGAATGCGATCAGGATAGGTGAATATAAAATGAAGCCAATATAGAAATAGACAACTCCTTTTTGAAATTTGATGATTTCAAGTAATGTATCTTTTGTTGTAATAGTTCCGTCGAAATCAAAAAATGCGATTCGTCGTTTCACAAACTCATTTTTTTAAACTGGAATTCGGGAATGTATTTTATGATGAGCATAATATATTTCCAGAACCATTTTACATAAACCACATTTTTCTTTTTTTGCACGGCGGAGAAAACCGCGTCGGCAACTTCGGACGGTTGTGCTGTGAGCAGTTTGGGAAGCTCTATGTTTTCAGTCATCCGCGTATAAACAAAACCAGGTTTTACGCTGACTACATGTACATTTTGTTTATACAATTTATTGCGCAAGCCGGCAAGAAAAGCAGAGAAGCCAGCTTTGGCACTTCCGTAAATCAGTTTACTTTCCCGTCCCCTTTCACCTGCTACTGAGCTGATGCCAACGATCGTTCCTTTTTTTTGAGAGATATAATATTTCGCAGCGATATTCAATATCGACACTGCGCCGGTGAAGTTAGTATTGATCATGCGTTCTGTGATATCCCATTTATCAAAGGCTATCAATTCATCATCCATAATACCAAATACGCAAATGGTGACGTCTGGTTTTGGTGTTAACCCGTCAAAGAATTTTTCATGTGAAGAAAATTGCAATGCGTCAAAGGCATGCAAAGAACATTGCACTCCATACCGGATTGCAATGTCTGACTGGACCGGTTTTAATTGATCGGGATTTCTTGCTGCCAGTTGAACGTCATATTTGTTTTCGGCAAATTTTTTTCCGATAGCAATACCCATATCTGAAGTAGCGCCCAGGATAAGAACAGTTGGCATGAGGTCGTAAAATTAATTAGAGGTTAAAAATAGGCGGTCAGATTGAACAGAGTGAATTTTCCCGTCCGGGTTATATTTCCTGATAATTTCTTTGAATTTGTTTAACTCAGGGTATCCGCCTTCCAATATTTCCGGTTTCATTCGTGCGTCCTTCGACATATAAATTCTTCCTCCGTATTGTAATACGACCCGATCGAGTTCATCGAGGAACTCGAGCAGTCCTTTTCTCACAGGAAAATCAAGCGCCAGCGTGTATCCTTCCTTTGGAAAAGAAATGATGCTTTCCTGTTTACCAAAAACTTTCAAGACGGCGAGGAAAGAACCCAATCCTTTATGGCTGATACGATTTAATATTTCAATCAACCCCTGTTTTGATTCGAGTGGTAACACAAATTGATACTGTACAAAACCGCTTTTTCCATAGCCGCGATTCCAGTGAAGTATAGCGTCGAGCGGATAAAAAAATGGTTCGTATGAAACGACATTGTTTATTTCTTTCTTGAAATTTTTTCCGTAGTACAGGAAATTAAATGCCTTTACAGTAAAAGCATTTAGTACCCAGGATGGAAGATTAAACGGAAAAGTGATCTGTTTTTTTTGAGGCAATTGCAATGGCTCTTTTTTTTGTTTATCGTTGAGCTCATCAACCTTTGCGTGTTCACCTAAAATGAGTATACTCCGGCCAAAGTTTTTTCCTTTCTTTAAACAATCGATCCATGCAACAGAGTACGTGTAATGATTATATTTTTCAAACAGGGAAATAATTTCTTCGAGATTCTCAGCTTTTACCTGCTTTTGTTTTATAAATGACGTTTCAATTTTCTTCAGTCTGAATTTTACCCGGGCTATGACTCCTGAAAGCCCCATTCCACCGCATGTAGCCTCAAAGAGATCGACATTGTGTTGAGGAGAGCATGTCATCGTTTCGCCGGATGACAATACGATATCCATATCGACGATATTATTCGAAAACGATCCATCGATATGATGATTTTTCCCGTGAACATCACTTGCAACAGCTCCTCCAACAGTTATAAATTTTGTTCCGGGGGTTACGGGCAGGAACCATCCTTTTGGAACAATTACTTCCAAAATTTTATCGAGTGTCAATCCACTCTGGCATTCGAATATTCCGGATGCTGTATCGAAGGAAAGTATGTTATCATACTTTAAAGTAGAGATCGTTTTTTTGGCGAGTGAGGCATCTCCATAACAACGACCATTGCCACGTGGAATAAATTCATCGTTGTTTTTTATCAATTGATCCAATTGATCTGTAAAGGAAAAACTTTGTTCATCGCTTTCGATTACAGGATAATTTCCCCAATTTGCTATCCACTTCTTCATTTTTTAAAAATTGTTACGTCTCTTAAATACAAAATCGTATAAATACTCAGTATCCATAAAACAAGCGTAATCTGTATGAAGCGGTCTTTATAAAGGATTTCTGTCGGAGAACCTGATTCTTTTTTTACAAATGTAATCTGTAAATATCGCATTACACCGGCGATCACAAACAAACTTGAATAATACAGGCGGTATGTTCGTAGTCGCATCATCGTACTCGGTGAAACTGTGTAATTGATATATGCAACAATAAGAATGGCGCTAAACAATCCCAGCATAGTATTCAAAAAATCAAGATTGTACCCTGACATTGATTTGCGCATATCCGTTCCCGTTGAAATTTTCAAGAGCATATCGTCACGTCGTTTTGCAATCGCCATAAACAGAGACAATAGGAATGTCATAACGATAAGCCAATCGGTGGTATCAACCTCAGCAATAATTGCTCCCGCTTTTACGCGAAGTACAAATCCCGCGGCTAATATTAAAATATCGAGGATGGCAATATTTTTAATCCCGAGTGAATATGCCAGGTTCATGAAAAAATAAAGGCCCAGAATAAACAGGAACTGAAAGCTGTGATCTGCTAAATATGCGAGCGCAATTCCCGCTGCAAGCAGCATAATGCAAATGACAATCGCGGCATTTTTTTTGACCTTACCAGAAGCGAGTGGTCTCTTAGATTTTTTGGGATGTTTGCGGTCATCTTCAATATCGCGATAGTCGTTTATGATATAGATGCTGCTAGCAAAGAAACTGAAGGCGACAAACCCCTCCAATAACAGGCCTGCTTTAGCGGCTACAAAAAAGCTTCCGGCGAAAAAAGAGGGAACAAACAGGAAAAGATTTTTTGCCCAATCTTTTGGTCTAAGTAGTTTGATATAATATTTCATTCAATAAGGATGGCGAAAGATACAACGCAAAATGCTTTGATACAAGATATTATAGTATAAAAATTTCGTTAGCATTTTGCGGGCATAAGGTTGCGATTGAAGCTTAGGTTGAGTAAAAAATCATACACTATAACTCCTGCACAGCCTCTATCTCAACCTTAGCATAAACCCAGTTCAAATTTGACCTTAATCTCATCGCTGCTTGCATTATTTTTGTTTTAAATAATTCTATCCGATCTGTGGCAGATATATTAGCGAGTCCCATTGAATACCTGAAGGGCGTTGGACCTCATAGAGGGGATCTCCTAAAGAAAGAGCTGGGTATCTTTACATTTAAGAATCTTCTTGAACATTTTCCGTACCGGCATGTCGACAAGACCAAAATTTCGGCGATCCGGGATGTTAACCCGGACATGGATTTTGTGCAGGTTGCCGGTAAGTTAACCAATATCGAATTGCTGGGCGAAAGAAGATCAAAGCGCCTGATCGCCACCCTGCATGACGGTACCGGCGAACTTGAACTCGTATGGTTCCAGGGCATCAGTTGGATTCAAAAATCATTGCAATCTGCCACCGAATACCTGGTGTTCGGACGTCTTAGTTTTTTTCAGGGCAACCCTCAGATAACACATCCGGAAATTGAAACATTCAACCGGAGTGCCCCGGTCGATAAGTTTATATTAGAACCTGTTTATCCAAGTACAGAAAAATTAAAAGTCAAGGGCCTCGGGGGCAGGCAAATCGGAAAATTGACGAAACAACTATTGTCCTTACTAACTGAAAAAGATATTCCGGAAATATTACCGGATGCAATAATCCGTCTATTGAAATTTTCTTCGAGGTACCAGGAATTCAATAGAATTCATTTCCCTGAAAATACGGACTCATATACCCGAGCATTGAACCGATTCAAATTTGAAGAGCTTTTCATCGCGCAGATACGTGCCGGGATGATAAAATCGCAGCGACACAGGTATTCAAAAGGAATTGTGTTTGGCCAGGTTGGTGATTTGTTCAATACGTTCTATTCAAAATATCTTCCATTTGAGTTGACAGGCGCACAGAAGAGAGTATTAAAAGAAATTCGTAAAGATACAGCGGCGGGAAGGCAGATGAACCGATTACTACAGGGTGATGTTGGAAGTGGTAAGACCGCAGTTGCATTACTTTCCATGTTACTTGCCGGCGATAATGGATATCAAAGTTGCCTGTTATCTCCAACGGAAATTTTAGCTAAGCAACACTACGCGCATTTCGCTGACATGACGAAAGATTTGTCGATTCAGGTTGGTTTACTAACAGGATCAACAAAAACAAAAGAGAGAAAAAAAATTCTTGCAGAACTAAGTGATGGTTCACTTGATATTTTAATTGGAACACATGCCATCCTTGAAGACGCGGTTCAATTCAGCAATCTCGGACTGGCTATCATCGACGAGCAACATCGATTCGGTGTGGCCCAACGAGCAAAGCTGTGGAACAAAGCAACGATTCCTCCACATGTGTTGGTGATGACAGCAACGCCAATTCCAAGGACATTGGCGATGACTGCATATGGCGATCTCGACTATAGTGTGATGGACGAATTACCGCCTGGAAGGCAACCGGTGGTTACAGTACATCGTTATGAAGATAACAGACCCCACGTAATGGATTTTATCCGTTCGGAAATCGTAAAAGGAAGACAAGCATATATTATTTTCCCACTTATAGAAGAGTCTGAAAAATCAGATTATGAAAATCTGATGAAAGGATACGAAAATGTAAAAGCTTATTTCCCGGAGCCAAAATTCTGGATAAGCATGGTGCACGGGCGACAGACAAATGACGTCAGAGAAACCAACATGCAACGTTTTCTGAATAAGGATACTCAAATCATGGTCGCGACAACAGTCATTGAGGTTGGTGTAAATGTGCCGAATGCGACGGTCATGGTTATTGAGAGTGCCGAAAAATTTGGATTATCTCAATTGCATCAATTGCGTGGACGTGTTGGAAGAGGAAACCACAAGAGCTTTTGCATTTTATTAACAAGTGTAAAATTAAACCGGGAAGCAAGGGAGCGTTTAAAAACAATGTGCGCGACAACTGACGGTTTCAAGATCGCTGAAAAAGATATGGAGATACGAGGGCCCGGCGACATTGCGGGCACAAGGCAAAGCGGAATGTTAGATTTCAAAATAGCCGACCTTATACGAGATAGGCAGTGGCTGGACCTGGCTGCAAAAATGGCGAATCAATTATTGGATAACGACCCTGAACTCAATTTGTCCCAAAACCGGATGCTGAAAAACCATCTGCTTTTGCAAGATGGAAAAACACAGTGGAGTAAGATTTCATAAATTACATTCGATTCAGTCAATTTGATCCAGATACTGTTTTATCAATCATAAAACGAACCTTTGAAAAGAAGACTATTTATAGTTTGTATCTTATTCGTCTACGCATGTGAGTCCGCATTATCCCAAACCGGATATTACAATCTCGAATTTGTCGAAAATAAAGGCCAGTGGGATAAATCAATTTATTACAAAACAGATATCACGAACGGCACACTGCTTTTAGAGAAACAGGGTTTCAAATTTTTATTGCATAATGCAGATGATATGAAGCGACTGAGAGATTATTCGCATGGTGAATCCGGAAAAACTCCGATTGATACAAAGTCCCCGGGCGCTGCAAAAACAACGATTGAAAAAAATGGAAAAATCACAATTCGTTCGCATGCATTTGAAGTAGCGTTCATGAATGGAAATGAAAACCCAATGATTGATCCGGATAAAGCCCTTCCTAATTACAATAATTACTATATCGGCGACGCTTCAAAGTGGGCAACAAATTGTAAAATTTACCAGGCGGTCGTCTATCAAAATATTTACCCGAATATCGATGTCCGTTATCATACCGATAATGGACAACTCAAGTATGATATCATTGTGCACCCCGGAGGAGATCCGAATATGATAGCAATGAAATATTCCGGCGTAGATAATTTAAGTATCAAAAAAGGACAACTGATCGCGCATACATCTGTAACGGATATCAAAGAATTCATCCCCGAGTCTTATCAAATTGGCAATGCTGGACGTTCACAAGTCGAATGTAAATACTCAATTGAAAAAGACAGTATAGTCCGCCTGAACGTGACGAATTACGATAAAACGGCAACACTCGTGATTGACCCAACATGGATTTTCACAACGTTTACGGGAAGCGCCTCAGATAACTGGGGCTACACAGCAACTTATGATGCCGCGGGAAATTTCTACTCAGGCAGTATTGTATTGAATGACCGCGATGCGGGAAATGGATTTATTAAACCCGGCTCGTATCAAACGGGATTCCAGGGCGGCGACGGAAGTGAGGGCGGCGGATTTTCTTACGACGTTGGCATCATGAAATTCAACGCCACAGGAACCAGCATAATGTACGGAACTTATCTCGGGGGTGCGGGTGACGAGCAACCGCATAGCTTGATTGTTGATAATGCAGGAAATTTGATTGTTGCCGGAAGAACGAGTTCAACAAATTTTCCGACAATTCCGGCGGGTAGCGTTTTTGGAAAGGGCGGAGGTTTTGATATTTTCATTACAAAATTCAATGCAACCGGAACAGCGCTTATCGGGTCAAAAAGAATCGGTGGTGAAGGTTGGGACGGAGTAAATATCGCTCCAAAATATTATTCGAGTGGGACCTTGCCGATGGGACAACTTTCACTTCGTTTGAATTATGGTGATGACGGCAGAAGTGAAGTAATCGTTGACAACGCAAATTATATTTACCTGGCGTCAAGTACGCAGTCCGACAGTTTTCCCTGTACTGCCAATGCTTTTCAGAAAAAAAGAAAAGGCAAGCAGGACGGAGTTTTCATCAAAGCGACACCGGACCTTGGAACCATACTTTGCTCCAGTTATCTTGGAGGAAGTGACGATGATGCTGCGTTTGTACTCGCAATAAACCCGATTACCAATGATGTATATGTCGGCGGCGGAACATCAAGCACTGATTTTCCTGGTACAAACAATGCTCCTGTATTAAATAGAAGTTCTTTAGGAGGCATTGATGGATTCGTTGCTGTCATCAGCAATGACGGAGGAACTCTAAAGCGTAGTTCATATTTTGGCACAAGCGGCACCGAAGTTATTTACGGTGTCCAGTTCGATAGAAAAGGATTTCCATATATCATGGGCACTACAACCGGCGCCTGGCCGGTAATTCCCGCAGGAATCTGGAACCAGGCGAACGGAAAGCAATTTATATCGAAACTTCAACCTAACCTGGACGGCTGGGTGTATTCAACCGTGTTTGGAAAAGGCAGCACATTTCCGGATATTTCACCAACTGCATTCCTTGTAGACCGGTGTGAAAACGTCTATGTTTCCGGCTGGGGAGGCGGTATTGAGAGCGAGAGGGATGGCAGTTACAATAATGCCGGTACATCCGGATTATTCACGACGCCGGATGCAATAAAAGGAAGTTCTGATGGTGCAGATTTTTACTTCCTGGTCCTTAAGAAAAACATAACGGCACCGCTGTATGGCACATACTATGGGCAGCAAGGAGGAAGGGTCGGAGATCATGTTGACGGTGGAACGAGCCGGTTCGACAAACAAGGAATAATTTACGAAGCCATTTGCGCGAACTGCGGTGGTGGCGCAACATTTCCTGTAACTCGTAGCGCCGTTAAACAAACAAATGGAGCCCTTGCCGAAGGTGGTTGTAATCTTGCCGCGTTGAAAATATCGTTCAATTTTGCCGGTGTTGCGGCTGAAATTAAGGCATATATCGATGGCAAAGTTGATACTTCGGGTTGTACAAATGTTGAAATGTCGTTCAAAGACACGATCGCCAATGCGCAGTTCTATATTTGGAATTTTGATACGCTTCGTCATCCAAAAAGTGATACGACTACAGTTCCAACCATTACACATACCTACCCGACCAAGGGAACTTACGTCGTGCAGCTGATCGCTGTCGATTCAAATACCTGTAACATCGCAGATACTGCGTATGTAACCGTTAAGATCGGTGATATACAAGCAATCCTCGATCCGGCAGCAACGGTGATTGGTGACTGTCGTGATCTGAATTATCAGCTGAAGAATCTGACGACAGTTACTCCCAATCATCCAAATCCTCCGTTTAGCAGTACTTCGTTTACATGGGATTTTGGAGATGGGACGAGTCTTGTTTCAGATGAAAGGAATCCGCCACCGCATCATTACCCTGCGCCTGGAACTTATAGCGCGTCGCTAACGTTAAATGATTCGAACTACTGTAATTCACCTCAAACAGTACCGCTGCAATTAAACGTTGCTCAATTTACGACCGCGAAATTTGTTGTTGCAAATGTGCCGTGTATTGGGGTACCAACTGTTTTTTCGAATTCGTCGACCGCCGCTGCTTCTTATTTCTGGGATTTTGGTGACAATACTACATCAACTGAAACAAATCCCGGACATATATATGCCGATACAGGAACATACACAGTAAAGTTGGTTGCGATTGATTCCACGACATGTAACCAGGCGGATTCCATGCAATTGACGGTTTCCGTTCATAGCCGTCCAACGGCCGCGTTCAGTGATCAGCCGCTTCCGCCGGAATATAATAAACCAACGATCTTCTTCAACAATTCTACCGGAGCTACTCACTTCAAATGGATATTCGGTGACGGCGTCGAAACGTTGAAAGCAAATATGGATACCGTTATTCACCAATATCGAAAGACGGGAACGTTCCAGGCGTGCCTAATCGCGTTCAATCAATATGAATGCTCAGATACAACATGTCTGCCAGTGGATGCACTAATCAACCCATTACTTGATGTTCCCAATGCTTTTACGCCAGGAAGATTTGGACAAAACAGTGTCATAAAAGTTCAGGGCTTTGGAATCGACCAGCTTATTTTCCGTATATATAACAGGTGGGGAAAAATGGTATTTGAATCTAATGATCAGAATATGGGTTGGGACGGAACATACCGTGGCGTGGCGCAACCGATGGATGTATATGTTTACACTCTTGAGGCTACTTATTTCGATGGAACAAAAACCAGGAGGTCGGGTGATATTACTTTGATCAGGTAACATTCCGAAAACTGGAAAAAAAAATTGGCAGGTGCAATATTTTATATGCAATACCTATGAAAATTGAATCGTATTTTAAGAATCCTTAAACGTGAGCCAAGTTAGCTGCTTGTTATATTTTTAATTGAATCACAAAGTAAAAACGTCTAAAGCTTGGGAAAGAGATTACTGATAGTTTTCAATCTGTTCATCGCAGCTACTTTGAATGTCGGCGCGCAACCTGTTTATTCCAATCTCGAATTCGTCGAAAATAAAGGACAGTGGGATAAGGAAATTATATTGAGAGGTGAACTTAACAATGGATCGTTTTTTTTACAAAAAAAGGGATTCGCTGTTCTGCTTCATAATGCACAGGAGTTGCAAAGGCTGCGGGAAAATCACATGATCGATTCCGTCTCTCTAAATGATGCGAATCACACGCCTGCAGATAGAACAAAATTGAATGCAAGAACGAATGTTCTGCATTCGCACAATTATACGGTGACGTTTATCGGCGGAAGCGATAATGCTGAAATCATTCCTGATAAACCATTGCCGACCTACAATAATTATTTCATTGGACGGGATCCGAAAAAATGGGCGTCTGAATGTAAAATTTACCAGGGAGTAACTTACAAGAATGTTTACCCGAATATCGATATCCGTTACTATTCAAATAATGGACAATTGAAGTACGATATCATTGTACATCCGGGTGGCAACGTGAAACAAGTTGCATTAAAATACGACGGTCCGGAGAAAGTCACGATCAGGAATAATCAACTTGCTATCAAAACATCAGTGGGTGATGTGAAAGAATTGGAACCATATGCATACCAGGCCGGGCAGACGTCGAGAGAAGAAGTAAAATGTAAATACGTTTTTGGCAAAGACAATATTCTTCGATTTGATGTGAAAGATTATAACAAGTCAACAACTCTCGTGATCGATCCGACACTTGTATTTTCATCATTTACCGGAAGTGGGTCGAGCAATTGGGGATTTACAGCAACACCGGGACCTGATGGAAGTTTTTTTGCTGGTGGAATCGTTTTTGGTGGAGGATTCCAGGCATCGCCGGGTGCGTTTCAAACAACTTTTCAGAAAGGTACTTTTGATGTGCTGCTCATGAAATTTAGTAGCAATGGTTCTAGAAGACTTTTCGGAACATATCTCGGCGGTAACGATGACGAAACTCCGCATAGTCTAATTTGTGATCCGCAAGGAAATCTCATTGTATTAGGAAGGACCTACTCTCAGGATTTTCCATACCTGGATACGGCCGGACCAGGAGGTAATGCGGATATGTTTGTGGCTAAATTCAACGCTGCGGGAACAGGATTGATTGGTTGTCTCCGCATCGGCGGAAGTCTCGATGACTGCGTCAATGTCGAGGACCAATTCAGAACGAAATCAGAAAGGGCAAAGTCACTGATAAAAAATTATGGTGATGATTCGAGGAGTGAAGTTATTCTTGACGCTGCAAATAATATCTACGTAGCTGCATCAACGAGGTCGAGTAATTTTCCAATGCGAGGAACACCGTTTCAACCAAAATTAGGAGGTGGCCAGGATGGTGTTGTGTTAAAGATAAACCCGAACTGTAATGCACTCATCTTTTCAAGTTTTCTTGGAGGTACAGGAGACGATGCCGCGTTTGTATTGAAAGTAAATCCGGCGAACGGAGATATTTATGCAGCGGGTGCCACAACGGGTAATTTTCCAGGAAACAAGGCCGGTGCTCTCCAAGGCACATACCAGGGAGGAGATGCAGACGGGTACATCACGATCATCTCGAATGATGGATCCGTTCAGAAGAAGACATCGTACTTTGGAACTTCGGGTTTTGATGCGATATATGGAATTGACTTTGATAAAAAAGGATTTCCATATATCATGGGACAGAGTTTGGGGTCATGGCCAGTTGTGAATGCGACGTTCGTAAATCCGGGCGCAAAACAATTCATTGCGAAGCTCCAACCTGATCTCTCAGCATTTGTATACTCAACAACTTTTGGAACAGCAACAAAAAACCCCAACATATCGCCTGTAGCTTTCCTGGTTGACCGTTGCGAAAACGTGTATGTTTCCGGATGGGGCGGATGGTTATGGACCGCAAGATCGGATCCATATGGATTGTCAGGCACCCTGGGAATGCCCACGACCCCAAATGCCATTCAACCGACGACTGACGGTCATGATTTTTATTTTATCGTGGTTCAAAAAAACGCGTCTGCTCTGTTGTACGGAACCTTTTTTGGCCAGGTGGATGGACCGAACAGTATTTCAGAACATGTCGATGGCGGTACAAGTCGCTATGACCGATTCGGCATTATCTACCAGGCGATTTGTGCGAATTGTGGTGGTGGAAGTCTCAAGCCATTTCCGACGACGGCCGGATCATGGTCACGGCAGAATGGTGCGCTCGCAGAGCGGGGATGTAACCTCGCCGCCGTGAAAATTGCTTTCAACTTTGCCGGTGTTTCCGCTGATCTTCGTTCGATCATCAACGGTAGATATGACAGTTCAGGATGTATTCCGCTGGATGTAACGCTAATGGACACCCTAAGAATTGCGAAGAACTATATTTGGAATTTTGGCGATGGAACGCCAGATAGTGCGACAACAGCATATAAGGTACAGCATACTTACAATGCCGTTGGCAACTACAAAGTGCGGCTGATTGCGATTGATTCCAATAGCTGTAACGTGGCAGATACAGTTTATTTAACGATCAGGGCACGCACCGATAAGGCAGATGTTGATTTTAATGCACTGAAATTGCCGCCGTGCCAATCACTCACGTACCGGTTTGACAACATCTCAACTTCACCACCCGGAAAACCATTTTCTGACTCGTCGTTTGTGTGGGATTTTGGAGATGGTTCGCCGCGTGTGATTGGCGGCACCAATTCACAAACACACCCATATCTTTCTTCGGGATCCTATAATGTGCGGCTTGTTCTCATAGATACGAACTATTGCAATTTCCCTGATAGCGCGCAAAAGACCTTGAGAGTCTCTCCGTTGGTGAAAGCACAGTTTGAAACGCCACCAATTGGGTGTATTCCGTATGAAGCATCCTTCAACAACACTACGTTGGCCGGGCAACAATTTTTCTGGGACTTTGGAGATGGCACTACTTCGACGGACGTAAATCCAGTGCATTTGTATAACGATACCGGGACCTATGTAATCAAATTAGTGGCGATTGATTCTGCAACCTGTAACATTATTGATTCGACAAGTATGACGATCAGTGTTCACACCAGACCTAGTGCAGCGTTCACTAATCAGCCGATTCCGCCGGAGTATAATAAGCCAACAATATTCTTTAATGGATCCGGCAATGGTGCTACTCATTTTATCTGGCGTTTCGGAGACGATGATACGACGGCAAAATCAACGATGGACACGGTCATCCACCAATACCGGGCAACAGGAACTTATGAAGCATGCCTGGTAGCAATTAACCAGTTTGGTTGTATGGACACGGTCTGCCATCCTGTTGATGTGTTGATCAATCCGCTCTTGGATGTGCCGAATGCGTTTACTCCGGGACGGTTTGGACAGAACAGTGTGCTCCGGGTGCAGGGATTTGGTATCCAGGCATTAGTCTTCCGGATATACAATCGATGGGGACAGGTCGTCTTTGAAACGAATGATCAGAATATCGGTTGGGACGGAACTTTTAAGGGCAATCCGCAGCCCATGGATGTTTATACCTATACGTTGGAAGCGACCTACTACGATGGGAAAAAAACAACCAAAGCCGGTGATATCACGTTAATCAGATAAGAAATGTAACTTTGAAAAGTCAAGCCTTTGTGTATATGAGCCCAATGAAAAAAATAATTCTTTCCGGTCTTTTCACTTTCTTGTTTTGCAGTATGTATGCGCAGGGGCTGCATTTTTCTCAATGGTTCAACTCCCCGCTCACAACTAATCCTGCGAATACCGGATTTATTCCAGATGCGGACTATCGAATTGGCGCAAACTATCGCAATCAATGGTCATCGATCATGTCAGTTCCATACAAAACGATGAGCATATTTGGTGACGCGCAAGTGTTTAGAAACAGGATTGAATCAGGATGGCTGGGACTTGGAGGTGTGATACTTCATGACGTCGCAGGTTCAGGAAATCTTACAACGACACAAATATATTCATCAGTTGCTTATCACCAGATGTTGGGTTATTCCAGTTTGCTGACCGCTGGATTTAATATTGGCTGGGTGAATAAGCGCATAAACAGTAGCAACCTGAAATTTCCTGATCAGTTTGACGGGAAATTCTTCGATAACCAGTTACCGACGAGTGTCGTATTGGACCAACCCAACGTGAACTACTTCGATATGCAAGTGGGAATGAACTATGCGTATTTTCCAAATGAAAAAATGTATATGAATGTTGGATTCTCGGTTCAACATATCAATCGTGCAAAGGAATCTTTCTTTACAACGGATCCTTCAGGTTTTGATGCCCGCATTCCTGCCCGTTATATTGCTTTCGTTAACGGAAGTTTCAAGACGAGTGACCAGGTTATACTAAATCCAATGGCATATTATACAAACCAGGCGGGTTCTTCTGAAACTGTTGGCGGATTGAATGCGCAGTATAACTTATCAGGCAATGGCGAGCAGCAGTTAGTTGGTGGAATTTATTATCGTGTAGGCGATGCCGTTATACCGATGATCGGATTTATCTACAAGAACATTCGCCTCACGTTCACGTATGATGTTACAACTTCTTCGCTGAGCAATTACAACGGAAGACGCGGAGCATGGGAATTGGGCCTCATCCAGCAGGGCTTCTATAGCGAATATAATGGCAATAGACACCAGTCATTGTGTCCAAGTTTCGCTCAATAACCGGTTAAGTTTTTCTCTCAAAAGGTGCAAGGTCAATTGAGGCGCAAAAACTTTCTACTTTTACATTATAACTGAACGATCGCGATCCTTTGCGTCTTGTCTTAACTTTGCGCCTTTGCGTGAAAACACCGATTTTTACAAAAAGTTCTCTCATGGATTTGGTTTCTACGAAACATGTGCTTCAGGCGAAACACGTTGCCCAATTTAAAAGTATTGTTGGCGATGAAAATGTTTTTATCGATGAAGAGTCATTGAATCATTATGCGCACGATGAAACGGAAAATCTACATTTTCTCCCAGACGTGGTGTTGAAACCCCGGACCGCGGAAGAGATCAGCGCGATTATGAAGATCTGCAACCGGGATAAAATTCCTGTGACGCCACGAGGTGCAGGAACGGGACTGAGTGGCGGTGCACTTCCTCAATTTGGGGGAGTATTGATTTCGACGGAAAGAATGAATAAAATACTAGAGATCGATGAAAAAAATTTGCAGGTCATCACAGAGCCCGGAGTCATTACAGAAGTATTACAAGACACAGTAAAAGAAAAAGGTCTCTTCTACCCTCCCGATCCCGCAAGCCGTGGATCCTGTTTTATCGGTGGAAATATTTCTGAAAATAGTGGCGGACCAAAAGCGGTTAAGTATGGAGTTGTGAAAGATTATGTGCTGAACCTGGAAATCGTTTTACCTACGGGCGAAATCATCTGGACCGGCGCGAATGTTTTGAAAAATTCGACGGGATATAGTTTAACGCAATTGATTGTTGGAAGCGAAGGAACACTTGCTATCGTCACAAAAATTGTTTTAAAGCTGATCCCTTTGCCGAAGCATGATTTGTTGATGCTTGTACCGTTCGGATCGCTGGATAAAGCAAGTGAAGCGGTGAGTGCTATCTTTCGCGCAGGATTTACTCCAAGCGCTTTGGAACTCGTAGAGATCGATGCATTAAGAATCACCAGCCAGTTCGTTGACACGTCAGCGATTCCTATCACCGATGATATCGCCGCACACCTGATCATAGAGGTGGATGGAAATCACCTGGACAGTCTTATGAAAGACATGGAAGCAATCGCCGAATTGCTGAATGAATTCGGCGCAAAAGAAATTTTCTTCGCGGATGATGCACAGCAGAAAGCGGAATTGTGGAAATTGCGTAAACGTGTCGCCGAAGCAGTAAAAATTGCCGGTTACGCGATCGAAGAAGATGCTGTTGTGCCAAGGGCTGAATTACCAGCATTGATCAAAGGTGTAAAAGCACTAGGAAAGCAATACGATTTCCTAGCTGTTTGTTATGGTCATGCCGGCGACGGGAATCTTCATATTAGAATCAAGAAAGAAGGCGTGGCGAACACCCAGGACGATCCACGAATGAAAGAGGGCCTTCGAAAATTATTTATGTTGATCTTTGAATTGAAAGGAACGATCAGTGGTGAACACGGAATCGGTCTTGTGCAAAAAGATTTTATGGATATTGTTTTTGATGATGTGCACCTGAACCTGATGCGACAAATAAAAAAGGCTTTTGACCCCAATAACATTCTCAATGCAGGAAAAATATTTGACAATTGATTTTCCTAGCATGAGATTTAAACTTTGTAGATGACAAGCAGTCGATAACCAGTAAAATATTTTTTATGAAGAAGATGTTTTTGATTTTTGCTTTGTGCGTTGCGTTTGCTCAAATCGCATCCGCGCAGGATGGCTCCGAGAAACAAGGATTCGACAAATCAAAATTGTTTTTTGGCGGAACGTTCGGCCTTGGATTTAGCAGTTATAGTACGGCAATCAATATTTCTCCACTTATCGGTTACCGATTTTCGCAATTATTCGCTGCCGGTTTTGGTATCAACTATGCTTACTACAATTATAAATATCTGGATTATGGAACAAATGATATCTATAGAAGAGATATCTACAGCTATGTGGGTTTAAATGTTTTTGGTCGTTTATATCCAATTCCACAATTTTTTATCCACGCTCAACCCGAAGTAAATTACGTCTGGGGAAAAGTCAAGTACTACGGCAATCAAGACTACGAGCAAAAAATAGACAATCAATTTGTCCCTTCATTGTTACTCGGTGGCGGTGCCGCAATTCCGATGGGAAGAAATGGAGCATTTACGATCAGTATTCTGTATGATGTATTGCAAAATAGTTTGTCACCTTACTATCGTCAGCCCGTGTATGGTTTAGGATTTAATGTTGGGTTTTAACCGATCTTGTTGAATAACTCAACGGGAGTGCTACAAAAAACAACTCGTTCGTCAAGTGATTCGTATAAAAATCCTTCTTTCTGCAAATGCCTGAGGTGTTTGAGCAGGTGATTGTAAAACCCATCTGAATTCAACACGTAAGTTTTCTTATCGTGAATTTTTAATTGGTTCCAGGTAAGCATTTCAAAAAATTCATCGAGGGTTCCAAAACCGCCCGGAAGAACGATTGCTGCATCGGAGCGATCGAAGATCATTTTCTTACGCACGTGCATGTCGGGCACAATCGCCAGTTCGGTTAGTCCTTTGTGTTGATGCTCCCACTCTATTAACACTTCGGGAATGATTCCCATAATCTGACCGTCGTTGGCCAACACGGAGTCGGCCAGAATTCCCATCAATCCTTTGCTCGCGCCCCCGTAAACCAGTTTCAACTTCAACATAGCGATCAATTTTCCCAACTCTTTTGCATGTTGCGCAAATACTGGATTGTTACCGGTTTTCGACCCACAAAAGACAGCGACAGACTGAATGTTCATAAGATTAGTTCAAAGTCAAAATTAAAATTGAAATTTTCTGATTGCATTTCCTAAAAAAATCAATTTTATTTTGCGGGCGCGTACAAGAAAAACTAAATACACGTTTTTCATTTAACTTAACGTCAGTTTTACGGAATTGATATTTTATTTGTACAATTATTATCATGTCGTCTGCATTATTATTCTCTTTTGTAATCGGTTATTTCTTGCTTTTGCTGTTCGTGGCGTACCGTACCTCCCGCAATTCAAATAATGACTCATTTTTCATTGGCAACCGCAATTCAAATTGGCTATTGGTTTCATTTGGAATGATAGGAACGTCGTTGTCGGGAGTAACTTTCGTGTCTGTCCCCGGAACCGTGGGTGACTTTGCAGGAACTGCCTACAAAGCGTTTGGATATTTCCAGGTAGTTATTGGATACTGGCTCGGCTATTTCATTATTGCATTTATTTTGTTGCCGCTCTATTACCGGCTGCATCTTACTTCCATCTACAACTATTTGCAACAACGCTTTGGAAAAATTGCTTACAAAACAGGAGCACTTTTTTTTATTATTTCAAGGACAGTTGGCGCAACGGCAAGACTATATCTTGTAATAAATGTTCTCCAGGTATTTATCCTGGATGAAATCGGGTTGCCATTTGGAGTAACAGCAACCATTATTTTGTTGATGATCCTTTTATACACATTCGAAGGTGGAGTGAAAACGATCGTATATACGGACACGTTACAAACCACTTTTATGTTACTTGGGCTGATCGTGTGCGTCATTTACATCACAAAGCATCTCGATTATTCCTTCACAGGTTTAATCAATACGCTTGACGCCAAGGGTTACACGCGTCTTTTCAATACAGATATTCAAAGCAAGGGGTTTTTTCTTAAACAAATTATTGGTGGAATGTTTATCACCATTGCCATGACGGGTCTCGACCAGGAAATGATGCAAAAAAATATCAGCGTAAAAAATTTAAGAGACTCTCAGAAAAATATGATTTTGTTCAGCGGCATTATGGTGCTGGTGAATTTGTTGTTTTTACTATTAGGCGGATTACTATATCTATACGTTCTAAACAGTGGAGGCACTTACAGCGAACACAGCTTAATTGTACAAGGGAAAAATGTGATTGGCGACGATATCTTCCCAACAGTTGCACTACATTTTCTTCCCAAGGCCATTTCAATTATTTTCATAATCGGACTTATATCCGCTCTTTTCCCCAGCGCTGACGGCGCATTGACTGCTCTCACTTCTTCATTTTGTATCGATATGCTTGGATTGAAGAACAGATCAGACCTCAGCGAACAACAAAAAAAGCGCATAAGGATGACCGTTCATATCGTGTTTTCTGTAGTCTTCCTGATGTGGATTTTAATTTTTAAGTGGATCAATAACAAATCCATCATCAACATCATTCTCGACTTTGCTGGTTATACTTATGGACCGCTTCTCGGATTGTTTGCTTTCGGAATATTTACAAAACGAAGTTTACCGGAAACTTGGATCATCACGGCCATTTGCTTAATGGCCCCGATACTTTGCTACATCATCAGCAAAAATGCGGCGCAATGGTTCAATGGGTTCCAGATCGGCATTGAATTACTACTACTAAATGGTATACTTACCTACATTGGCCTGTTAATGGTATCAAAAAAACAAGCGCTTATAAACTAAAGTTTTTATTCATACGTTATACAATCAGTGCCATTCGCGGTTAGTGGATGGCACTTTTTATCTTAACCCTAAATTGTAGTGAGTATGAATGATACGATCAGGTTATCGAAACAGCGTAGATGGGCGGAGTCAAAAGCACATTCAAGTTGGCAGATCTTTAAAATAATGGCGGAGTTTGTTGACGGTTTTGAAGCGCTTGCGAAAATTGGTCCCTGTATTTCTATTTTTGGTTCGGCACGTACAAAACCTGGTGAACAATATTATGAATCCGCAGTTGATGTTTCCAAGCGTCTTGCTGAAGAAGGTTTCGGCATTATTTCGGGTGGCGGACCCGGTATTATGGAAGCGGCCAACAAGGGCGCCCAACTCGGCGGCGGCAAATCAGTTGGTTTGAATATTGAGCTGCCTTTCGAGCAGCATAGTAACCCATTTATTGACCGCGATGCATCGTTGCATTTTGAATACTTCTTCGTTCGCAAAGTAATGTTTACAAAATATTCGCAGGGATTTGTAATGATGCCTGGAGGATTTGGAACGATGGACGAATTTTTTGAAGTAGCAACGCTAATCCAGACGAGGAAAATGTCGCCGGTGCCATTGATATTATTCGGTTCCGATTACTGGGGCGGTTTGTTAGACTGGATGAAAAAAACCATGCTGGAACGCTCCGGTAATATTTCCAACAACGATTTTGATCTTCTTAAAGTTGCAGACACGGCTGACGAAGTAGCGGAACATGTACTTCATTTCTATAGCAGAAACGCATTGCAACCGAATTTCTAAAACGATTCCAAAGCATGGATGATGCATTGAGCGCTACCCGTTTAGTGCTTTAGGGTGGTTCTTTGCATATTCTTTAACTCGTCCACCTCCCCGGTCATAGCCTTCAACTCCAAACTGTCCTTATCTTTGCGAAAATGGACTGGTTTGGATATTGTTCACCCATTGGCACAGGAATATGCAGAACGGTTTTCATCCAAAGAAGATTTGGTTCTGAATGATATTTCGGTTTTTGCGCATGATCATCCACATAAACGGATGCTGAGCGGGCACGTGCAGGGAAAGTTCCTTGAAATGATCAGCTTCCTGGTACGACCCTCGAAGATTTTGGAGATCGGAACTTTTATGGGATACAGCGCGCTTTGCCTGACCAAGGGACTTCAATCTGGCGGGACGCTGCATACGATCGAGCTCCGGGAAGCAGATGCAGCCATTGCTTCAGATAATTTTCGCAAAGCTGGTGTGGAGGATAAAATAATTTTACATACCGGAAATGCGTTAGACATTATTCCTACCCTCAATGAATCCTGGGATCTTGTGTTTATTGATGCCGACAAAATCAATTATGCGGCTTATTATAAGTTGGTTTTACCGAAAATGAATCCTGGCGGACTAATCGTGGCCGACAATGTATTATTTCACGGAGACGTGCTGGAAAAAGAAATAAAGGGTAAAAACGGACTTGCCATTCATGCCTTCAACCGGATGGTCAAGGAGGATGAATCGGTCGAGAAGGTGTTACTCACTGTAAGAGATGGATTGCTGTTGATCCGTAAAAAATAAATTGTTTCATCGCAATGAAATTAAAACTTACAGCGCTCTATATCCTGTCGCTTGCTTGTAACAGCATGCTGCTGGCTCAAAACAGTGTCGATGTGATAACATATATCGATAACTATAAAGATTATGCCATTACAGAAATGCAACGTACAGGTATACCCGCTTCCATCATTCTCGCCCAGGGAATACATGAAACGGAGGCGGGCAAAAGCGAGCTGGTCAAAAGATCAAACAATCATTTCGGAATAAAGTGCAAAACTACATGGAGTGGTTCGGTAGTTTATCACGACGATGATTCCAGGGGGGAATGTTTCAGAAGTTATACCACCGCATTGGATTCTTACCGGGATCACTCGGATTTTCTCCGCAGTAGCAGCCGTTATGATTTTCTATTTAAAATTGCGCCACTTGATTTCGAAGCCTGGGCGTATGGCCTAAAGAAAGCCGGTTATGCGACCAATCCAAAATATCCGCAGATATTAATTCAGCTCATTAAAGATTACAACTTACAACAATATTCACTGATTGCATTGGGTAAAGCACAACCCATAGAAGATCCAGTTGCGAAAAATCCGGGTGACGAACAGGAATTAAATAAGAAACCTGCGCGCCAGTATCCAGAGGGAGAATTTCAAATTAATAATGCGCGGGTGATCTTTGCCAAACAGGGAACCTCACTATTAGCAATATCCGAACAATACGAAATACCGCTTGCAAAATTGGTTGAGTTCAACGACCTGCGGGAAGAAGATGTCTTGCTGCGTGACCAGTTGATTTATCTTCAGCGAAAAAGGAAATCGGGAGATAATGAATTCCATTTTGTCCAGGCAGGTGAAACAGTTTATGATATCTGCCAGGTCGAAGGCATTCGTTATGAAAGTGTTCTTTCTTTAAATCGTCTTGCACTAGGGGAAGAGCCGGCAACCGGGGAAAAAATATATTTGAAAAATATTGCTCCGTCAAAACCAGCATTGCAATCCGAAAAGTATAAACAGATCATACCTGTTTCGCAGAATCCCGTCGGCGCGCTTGATAGCCCGGCAAACAGCGCCAACATGATTACGCATGTGGTTCAAACAAACGAAACTTTATATAGTATTTCAAAAAAATATGGAGTGGATATGGAGAAAATTCAGAAGTGGAATAAATTGGATTCGTTAAATGTGAAAATTGGGCAGGAACTCATCATATACAAAAATTGATATGCAGGCAATTCAGGTACACGACAAATTTTTTGAGCCCTATCTAAACGAATCATCCATTGCTGAGAAAGTGAGATCGATAGCCGACCAGTTGAATAGAGACTATGATGGCAAGAAACCGCTGTTTATAGCGATCCTCAACGGCTCTTTCATATTTGCAGCCGATTTATTTAAGTCAATCGCTATCGAAGCGGAAATATGCTTTATCAAACTTGCTTCATATAAGGGAACGAAATCATCCGGACAAGTAATTACGGCCATCGGCCTTGATCGGGACCTGTATGGCAGGCACGTGGTAATTTTGGAAGATATAGTAGATACGGGCAAGACACTGAATGAGTTTTTGCCGCAGTTATATCACCAGCAGCCGGCATCGCTTAAAATTGTGGCCCTCCTTCATAAGCCAGAGGCGACAATATACCCGGTTGAAGTTGACTACTTAGGTTTTTCTATCCCGAACAAATTTGTAGTGGGATATGGATTGGATTACAATGGCCTTGGTAGAAATATAGGAGCAATTTATAAGTTGGTTGAGTAACAATAAGCCCGGTGTTGCGTTAGTAGATTTAACTATCAATTTGGGGGCAGACTGCTTTGATTTTAGTAAGAACTGAGAAAAACTGAAACCTTAACAATTCAGCCAAATTACTCTGATTGAAAACCATTGTCGCTATAGTTTTTTGTTTGTTTGCCGTCTCATCTTCTTTTGCACAATACTATCTGCGTGGGGAAATAAAAGACGAGCACAATAACCCCTTATCGAATGTCAAGATCCTGCTCCATTCCAGTGGCTACGTTTACTATTCCGGCAACTCGGGCGCTTTTGGCATAACTATTCCCAATGCGTATGATTCGATCACTGTTTCTGCCGACGGATTTCAAACCTATTGTGCGAAGCTGGCCGCCGTAAGATACCAGTATATTACGCTCAAGGTTCTCTATAAACCATCGACCAGCCTACCTGCTAATCGCCTGATTTCTTTTACCAAAAACCTGAAACCGGAGGATTGGCAAAACTGGACATCAGGCGCTGAAACGTATAGCTCCTTAGTAGAAAACGAATTTGTACCTGCATTCAAATTTCCCGAGACGAGCTTCGCGGTAAATATCAATAAAGCATCCTATAGTAACGTACGACGTTTTATCAATATGGGGGGTGCCGTTCCTCCAGATGCAGTGCGGATTGAAGAGATGCTCAATTATTTTAATTTCGACTATACAGCGCCGGTAGCAGACAGCAATTTTGGTTTCAACTCGTATTTGTCAGATTGTCCGTGGAATCCCGACAATCTTTTATTGTTTTTACACATCTGCGCAAGAAAAGCAGACATTGATAAAATTCCTGCAGCCAATCTTGTTTTCCTGGTAGATGTTTCGGGGTCAATGGATCTTCCGAACAGGCTTCCTCTATTAAAATCTGCTTTCAATCTCCTTGTAAAGAATCTTCGTGATAAAGACACGGTTTCCATAGTTGTTTATGGAAGCACAGTTGGTGTTTGGCTCCCGCCCACTTCGGGTGGTGACAAACAAAAAATTTTGAAATCGATTGAAGAACTTAATCCAGGCGGATCCACTCCGGGTGAAGCCGGAATTCGCGCCGCATATAGGCTTGCAAAAAGCCAGTTTGTCAAAGGCGGAAATAATCGCGTAATTCTCGCGACTGATGGTGATTTTAATGTCGGGCAAAATACAGAGGAAGAATTGGAGGGACTTATATCGATGTATCGCCAGTGGGGCATCTACCTCACTTGTCTTGGTGTGGGTATGGGAAATTACAAAGATTCAAAATTAGAAGTGCTTGCAAAACGAGGTAATGGAAATTTTGCTTATTTGGATGACGAGAAAGAAGCGGAAAAGGTTTTGATGCGCGAGTTTACCCAAACGATTTATGCTGTCGCGAATGATGCATTTCTCGATGTAAGTTTCAACCCCTCGATTGTCAAGGATTATCGAATCATTGGTTTTGACAACAAATTGCGGGCACTTGCTGATACGTCAAATGAAATACAAGGCGGCGAAATAGGATCCGGGCATTCCCTGATCGCTATGTTTGAATTGCATCCGTCAGGTAGTAATATTGAAGATATGTTTCCCGGCAAAAGAGGTTTTGCGAAAGCAACGTTGCATTACCGCCTTCCGGAAGATTCCACCGTTCGATTATCGGCATATGACGTGCCTCTGTCTGTGACTGGATTCAATGATTTGCCACCATCTTATCGATTTGCGTCTGCAACTGTGATGTTTGGCGGACTGCTTAAAAAATCCAGATACATGCAACATGTCAATTGGGATGATGCGATTGAAGTGGCGAATCAGTCAGTGGACACCAATGATCCTGCACAAAAAGAATTCATCGTACTTCTTGAAAAAGCCAAAAAGATTTATGCAAAGGAGAAGAAGAAAAAGAAAACACCGGCTGAAGCTAATTAGAATTTCAATATTCAGATATTGGCAACATCACTCATCAAATGCCAATCCACGTATTTAATGAATGACCCCAAAAATGAAAAAAGATTGTCGCAGTGGAGAATCCGGCCAGGAAAGAAATGATTAATAAGGGCCAGGATAGGGTTTCGTCACTTTTCATCAAGGACAGGTATAATTTTCTCATAACGGATTGCTTTAAACAAGATATTGGATAGTACTTTAACTGAAAAAGGCGCATTTTATTGTGAGTTCGAATATTTCAGGCCAGGGCGAAACGGCACACGACGTTTCAATTTAGCGCGGGGATCGCATAAAACCTTGCGCCTTTATTTTACATGGCTCCGTTACATGAAAAATGCTCAACATTCGCCTTTCGTCTCAACTTTCCGGGGAAACATCGCATTTATTATCGAAAAATTCTCACCGGTGTATAGATTTGTTTGAAATTTGAAAACACCATTATTCATTAAAAAGGAAAGAAAATGAAAAAATCGATTTATCCGGTGGCCGCATTAGTCATCATACTTGCATCTGCATTTACATTCGTTCAATCACAAAACTGGAAGGTCAATGATGATTATTCTGTGAAATTTACCAGCGACGATCCTTCTGGCGTATTCAGGGGTTTGAAAGGCACGATTAATTTCGATGAAAAAGACTTAGCAAATTCAAAGTTTGAAGTAACCGTGGATGTTGCGACAATCAATACCGGCAACGGAATGAAAAACACGCATGCAAAAAGCGCAAAGTGGTTAGACGCGGAAAAATTCCCGGTAATTAAATTTACTTCGTCATCAATTACCAGCACAGGATCCGGCTACCAAGCAAAGGGCACACTCGAATTTCATGGAGTATCCAAAGAAATTACTATACCATTTACATTTCAAAATAACGTATTTAGTTCTAGCTTTGAGATCAACAGAATGGATTACAACGTCAATACTGAAGAACCAGCACATGGTGCGGCAGTGTTGAAAGTAGATATTTCCGTTCCGGTTTCAAAAGCTTAGTGGATGGAAAAAAAAATATTTCTCCATGGATTGATTGCGGGAATTCTCTCGGCTATTGCTTCAATCATTTATTATCGCGTTCACTATTTTGCTTTTGAAGTTGATTTCTCAAAGCTTGTAAGTGTAGTGGGCCTTGTTGGTATCAACATTCTAAGTTGCATGGTCGCAGCTTTAGGTTATTGGCTTATCAAGAAATGGTTTCGAAGCAAAGCAGATATTATTTTCAATTTATTATTCAGCATCCTCTCATTCGCAAGTATCATCATTCCGATAGCAGCGAAATTGCCTTTGGATGTACAGAATCCCGAATTGTTTCCAGGATTAACTGTACCGATGCATTTTTTTCCTGCATTGGCCTGGTTTACGATTGCGCCATTTTTCAGGACTGATGTGGCGAAGGTAAAATAAGATGACCATCGTTCGATTCATTCGAGCATATTCAAAGCGATAGATCCGGTTTCACACAAACGCATAAAGAAAGACTTTATATCCTCGTGTGAAACCGGATCTTTCATTAATTAACTAGCCAGCTCTTGGCTGTCAGTTCACATTTATCACTTTATCTTTATCCTATGAAAACGAATTCCAGCATCACACGTCGCGCATTTGTAAAAAATACGGGGTTAACTGCAATCGGTGCAGCAGTTAGCACAAAAAATTTATTCGCTTCGCCAACACAAAACAAATTGCCTGCGTGGAAAGGATTCAACCTGCTTGATTTTTTTTCTCCTGATCCTTCTAATACAAGGGGCACTTCACCGGAAGACTACTTTCGATGGATGACGGACTGGGGATTTAATTTTATAAGAATTCCCATCGCCTATCCGTATTACCTGGACTTTGATCGCAGCGGGAATATTAAGCCCGAAGAAGTTTATCACATCGACGAAAAAAGAGTAGAAGAAATTGACAGGCTTGTTACGATGGCGCATAAATACAATATTCATACAAGTCTTAATCTCCATCGCGCTCCGGGATATTGCATTAATGCGGGGTTTCATGAGCCATACAATTTGTGGCTTGATCAAGCTGCGCTCGACGCATTTTGTTTTCATTGGAACATGTGGGCGAAACGGTATAAAAATATCTCATCTGCAAAAATCAGTTTCGATTTATTGAACGAACCGAGCATGCGTGAGGATATGAATGATCAGCATTCTAAATCCGGTCCTGTTCCCGGAGACGTTTACCGGAAAGTTGCAAAGGCCGCCGCTGACGCGATTCGAAAGGAAAATGCAGATCATCTCGTGATTGCCGATGGAAATAACGTAGGCAACACCGTTATACCGGAAATACTTGATCTCAATATTGCACAAAGTTGTCGGGGTTATAATCCCGGGTACATTTCACATTACAAAGCACCGTGGGCAAATAAAGATCCAGATCATATGCCTGAACCAAAGTGGCCCGGCGAGCTTAATGGAAAAACCTATAATCGTGAAATGCTGGAAGCTTATTACAAACCATGGATCGAATTAGCGAATCAGGGTCACGGTGTACATTGCGGCGAATGTGGTTGTTGGAACAAAACTCCGCATGAAGTTTTTCTCTCATGGTTCGGCGACGTACTCGATATCTTAAGCAGTAACAAAATTGGTTTTGCTGTGTGGGAATTTTCCGGCGACTTTGGTGTCCTCGATTCAAAACGCGCGGATGTAAAATATGAGCCCTGGCACGGTCATCAACTTGACAGAAAGATGTTGAACCTTTTAATAAAGAATCGCTGATTGCTGAGCGCATTTTTCACTAAATCGTTAACAATAATTTATCTTTTTTTACATGACTGTTGAATAGTCATTTCCGTTTATATATAACAGTAGTTCTGAACTCTCTTCTGCACTGAGAAATTGTTATAGAAAAGTTATAAGAAAAATCTCCCTTAAACTTCCGCCTGAATTTTTCATCTAATTCATTAAGAAAAAAAGGATTTTTTTATGAAACGACTATTGATCATTATGCTTTCATTGGGTCTTGTTGCTGGTGCTTCTGCGCAGAAAGTGCGTGGAGTCGGAGGTGTTCACTACATACATTCACCCCGCGTAATCGTTTATGGAGGAGCATACGCGCCTTTTTATCCTTATTATGGATTTGGATTTAGCCCTTGGGGTTACCCCTATCCTTACGCACCCTATGCGTATAACAGGCCATCCAAGTTGACATTGCAAATAGAGGATATTAAAAACGATTATAAAGACAAGATCTGGTCCGCGAAACACGATAAGACGATTTCGAAACAGGAACGGAAAGAACAAGTAAGGCAATTGAAAAAAGAAAGGGACCAGTTGATCGAAGACAAGAAGGCCAATTATTATAAAGAAAAATAATTTTTTCGCGGACGGTGATTTAAAAACCCTGCCTCATGGCAGGGTTTTTTGTTGAAGAATGAAAAAGTTATTGCGACAATTTCAAATCTTTGCACGCATCATTCACCACTGCAAGATCTTCATCGGTTAAATAAGTTATCCGGATAATTGCATTGAAGCAACCAAAATTTACCGCACCATAAATTCGATTTTCAACCGCTCCTGTTTTATTCGTTACCGCCAGTGTAAAATATTTATACGTC
>Ga0163162_10000172_pt1 | contig 59926 bp, 48 predicted proteins | sample S55metaG_FD_115310 | JGI IMG/M metagenome (GOLD analysis project Ga0163162, IMG submission 115310) | Switchgrass rhizosphere microbial communities from Kellogg Biological Station, Michigan, USA - S5-5 metaG | ecosystem: Host-associated > Plants > Roots > Rhizosphere > Soil | place: USA...
GTAGCCATCATACCGGCAGCAGCAATTGCAACTCCATATAAACCTGCAAAATGATAGGATGTCATAATTCCTCCAGCCAATACCAGAATAGGGATTACTGTAGATTTCATACCTACAGATAAACCTGCAATAATATTGGTGGCGTGCCCGGTAGATGATTGTTGGATAATCGAATTTACAGGACCTTTACCCATTGCTGTGAAATATTCTGTAACAATACTCATAATGGTACCCACTACCAAACCTACTATAATGGCATAAAATACGTTGATGCTGGAGAATTCATATCCACGTAGTTTAAGGGTTTCGGGCAACATCCATTTCACAATAAAGAATGAAGCTACAGCGGTAATCACAATCGACGACCAGTTACCCAGGTTCAACGCATTTTGTACATTTGATTTTTCATCTTTAATGGTGACAAACCAGGTTCCGATAATCGAAAATATAATACCCAGCCCACAGATTACCATGGGTAGAAGAATAGGAGACATTCCTCCAAAATTATCTTTCACATCAATCTCCTGTCCTAAAACCATGGTCGCTAAAATTGTTGCAACATAAGAACCGAATAGATCGGCCCCCATTCCGGCAACATCACCAACATTATCGCCCACGTTATCGGCAATGGTTGCGGGATTGCGCACATCATCTTCAGGAATACCAGCCTCCACCTTGCCCACTAAATCTGCACCAACATCGGCTGCTTTGGTATAGATACCCCCGCCAACACGTGCAAACAGGGCAATAGATTCCGCACCTAATGAAAATCCGGTTAAAACTTCAATGGCAGTTTTCATTTCCACACTGTTAACCGAAACTACATTAAAATGCTTGAGAAATACGATAAATAAACCACCTAAACCCAAAATGGCTAGTCCGGCAACGCCCAAGCCCATTACTGTACCTCCTGTAAATGAGACTTTTAAGGCTTGTTTTAAACTCGTTCTGGCCGCCTGCGTAGTTCTTACATTGGCTTTCGTGGCCGATTTCATGCCGATATAACCTGCCGTAGCAGAAAATACCGCTCCAATTAGGAAAGAGATAGAGATAATCCAGCTCGAATGCATTGGAATACCTTTAATTTCGGTAATCGTTCCGGAATAGGCCAGGAGTGCTGCTGTAAAAACAGCAAAAATACTTAGCACCCTCCATTCCGCTTTTAAGAAAGCCATAGCGCCATCGGCTATATAGCCCGCAAGTTCCTGCATGTTCTTGTCGCCAGCATCTTGCTTATTTACCCAGGCGCTTTTAATCATCATAACTATAATGCCGACAAGCCCCAGCGCCGGAATACAGTAAATTAAATTGTTTTGTAAAAAGTCCATAGTTAATAATTGATTTTATATTTGGTTAGTTGTTTATTTAGTTCAATGGTCCATTAGTCATTAGTGCAATGGTCATTGCTGATTGGTTATTGATACTTGGTCATTTTGTAATTGGGTTAACTGATTAATTGTCTCCAAACGCCCAATGCTAAACTCCAAACTGCTTAATCGACGCTAGTCGCCAAACGCCTCGCGCTAAACTCCCTGCTTCAAACACTTTCCTGGAAACACTTTAGCAAGATAACAAAATATTCTTGTGGTTAAAATTTTACAGCATCTACGAATAAAATTTTATCATCAGAAAATAATATCCTACAATTTCTTTTTTTTAAATAAATTAGCCCAAAACTAAACTGAACTTAAAATGGAAATTCAAAAAGAAGGCGGACCTTCCAAAAGAAAATTAAGCCTTTTTGATGCCACAATGTTGGTAATGGGCTCAATGATCGGAAGCGGTATCTTTATTGTCAGTGCCGATATCATGAGGAATTTAGGTTCTGGTTATTGGTTAATTGTAGTGTGGATCATAACTGGAGTAATGACAGTTGCAGCAGCAATCTCTTATGGAGAGCTTTCTTCTATGTTTCCTAAAGCGGGTGGGCAATACACCTATCTCAAAGAGATTTTTGGTAAAATGATGGGCTTTCTTTATGGTTGGGGACTTTTTACCGTCATTCAGACCGGTACTATTGCAGCTGTTGCAGTGGCTTTTGGTAAATTTACAGCCTATCTGATCCCTGCTTTAAATAACGCTGCTCCAATTTTCCAAAGCGGTGGATATAAAATTACCTGGATCCAGATTTTAGCTATTGGCGTTATTCTGCTATTAACTTATATTAATACGAAAGGTGTTGAGGGCGGTAAGATATTGCAGAATATTTTTACCGGCTCTAAAATCGTCGCTTTAATCGGTCTGATTATTCTGGGCTTTCTTTTGGTGAAAAACAGTTTCTGGACAGGAAATATGAGTTTTGGATGGAATGCTTTTAATAATCTTAAAACAGACCCGAGTGGTAATTTTCTGAAATCGGGATGGGAATCTATTTCGGGGATGACCATAATGGGCGGAATTGCAGCAGCCATGGTGGGTTCTGTATTTTCTAGCGTGGCCTGGGAAAACGTAACTTTCGTTTCGGGAGAGATCGAAAACCCCAAAAAAAATGTAGTGCGTTCTATGGTTTTAGGCACCTCGGCCGTAATGATTCTTTATTTACTGGTTAATTTTATTTATCTCAATACCCTAAACAGGGATAATATTGCTTTCGCCCTTAATGATCGGGTTGCGGTTGCAGCCTCTGAACAAATTTTTGGTAGCGGTATAGGTACAATTATCATTGCATTGCTGGTGATGATTTCTACATTCGGTTGTGTTAATGGAATCGTATTGGCAGGGGCAAGGGTGTTTCAAACCATGGCACAAGACGGCATGTTTTTTAAGGCAGCACTTAAGAACAATAAAAACGGCGTTCCCGAAAGGTCACTCTGGATGCAGGGCATTTGGGCAGCCGCCTTATGTTTAAGTGGACAATATGGTAATCTTTTAGATATGATTTCCTTTGTTATCGTGCTCTTTTATATGATCACTGTTTTCGGTGTAATTTACTTGAGGATAAAACAACCTCAAATAGAGAGGCCTTACAAAACCTGGTTGTATCCAATCACACCAATTATTTACCTGTTAATTGGCGCAGCATTTTGCATACTGCTTTTAATTTACAAACAACAATATACCTGGCCAGGACTTATCATTGTTCTGCTTGGCGTACCAGTATACTTTTTAATTAATAAAAAAGAGCAGTCGAATTAAGCTAATTTTGATGTGATTATTGGATATCGTGCTAGAATTGTTTTCAAAATAGAAATAGTATCTAAGTGCCTTACAGAATAGATCCTGAAACAAGTTCAGGATGACGGGTTCGCGGGATGGATAGATCTCCAATTAAATCTGTAAAGCATTTTATGGCTATAGCTTCTCAAATCTAGCATCTCATATCTTTCTTGTATTAGGAAAATCAAGGTTCAGTGTCAATCGGTTCCGAAAGCCCCGTTATCCGCTTTACTTCTCCCGATGAAAAAATCGGGATCGTGCCCGCTGCTACCAGGTTTAGCTAACTCAAACCTGTGCAGGTAACCATGTGTTCTAAACCCGACATGGCGGATACCGGCCTTGCGCCTAAGGCCTGCAGGCACCCGCATGAACGAACGGGCAGGTATGAGCACTTGGTGGAATTTAGCACTGCTAGGAAATGCAAGTTTTGTTTTTCAAAAAAAATAAGAAATGTGTTTTAAACCTAGTTCATGGCAGATTGTTTTTCCTAACCCCTAACCCCTAACCCCTAACCCCTAACCCCCAAATAGCGTATCATTTTATAGACTAATGCTTACAAAAAGGTAAGTTATGTTAAGGTGTCAGTGAAAAATTTTCAACAATTTTATTAACCTGTATTATTAGTTTAAATCCATTTCAAAGCCATCTTAACATTTATTTTGATCTTTTTAGGTTCGGTCTTAGTGGTTGTTAATGAGCATAGTGCCTCATAATTGGCCTGATATTTGGTTTAATAGGCCTAATAGCTTAGCTATACTAATCAAATTTTAACCTTTAAATTTTAAAACTATGGCTTTCAAAGCTAGCTTAAATTTTTCAGGCAAAAAGTACCAGGTACTTCAGCATGCCTATCTATTAAAAATTAATATATTTCCGATGATGTCGCTGCTTTAGGTGTACAAAGGAAGCTGTATAGATCTTTAGTCATTTGGGCTTGAAGAATCGATTACATTTTAGGGCTATAACTTCCACTTATTGCCCAACATTACAACAACAGAAATTAATTAAATGAAAATTATGCGCTTATCCGGTCGTCTTCACATGTTTCTTACGTTAATCGCTGCAACAATTTTGTGTTTTTCGGGATGTAGTGGCAATGGTAAAAAGCCAGATGAAGAAAATGGCCCTATGTTGGCAGAGAAAGCCAGTATAAATGATAGTTTTCTTTCTTATACAGATTCTTTAACCAAATTACCTTTAAGCAAACTTAACGATCTGGGTATCGTTGCAATCAACAAGGCATTTGTCAATAAATTACCCATTGGCCTTTATAACAGTAAAGCAATTGGTCATGATAGCATCATCGTTTACCCCTATAAAAATAATGATATTGCTACTGTTAGGGCAGGAATTAGATTATTGGTACCTCAGTCGATTACAGACTCTTTAACTATTGGAGATTTTACCCGGTATTTTGGGGATATCAGAAAAGAAAAACCGATGATCGGCGTTACCGAACAGCCATTACCGGTACAGATTAATATTAACGCCAATACCGCGTTAAAATTAACGTTTAACAATAACCAAAAGTTGGACCTCGCCCATGTAACCATGGTTGAGGTTTTAAAATATAGATAATAGCAATGAATACGCTCGTAAAAATTAAGGAATATGATGCGCACGGCGGACCTTCTAACGTTAAAATGGGAGGTGATGGTCATGCACAAACCTCCACCACTACGGGTAGGTTCGTGATCAAGAGTATCGAAAAACACGTGAGTTATGGCCGGTACGCCACGTGGTCGGGTATTGCATGGGGAACCGAAATGAAAATCAGTGGCGGTATTGTCATGTTGAGATTGGCTGGACAATGGAAAAAGCTAACCGATGTAAACGCAGAATGGGGAAAGTATAAAAACGATCAGAAAGGGGTTACCAGCTACATTCTTAAATACCAGCGTGATCTCTATCCCAATTCTCCAATTCCCACTAAATGGCTATTCAATGATTTTGGGCATGTTTCGGTCAAATATTTTAAAGACCTGAACAATGACCGTAAAATGAATGGTAAAGAATATATTATGGGCGATTTTATCCATACTACACCTCCTGATGAAGCGGCAACCGCTGCGGGTTTGCCTTTTCAACTGACAGAATCACATGGTTGCATCCATGTACGGCCTAATGATATCGATACCATGATCGGCAATAGGTATTTAAAAATAGGCAACACGATAGAAGTGCATCCCTATACCAAAAAGGTTATAGAAGCATCTTTTAAGAGAAATGCAGCAGGTACGCAATTTGAAGTGCATTTCTATCCCGGTCTTTATAAAATTGCAGTTTACAGAACTATGTAGCCAAAAGCGCTACAGCAACAGTAATAGAACACATTATGGAAAATAAACTTATCGTAGAAATTAGTATAGAAGATGCAGCAATTGCTCATTTTGCTTCTTTTAATCTGCTACAGGCTTTTAACCAGCACCATTATTTTGAACTTCATCTTAACCATGATCACATGGGTGCTCCTGGTTTAATCAGTTTAGATGATAGTCGCGATTTCGTGGGTAAAACCTTAACTGCTTCCTTTGGCTATTCGCCAGAAAACCTGCAACATTTTGCCGGACTGGTTACAAAAGTAGAACTCTCGCAAAGTCACGGTTACCATGGTGTACTTATTGTAAGTGGCTATAGTCCTAGCATATTAATAGACCGTGGACCAGATTTAGGCTCTTATTTAGATAAAGACCTGGATACCATCGTTAAGCTGGCCACTAATGATACACCTGCTAATGACCTGACTATTGTATGCAATGCATCAAGAAAAGCGGCGATCGATTACCTTATACAATACCGCGAAAGCGATTTTGAATTTCTGAACCGTTTATCAGGCGAATATCATGAGTGGTTTTACTATGACGGAAAGCAGCTTAATTTTGGAAAGCCAGATAAGCAAAAAGAAGTACCGCTATTTTATGGCCGCGATGTGTTTAACCTGCAATATGCCATGGAGGTTTCGCCCATCAAATACAAACGTTTTGCCTATAATCCTAAACAGGACGAAATGCTGCACAGCGAAAGTGCAGGTAAAGCCGACGGTAATCCAGATCTGGCGCATGCCATTAAGGCATCGAATACCATGTATAGCAAAACCTTTAATCAGCCGTCATTAATCAGGGTTGATAACAGCAACGATATTAAAAGCCATGTAGAAAATGAAGAGAAAGCACACATTAGCGAACTGTTAAAAATTAATGCCAGTGGCGATAATGCTCAGCTTAGTATAGGCAGCATTGCCGAAATTACTATGAGTATCAGGAAAGAGCTTGCTTTTTCAACTGAAAGTCTGGGCAAATTTTTGATTACTAGTATCAACCATCAGATAGATGGAACTGGTAAATACAGCAATACTTTCGAAGGTTTGGTGGCTACCACGGAGCGTATCATGGTTAAGAATTACCAAAAGCCACAATCAGATATGCAACTGGCAGATGTGATCGATAATGATGATCCACAAGGTCAGGGTAGGGTGAAAGTTAAATTTAAATGGGAGTGCCAAACTAACGATCCTACCGAATGGCTGAGGGTAATCAGCCCGAATGCAGGGAGCGGCGATACCGGTAAAAACAGGGGTTTTCATGTTATTCCAGAAAAAGGCGACCAGGTAGTTATCGCTTTCGAAGAAGGAAATGTTGCCAGGCCGGTGGTAATGGGGAGTGTGTACCATGGTAAAAGTGGCGATAGCAGCGGCTTTAAAAACAGTAATACCAAAGGACTTACATCCAGAAAAGGAAGCAGTTTAAGTTTTGATGACCTTAACCATGCATTAAACCTGGGTACCAATGCGGCAAATTTTGTTAAAATCGAAAACGGTCCAGGATTAATTACTGCGGAATCTGCGGAGACCATTGTCATCAAAACAGGGCAGAGCAGCATTACATTAAAGAAAGACGGAACCATTGATATTATTGGTAAAGTAATCAATATTCAAGGTACCCAAGTCATTAATGCAAATGCAGGTGAGAAGCCAGGTGATGCGGTAAATATTGGTAAAAATGCCACCACAGCGGTAACTATCGATACGAAAAACATAGATTCAAAAGCGAGCAATGGAATTACAGTAAACTCCCAAACAACTATTTCACAAACTTCAACAGGCGTACAAACCATTACAGGTAGCCAAGTAGATATAAATTAATTATGAGCAGATTTAAATTTTTTGAAGATAATACAGAAAGCGATGTTCATTCTGATAATGGATTATTTTTGTTGCCTGTTGATAACTTAAATAAGCGTTTTCAAGTTGAAAATCATATATGTTTTTATGCTCTCGGTCAAAAGGTTACAGATGTTAAAACAGATATGGTATGGATCGTTAAGTCGATTAAAAAAGGCGAATTGGGTACAATTGTCGATGTTGAAATAGAATCTCACGACGTCTTAAATGCAAATCCTGGATTTAATGATATGATAGAATTTGCTAAAGCTTTTAATTATCCTATGGCCAAGCTTGTGCTGAAATTAAATGAAAAAGGACAGGTTGATGAGGTTCTGAATCAAGATGAAATTTTAGAGAGATGGAATCATATTAAGGATGATGTTTTGGCTCCATTAAAATCATCAGACCAGGATAAGGAAGTGCTTAAAAATGGAGACATTCAGTTTAGCAATAGTCTAAATTCAATAAAGGAAAGTTTAATTTATAGCTTATTTTTTGCACCAGTATTTGGTGAAAAAAAGCAATCACAAAACGCTGATGTTTTTAGCGGAGAAATTTCTTCACAACTTTTTCAAAATCAAAAAATATCTTATAATTTAAAAGAGGTTTGCGAAAAATTGGATGAGAATGAGGTGGTGCTAAACCATAGTGCATTGATAGATAAATATACTTATTCTGATTTTGGTAAATTATATGATAAAATGTATAAAGAACTATGTGGGCCACGTTTTTTGTACGAAACTTCTCTTTCATCCAAATATAAATACGATGTAGTAAGCGGTTTGATAAAAGAATGTGATGCTGTTTTTATTGAAAAAGCAAATGAAAAATTAATTTATGAATCAGTTTACAAGATTAAAATGATATAATATGGGAGCGTTATATGTGCCGGATAGAGCTTACTTAGTTTGCTCAGATGGAATGAAAACTCAACAAATAAAAGTTAATAGTCAAAGCTCTATTAAAATAGTTAAGGGGAGATTGGCTGCAACAATCAAAGATCGTACTGGTGACAATTTTATTTGTGCTAAAATGGTCATTGCCGGTGCAATAATTGGCGTAATTGTGGCAGCAATTGTAGCTGCAGCAATAGTACTGTCTGGTGGTACATTGGCAATTGGACTTGGAGCAATGCTGGCTGCAGGAGCCATAGGCGGGGCTGCTATGGGGCTTAATGCAGCAATGATGCCTTGCATCTGCGCAATCTTAACAATGCCAAAAGATTGGGAGCCTGTACATCCCAGGGTAAAATTTGAAGAAAAAAAAGCACTTATTGATAAATCCGTTGTGCCTTGCTTGTTAGGTGGATCTGTTCAAATACTTTATTCTAAAGAAGCCGCAGAGGCAATGGCATCTCTCAACAGGAGTAAGGCCATTGCGAGCGTAGCAGCCATAGCTTCAGTAGCTTATATTGCTGGTGTAGCAGTTACAGCTTTAACTACTTCAGTAATAGCAGTAAAAGGAACATTTGTTACTTATGGCGCCCTCTCCGGAAGCGTGCATCTGGCAGGAATGGTTGGTGTTGGTGGCGCATCGTATGGCGTAAATGCACTATACGATTGGGCTAAGGAAGCTACAGGGGTAGATAAATATATTACTGGTGATGCATACGCACAAACAGATGGTACTTATGATCAGCTAGATGATGTAGTGGATGTAGCGACAAATAAAAACCTTGGGGCACCTACAGATGCTTTAGGTAGCGCAACCGATATTTCTAAAAGTCAGGTTTCAGATTTGAATAGATCTGTGCAGGTTACCCAGACAAGTAGTTCAAGTAATGTTTTTATAGCTAATTCAAATGGTAGTGTATCAGCTCCGGGTAGTACATATAGTCAGCAAACAACGGTTTTATCTAATCAGATACCGGGCGCTAGTCCTGCTAGAACAGGTGTCAATTCCATTAGTATACAAAATGAGCAATATGTAAGAATTACTCCAAATACTACAGAAACCATAAGGTCGTCAACAATTGCGACAAGTTCAACACAATTCAATAATATGTCTATTTTAAAGGGTTCCTTTAATGCATTTGCCGGGAAATATGGATTTAATGTAGCCAAAGGGATTGGCACAAATGCTGTACTGGATGCGGTTAGGGCATGTGGCAATTGGTTAATTGCTGATGATTTGAAAGATTTACAAAATGCGCTTAATAATGCCGAATCTTCAGCGCGAAATGCTATAACAGTTCTGGAAGATGAAGTTTAAAATACTTGCAATATTATCTATTGCTTTGCCAATAGCTTTGCTTATAATTATTATAAGTAAAAAAGTTTTTTTGGATAAGAAACTTGTTCTTAATACAGGGATTTTAGTTGATTCGAAAAAAATAAGTCGCGGTGCAAGATCTTCAGTAATATATAAACATAAGGTTAAAGGATCCGATCATAGTCTTGAGGGGACTTATACAGGTATTGCAGGACTTTTTGTTGCTAATAAAATAAAAGAAATTTACAAAGACCCTCCTTCAAATACTATTTCAAAAGATATTTACTGGTTAAATCCAGCTTTAAAAAGTGAAAAAGAAAGGAAAGCTTATTTTTATACAGTATTAAATACATCGGGAAGTAAAGACTCGTCGTATATCTATTTACGCTTGGAATCAGAACCTTTCAATAAAATATCTTACAATATAGAAGTTTTGCAATATGTTCTTCATAAGCAGATAGGCCGACTAACATTATTTTTTTTAATGATTTTAAACCTTCTGCTTTTTATTGGAGCCTTTGTTAGATATCAAAACAATAAGACCTATATTATTGTCTTTTTTGTAGTTTTTGTTTACTATTTAATTCTAGTTTTTTATTAATCATGGAGAATCCTGCTGCATCAATCAAATTCAGATTACCTGTTTCTTTAGGTAAAGCACTTCTTACAGGTTTTCTAATCTTAGGCGGCTATTTAGTTTCTGTAGTTTTATCATTTGTCTTTCAGGATTCCATTTATGGCTTAATCGGTGTAAACCCGGCAAAGATGTCGATCATTACCTTGCTTATCGTATTATTCATTCCTTGGGGATTGTTGGGTTGGTTGTTGATTGTGAAATTTACAAGTTATGGATATCTTAATCTTTACAAAGCGCATTTAACTATATCATCCATAGATAATAACTTGATAAGTTCTTATCAAGCAACAGATATTGCCTTTATTAAAATTCAGGATATGGCTTTTCATATAACCTTTAAAAATGGTTATCGCTTGAATTGTATTAACCTGGGAATGGGAAGTGGATATATGGAAAAGTTGTCCAAATTCAATTTTAAATTAAGGACTTTCATACAGGAAAATAGCATTACTGTTGGTGAAGGAAGAATTCTCTAATCATTATTCGATCAAAAATAGTCTGTTGATTTATTGGTGCTTATTTCAAGGTCATAATGTTTATCTTAATGTAATGTGAAAAAAAATGAAATATAAAAAAACTGATATTCAGTATCTTATTCTTGTTATTAATGCATTTATAGGCTGTGAAATGCTATTCAATACTAGTGATCAAGCGAATATTACATCCATCAATAGGGAAATCGAAAAAGATAAAGCACTTAGTCAATTTGATAAAGGACTTGAGTTTTACGATCAAAAAAATATGTCGAGGCCAGTAAATATTTCAATGAATCGCTAAATAATGGTTTTCCTGTAGCCCATGCTTTATTGTGCGAATGTAAATTACATCTTAACGAGTTAAATCCGCAGAATATCATCTGGTACAAGTTTTAACTGTAAAAAATGGCGAAAGCGAACTGACGGGTTATTTTCTTGCGTAGAGTTTAGGTGTTGTTTATCATCTGAAGAAAGATAATAAAAATGCAATAGTACATTTGCAAGTGGCCAAACAATTTGAAAATAGGGATGCTGCCATTTACCTGTCCAAAATGCGATAAAATTAATTAACATTTCTTAGATAGTTAAAACAGAAATTCGTGGAAAGCTGTTTAACCGCTAACCGCTAACCGCTAACCGCTAACCGCTAACCGCTATCGCTCAGGCAATCTCACATCTAATATCTCAAATCTTAAAACTAACTCCCCGTCTCAAACAAAAAGCGTATTTTTGTAAATAATGGGAACACTAGTAGATTCAGGGATAAAGGGTTATAAAAATTACGGAACTTATCTTCGCGAAAAGTATAAAGGACAGCGCGTGTTTAAGGTGATTGTAGATGGTGGTTTTACCTGTCCCAACCGGGATGGGAGTAAAGGGTTTGGCGGCTGTACGTATTGTAACGTAGATTCATTTACACCAGAGCCTTCGCGTCAGAATCCGAATATTAAAGATCAGCTTACCGAAGGGATGTTAAGGGCTAAAACTTCTTATAAAGCGGATAAGTATATCGTTTATTTTCAACCAAATACCAATACCTATGCGCCTGTACATTATTTAAAGATGATGTACGATGAAGCCTTATCTATTAATACTGAGGATATTGTGGGGTTTGCAGTAGGTACCCGGCCTGATTGTATTGATGCTGAAAAGGTAGCGCTGTTAGAAAGTTATACCGATCGTTTCGATGTAGATTTAGAAATGGGTATGGAATCTATCTATGATGAAACCCTCGATCAGATTAACAGAGGTTGCAGTCATGGCGAATTTGTAGCTGCGGTAGAACTTTTAAAAGACAGTAAACTCGATCTTTGTGTACATACCATTTTTGGTTTCCCCTGGGAAACAAGAGAACAGATGTATGGTTACATTCACGAAATTAACCGTTTTCCGCAGATCAAGTTTGTAAAATTTCACCACCTCCATGTGGTAGAAGGATCGATAATGGGTGCTAAGTATAAAAAAGAACCCTTCAAATTATTTTCCCTTGAAGAATATACTGATTTACTTTGTGAGTTAATCCCTTTATTGCGTCCGGATATTGTTATTCAACGGCTTTTTGGTATTTCGGATTGGGATTTGTTGATTGCACCTAACTGGGGGCTTAATAAATCGGCAATTCAGACCTATATGGATAAAGAAATTGAAAAAAGAGGGGTTGTTCAGGGTTCTGCGTATCTTTAGTGAAATATTAGATTTTTCATATTTTTTTCGTTAAAAACCCGTGATTTTTCATGGGTTTTTGTTTTTTAATCAATTTTTGATGTGATTATTGCTGAATTTTAGCTAAAATAATGTCAAATAGGGTTAATATTTGATTTTATTTTTCTTAAAAACTCGTATTGAAAACACTCTTATTTTTCGTTATTTTTATTTTAAAGGTTGTTTTTTGTTTTGTTTTATAAAAATTATTCATTTTTATTAAAAAAATTCAATAAAATGGTATTAAAAATACAATATGTCGTATTTTTATGAAAATAAATCAAGCATATTTTTAATTATTTAAATATTACAAACAAATTAACCTAAAAACTATGAGTAAATTCTCCTTTAAACAGTACGCGCCTTTTGCGATATTGATGATTGTCGCAATTTTCGCTCTATTTATTCCACTTCTTCCTAATTTTGATGAAGGAAAGTATAGTGGTCCAGACATTGCATTTATTTTAATCGCAGCTGCGCTTGTGTTTTTAATGACTCCGGGCCTTGCATTCTTTTATGGTGGAATGGTTCATCGTAAAAATGTATTGTCTACCATGATTAAAAGTGTGGTAGCAGCAGGCGTAATTACCGTGTTATGGACAGTAGTGGGTTTTAGTTTGGCATTCGGAGATACTATTGGTGGCTTTATCGGAAACCCATCAACGTTTTTGTTTTTTAAAGGTGTAAATTCTGGAGCGCCTCATCTTCAGGGAGGAGCGGACTTAACTATCCCGCTATCTTTATTTGCTGTGTTTCAATTAATGTTTGCCATCATTACACCAGGTTTAGTAGTTGGTGCTGTTGCAGAGCGTATCCGCTTTACCTCTTATATTTTGTTTATTGTTTTATTCGCCATATTTGTTTATTCACCATTGGCACACTGGACATGGCATCCACAAGGTTTCTTGTTAAAAATGGGTGTATTGGATTTTGCAGGTGGTACAGTAGTACACATTTCTGCAGGTATGGCTGCTTTGGCAGGTGCATTGGTACTGAAACGTAGAAAATCTCACTTAGAGCATAAAGAGGTTCCGCCAGCTAATATTCCTTACGTATTAATTGGTACCGGTTTATTATGGTTTGGTTGGTTTGGTTTTAATGCGGGTTCTGCATTAAGTGCTGGTAGTTTAGCTGTTTCTGCATTTTTAACAACAAATACTGCTGCAGGTGCTGCAGGTTTATCGTGGATGTTCTTTGATGTTGCGAGAGGTAAAAAACCATCTGTATTAGGTTTTTGTATCGGAGCAGTAGTTGGTTTGGTAGCCATTACGCCAGGTGCAGGTTTTGTAAGTATTTCATCAAGCGTATTTATTGGTGCCATTGCTGCGGTTATCTCCAATTTAGTGGTGTCATGGAAACAAAAAACCAGTTTAGATGATACATTAGACGTTTTTCCTTGCCATGGTGTTGGTGGTATTGTAGGTATGCTTTTGACTGGTGTTTTTGCAACTAAAACCGTTAACGCTGCCGGTGCAGATGGCTTGTTTTATGGTAACCCTACTTTTTTTGTAACCCAATTAAAAGGTGCTTTAATTGTAATTGCATTCAGTTTTATCGTATCGTTTGTAATCTTTAAACTGGTAAATCTGATCAATCCAATCAGGGTTTCTGAAGAAGAAGAAGAACTAGGTCTTGATGCTTCTCAGCATGATGAAAAATACTCTCAAGGTACTTTACTGGTTGAGGAGAGGGCCATCTACATTGAAAGAAACAGTCCATTAACAGAACCAATTTCTTAAAGACTTTAAATATCTAAACTCAAATCAAGCTCAAACATGAAGAAACTTTTAACCGCTATTTTTACAATGGCAAGCACTACGTGTGCCCTTGCTCAAGAGACCACATCATCTCCACTTGAAATTTCAGGATCGGTAGATACCTATTTTAAATATGACTTTGCGAAAAATCCTTTAAATGCCAAAACATCTTTTGTAACCGATCACAACTCTGTTTCCCTTGGGATGATTGATATTGCATTGAAGAAAAAAACAGGCAAAGCCTCATTTGTTGGCGAACTTTCATTTGGCCCAAGAGGACAATCGCAATCTATACCTGATGCCGCGGCTGGTGGTTCATCCTTTAATATCCAAAACTTATACGTTAACTACGATTTTACTGATGAATTTAGTATGACAGCTGGTTATATGGGTACATTTATCGGATATGAAGTAATCTCACCGGTTGGAAACTTCAACTACTCTACCTCTTATCTATTCACCAATGGTCCATTCCAGAATGCTGGTATTAAAGCAACCTATAAGTTCTCTGATAAAGTGAGTTTAATGGCGGGTGTATTTAATGATTGGAACGTTTATAGTGCAACACGCGGTGTATCTGCAGTGGGCGGGCAATTAATGGTTGCTCCGGTAGAGGGTTGGACTGCTTATATCAATGCCTTATCTGGTGCTGGTTTTGGTGGATACGGAACTATTGTGGATTTAACAACTTCATATCAAATTACAGAGAAATTTAAATTGGGTTTAAATGCGGCCAATTACGATATTAAAGATAGTTCGGTACCAGGAAGTTATGCGGGTGCTGCGTTATATCCTCAGTATGCTGTGGCTGATGCTGTTACAATAGGTTTAAGGGGTGAATATTTCAAGGTTAAAGCAGCAGGGGCGGTTCCCGAAACAGCTTTCACTGCAGTTACGCTTACTGCAAACATTAAATCGGGCGGTTTAACTTTTATCCCAGAGGTAAGGTTAGACCACAATAGCGACAAACCTTTCTTTAACAAAAGTGGAGCAGCTGCACCAAATGGTGGTCAGTTTTCGCTGGCAGCAGTTTACGCTTTTTAAGGAAATAAAGTTGAAAAATATGAAGCCGTCCTGGTGTAAAATCAGGATGGCTTTTTTTATCTTTAACATTTAGTTTTATCTTTTAGTTCCTATCCATGAAATACATTCTTTTTTGTTTTCTCGCCATTTCTTCAGTTACATTATCTGCACAGCAGAAACAGTTTTCTAAAGATGACAACGGCAAATTTATCTATTATCAGGTGGTAGATTCGCAATTGTTAAACAAAGATACTTTACTGCAAAGGGTTAAATCTTTTGTTAATGTTGTCTATAAAAAATCGATGGCACAACAAACTGTTACCGATTCTTCTGTTTTGGCGAAAGGAACAATGGTAATCGATAAGACTATTTTGGTTGCCGGTCACCCTAGCGGGGAGGTAAGCTATAATTTTGTTTTCGAGGCACGCCAGGGAAAATATAGGTTTTGGTTAACTGATATGTTGTTTATTCCTTATCAAAGGGATCGCTATGGTAATTTTGTGCCTGCCACAACAATTGGTGTACCTTTAGAGCGTACACCTGGTAAACTTGGGGCAGGTGCATGGAAAGACATTTTAAGCAGTGCCTACAATAAAGTCGAAAAATTTGGTGATGAATTTAAAAAATATTTAGCCACCAATAAGTTAGATAAAACCAAAAAGAAAGCCGAAACCATTTCAACTAAAAAGTGGTAAGTAAAGCTAAAACTTGCCAAACAATTCCTCAACCTTTTGATAACGGAATTTAAAAATTTCGTTTATTTTGTTGCTCACCACTATTGCATTTGCAATAGCACCAATTGGTCCCCAGCCAATGCTGTAATGTAAAACATCGCGCATAAATACACCACCATCTATTTTTTCGAAATGATGTTGATGGTGCCAAAACGCAAAAGGACCAAATCGCTGTTCATCGATAAAATATGCCTTATCCTGAACATGCGTAATCTCTGTTACCCAGCTCAATTTAATTCCAAACAGAGGTGAAACCTTATAGGTAATAATTAAACCTGGATACATTTTGGTGTTGGCCATATTTGGCGAGGTGACATCAAAAGTCATGTCTTTTGGAGTAATTTCGGCCAGGTTCATTGGCGAAGAAAAAAAGTCCCATGCTGTATCCAGATCGATTGGCAGTTTTTGGGTGAATTCTAATCTGTACGTTTTCAATTTTTTATTTTAAAGCACAACAACAAAGTTGCCGTTTTGTTGGAGTTAACCGCACAGTTCTCTAACAAAGCGTAGAGACTACTAAATTTGGTAGACTAAATCTGTTATAGATTTTCACCGCGAAGGCCAAAAGGAAAGCGTGCAGCTGGAATAAATTATAGAAGTATATTGTAAATGCATGTTGTTTATAGTTGAAGAGTTAGCCCTCAGGTTTTGTATGAACTTGGTATCGGCATGCTTATTTTACCCCTGATAGCGCTACTGTTTAAGCCGCCTAAACCCGATCAAAGCGAGATGCCGATATTTCAGTCGGCAGAAGCGGGAGCGGGACTGCAATAACCAAAAAGCTACTGCAATTGCTTTCCAAAAAAATAAACTGTAAATTATTTACATTAAATGTACAGCTTTGACAAATTTCTAGTATTTGAATAAAAAATTTGTCAAAGCGTTTATCCTAATGCACCATTTTATCAGCGCAGGTAGAGCTGGCAAATGCTTCTGGTTTGGCTTTGAAAATAAAGCCCATGCTCAAAATATAACCCATGGCATCATTCAGCGCTTTATTTGATTTAAATGATGGATTGGTATTGATATCGGCATGTACTTCCAAAGCTACATCATAAATATCAAGTAAATCGCAAATGGAATAGGCAGTTTCAATAGATTTCTGTACTTCCATTAACATTCTTTCTTTGATGCTCACCTGCTGTGTGCTCTTCTCCTGGTGGATATACATAAAACCACCGTGATGTTCTCTTAAAAGTACAATTACAGTTGCAAAATCGGTTACTGCACCTTTAACCTGCGAATCGGTACCGATGCAAACTTTAAGTTTATAGCCTTTTTCACTTTCTCTGATAATTGCGTTTTCTATTTCTTCGAGGATTGAAGACTGAATAATTTCACCACTAAATTTTTTCCACGTCATACACTGTTTTTTTTAAGGTTAACGAATGGTAATCAGGTTTTTATAAAAATAAGCGCTAAAAATTAAATAAATGTTAAGTCATGATTGTTTGTTTGCTAACAAAAACTTAGTTATCAACAAGTTAGTTAAAATAATCTAGAAGAACTTCTAATTAAGTGAAACAAATCATTAATCGGTCCGTTAATATTTATACATTCATTAAAATTTGTTAATCATGAGAGCAGAATTAATTCAAGAGCTCCAGTTATTACAAAATAGCAGAGCGAATAAAATTGTAGATGAACTAACTGATAGAATTTTATCTTCAGTTGATGCCGTTAATGAAAAGGTAATATCTTCTATGTCTAAACGGGGTAAGATGTTAATGTTGCTGGATAAAAGACTCAATTTTTCTACGCTCCGTAAACTGCGGAGAAAATTTTTCAAACCCTAACAAAGGGTGCCGTTTTTGCCCTGAAGAGAAATGATTACCTTTATGGCGGAATGATAGAAAATGCCTTAAAAAAATTAAACATTTCTGCACTTAATGAAATGCAGGAGTCTGCTGTAAAAGCAGCCAAGACGGGTAAAGATGTAATATTAATAGCGCCAACGGGTTCGGGAAAAACGTTGGCCTTTTTATTGCCATTGCTTTCCAATTTAAAGAGCGGGGTGAATGGCGTGCAAGCTTTGGTTTTAGTTCCATCAAGAGAACTTGCCCTGCAAATTGAGCAGGTTTTTAAGCAAATGGGTACTTCGTTTAAAGTAAATTGCTGTTACGGTGGCCATGCGGTAAGGGTAGAAAAAAATAATCTTGCACATCCACCAGCCATTCTGATCGGAACACCTGGAAGAATAGCCTACCATTTGGAGCATCAAAACTTTGACGAATCATTTATCGAAACCTTAGTTTTGGATGAATTTGATAAGGCGCTGGAGTTTGGCTTTGAAAGTGATATGTCGTACATTATTGGAAAACTGCTTTCGTTAAAACAGCGCATACTTACTTCTGCTACCAAAATGGAAGAAATTCCCGCATTTGTAAAGTTAAATGCTCCTATTGAAGTTGATTATTCAAAAAATATCGAAGCTAAGCCAGATTTAAAGCTCAAAAAAATAACAGTACCTGCAGCTGATAAATTAGATTACCTTTTTAGATTACTGAGTAAAATAGGCAGTAAAAATACATTGGTGTTCTGTAACCATAGGGAAACAGTAGATCGGATAAGTGATTTGCTTTTCGAAAATGGTTTAGGTCACGATGTTTTTCATGGTGGAATGGAGCAGTTCGATCGCGAAAAAGCATTACTTAAATTTAGAAATGGAAGCCATCGGATTTTAATTACAACAGATCTGGCTGCCAGGGGGCTTGATATACCGGAAGTGGAGCATATTGTACATTATCAATTGCCCTATACCGAAGATGCCTATATTCACCGAAATGGCCGTACGGCACGTATGCATGCCAAAGGAACAGCATACGCTATTTTAACCACTGGAGAAAACTACAAATATTTGCCCGATGATATTGAGGAAGAAGTTTTGGAAGAGCGATATGCCTTACCCGAAGCTAGCGATTGGGTAACCTTATACCTGGCACATGGCAAGAAAGATAAAATTAATAAAATTGACATTGTTGGCTTGTTTTTACAAAAAGGGGATTTAACAAAGGATGATTTAGGATTAATAGAAGTTAAAGATACAACCAGTTATATAGCAGTAAAAAGAAACAAGATAACCCAATTGTTAAAAAAACTAAACGGTGAGAAAATTAAAGGAAAGAAACTTAAATTAGAAGTGGCCAGTTAGAAGATGAGTCCGAAGTCCACAGTCAGCAGTTGGAAGTCTGGATAGCTAGATCAAAAAAAATAACATTTGCAACATTAAACTATTCCACCATTATAATCCTTATAATTAGCAATGAGCAATAACGATATATTAAAGAAACTTAGAGTAGCCTTATCACTTAAAACAGAAGATATTATAACCATTTGTGACCTTGTCGGATTTAAGGTAACCAAGGCAGAGCTTGGCGATATTTTCAGAAATGAAGACCATGAGAATTTTAAACCTTGCGGCGATCAGATTCTGCGTAATTTTTTAAATGGTCTTGTCATTTATAAAAGGGGTCCGAGGGATGAGAAAAAGCAATAATTTATGCTTTTTATTATTTTTTATACTGATCATATTTTCCTTTAACGCTCTCGCACAGTCTCCGTTTAAAATAAGTGGTCATGTAATCGATTCTTTGAAGAAGCCTATTGAAGGCGCAAGCATCCGATTAATCACCGGCGAAGATACCCTTCGCACTAATTCTGATGCGAAAGGAAACTTTGCATTCGTAAAAGTAACCCGAAATAAGTTTTATCTGGCCATTACTGCATTGGGCTACAGGCCTTTTACTTCTATTTACGAAATTGAATCTTCGAAAAAAAATGCTGTTTTAGATCCTGTCATGCTCCAGGTCGAAACCATCCGCCTGGAGGATGTGCAGGTTAAAGTAAAAGTAGATCCCATTAAAATCAAAAAAGATACCATCGAATATAATGCAGGAGCTTATACGGTAAGAGAAAACGATAAAGTAGAAGATCTGCTAAGGCAACTGCAAGGGATTGAGATTGACGAAAAAGGTGCTGTTACTGCTATGGGAAAAAAAATGACCAAGCTGCGGGTAAACGGTGAAGATTTTTTTACCAACAATGTAGAGGATTATATTAAGCAGTTACCTGCAGATATTATTGCCAAAATACAGGTTATTGAAGATTATGGCGACGAAGCCAATTTTACAGGCATTAAAACGGGTACACCACAAAAAATGTTAAACCTGGTCATGAAGCCAGGGAAGGATAAAGGCATTTTTGGTGGAGTAAACACAAATACTGCTACCAATAATGCACATAATTTAGCGGGAAAAGGAAACATTTGGAAGAAAACAAAACAGATTGGTTTTGGAGGTCGTTATGGCATAACCAATAATGAGTTTGCCAAATCGAATAATGGTGCCTTAAGCGGTAATATCAGAGATAAGATTTCAAAAGAATTTACGGTTAATGGTAGTTATGATTTTAGTGATGGAACCAATAAATCTATTCAGAGTAACTACCTTGAAACATTTAATCCGCAGGGGACGATTTACGATTTAAGGGAAAGTAGTAATACTTCCAATTCGTTGACGAATAACATCAACCTTGGTTTAAACGGTTCCACAAAGAAAAATTATTTTAATGTTATGCTTGCGGGCGCACTGGCCGATACCCGTAATGATGCTTTTACAACTTCAAATAAAACAGGAATTATCAGGCAGGACCTGAGTTCTAATTTAGGCTCGAGGAATAGCAATCCCAATCTTAATGGAAGTATCAACTGGTCGCGGCGCCTATCCAATAATAGACGTTCACTATCTATGGGCTTCAGCTTTGGTTCCAGTGGCGGAAATACCAATAGCAGCATTAACGATATGATCCGTTATTATAACGAAACCACCAATATATTGCTTAAAGATTCAATTTTGAATCGATTGGTAGATAATAATACCTCAAGTTCTAATTTTGGCGGCAATATTCAGTTTTCTAATTCCCTAAAAAAATCGAAAGATAGTACAGGATATAATTTTATCAATGTATCATATCGCTTTATGGTAAGCAGAAGCCGCAACCTGCAAGCTACTACGGTTAACAGTCCATTTGGGAATAGTTTTGTAGTTGATTCACTCGGGCAGGATTACGTTTCGAATTTTATTAATCAGAACATTAGTATCGGTTATAATGCCAACAAAAACCAGCTTAGTTACAACTTTGGCGTTAATTTTTCTCCTAGTATCATTATTGGTCAATACCGCAATACCGGGCAGAAACTTAAAAACTATCAGTTAAATTTTTCGCCATCGGCCAATTTAAGCTATCAGATGAAAGAAAATGAAAGTTTAAGCTTTGACTATAGCGGCTCCACCAATTCGCCCGATTTTAATAAATTACAACCCATTAGGAACAACAATGATGTACAAAACCTGATTATCGGTAATCCGGATCTTAAAGCAACGGCGAGCCATACGGCCGATTTTAGCTATAATAAATTTGGGATCAAATCGGGTTTGAGTATTATGGCAGGCTTATCTGGTACCTTTGCGATCAATAGTGTGGTCAGCAATACGGTTTTTCTCAGGGATACATTAAATAGTTTAAAACAGCAGACTACATTCGAAAATGTGAACGGTGTTTATAATATTGGTGCAAATTACTCCGCGAATAAAAGAATGCTGGATAATAAGCTTTCTCTATCCATAAATGGAAATATTGCCTACAGTCACAATGTTTTTTATACCGATAATGTACTGAACCGTAGCAGAGGCATTAACATTTCTAATGGTTTTAAATTTAACCTTAACCAGAAAAAATATGCTTTTAATACCAGTGCATCATATAGTTTCAGTTCCAATACTTATTCGGTAATGAACCAGAATATCAAAAATGTGCAGGTGGTGGCCCTGAGTGGAAGTGCAAGCTGGATTCCAACTAAACACTTCAGGTTAAATGCTTCAGCCTCCAAAAGTTTAAATTTTGGATATAGCTTATATGCAGGGAATCCTTTATTGGTAAATATGGGAATGAATACTTCTTTTCTGAAAGGAAACAGGCTGCTTTTCTCTGTCCAGGCGAACGATTTATTTAATCAGGGCGCATTATTCAGTACAAGTATTACCAATAACTCCATTTCTGAGAATAGAACGAGGTTTATTAGTCGCTTTATACAAGCAACATTAAGTTATAACCTGAGCCAGTTTGGCGGCAAAAACAGCAAGTTAAACAGTAACATTAATGCTGAGGAATAAATATTTATACCCAGATTATTTAGTTTAGTGTTTAGTTATTTACCTTATGAATAAAATCCTGCTTTTTATTTTATTGCTTTCTGGTCGTGCTGTATTTGCACAAGATCAGAATGCAGATTCATTAAACATCAAGGCTGAAAAAGAAAATTTTAACGATGATTGGGCTGCATTAACAAAGTATCAGAAGGAAAATGAACTTTTACCGCTGCCAATTAAAATAGAAAAAAGGGTAGTGTTTCTGGGGAGTTCCATTTTCGAATTCTGGAAACAGAAAGATCCCGAATATTTTAGTCAGAATACTTATGTAGATAGGGGAATAAGCGGACAGATTTCGCCACAGCTGCTGATCCGTTTTCGACAGGATGTGATTAACCTTAAGCCAAAAGTAGTGATTGTTTTGGCGGGAAGTAATGACATTGCAGGCAATACGGGCCATGTAACCATAGATAAGATTATGGATAACATTAAATCTATGGCAGAACTGGCGAGGTTGCACCGTATTAAGGTTATACTTTGTAAATATCTGCCAGTTTACGAATATCCATGGAATAAGCGCATTAAAGCAGCAGATAGCATTGTTAATTTGAACGAAAGGATTGAGGCTTACGCCAAAGCGCGGAATTATACCATTTTGGATTACTGGACGCCTTTGGTAGATGAAAGAAAGGGGCAGCGTGCCGAACTGACGGTTGATGGAGTTCACCCTAACCTGGCGGGTTATAAAATAATGGAAGAGGTGACGGATGCGGCAATCAAAAAAGCTTTGAAAAATAGACACTAAATCGGTAAATGCCCTCCGATTCCGCTACCATCGGCAGACCCTATCAGTACGGTCGTCATCCGATAGCTATCGGATCTCGCGCAGGCGGGAATCTTAAAGCGCTTGCATTACAATTCCCAATCAAGTTGGGAATGACGATTCCTCGCAGCCTATAATCCGCTAGAAAATCTGTCATTCATATTTATTTTTAATAGTAAATTAACCCTCAGGGTGACAACTACGTGGAATACTCTGTATTTTCTGTAAAGCTTAGGCTAAAATATCTTAGATTCAAATAGAAACGTCGTCATCTCGACTGAAGCGCAGCGAAACGGAGAGATCTACCTTAATAGATTTAGCTTCGCTCAACAATTCGTGGTACTAGACTTCCTTGCACTCCATTCAAAAGAACGGTGAGCTGTTTTTATTTTATGAACTTTCAATAATATTTGAAAGTTTAATAAATTTTGTTTATCTTCACATCGTGAAAGAGAAAATGAGATAGAAAGATTTACAAAATGCCTTAAAATAGGCTTATTTTTTAAATTTTTATTTTCAATTTTTACTGAAAGTTAAATAATTGGTTATGGACTACAATATACTCGGATATGCCATCTTTATAACGGTTATCATATTCATCATCGTAGTGGTAGGAAAGGTATGTTACCGCAATGGAAATATCTTCGTAGCCGAACTCATTCCCGATCACCTTGATCTCTGTCAACAGATTAATAAGTCACTGTTGGTCTCTTATTACCTGGTAAACATTGGCTACGCCGCTATGACATTGGTAGGGTGGGAAACGATTATTTCCCTGCAACAATTAATAGAGGTAATGGCTGTAAAAGTAGCCACTATTGTCTGCATCCTCTCCGTTCTTCATTATTTAAATATTTACCTGCTTACCAATACCATACATAAATTAATAAAATAACAATTTAAACTTTTCAATTATGGAAACGACAAAAATTTTAATCGGCTATGCCGTTTATTTACCAGTTGCACTTTTTTTGACTTTTTATGTTTCAAAAACGCTGTTCAAAAACAGTAAGGTATATATGATGGATATTTTTAAGGGAAGGGAAGAGATTGCCAGCGCTACTAACAAACTTTTTGAAACGGGTTTCTACTTATTGAATATTGGTTTCGCGCTGCTTATTATGAAGATTACCATAAGCGCTAACGACTACCGTAATTTAATTGAGGCCTTAAGTTCTAAAATTGGTGGTTTTGCCATTTACCTTGGCATTATGCTGTTTATCAACCTGTATTTTTTCTTTAGGGGAAAACGCAAAGCAAAAGAAAACCAAAGACCAAACCCTTTTCAGCCTGCATAAATTTATGAGAGATCTTCATTCACAACTAGATTGGGAACCACGTAGTGCTCATGAATGCCTTTGAAGAGTAAAAGCTCATGAATAATCGTAATGCAATAGGCTTTAAGATTAGCTTCGCTGAGCACTTCGTGGTTCCCGCATGCGCGGGAATGACGATAACTTTAGAAAGTAATTCAAAATAACGTATCTCAAACAAAAAAGTCCCGATTTTATCGGGACTTTTTATTAATCTAATTTTTTATATCTGATGCGTTTTGGAGTAACATCACCCAGGCGTTTTTTGCGATTTTCTTCGTAATCTGAGTAGTTACCTTCGAAGAAATAAACTTCAGAGTTACCTTCAAAAGCAAGGATGTGTGTGCAGATCCTATCCAGGAACCACCTGTCGTGACTGATGACTACGGCACAACCACCAAAATTTTCTAAGGCCTCTTCCAGTGCACGTAAAGTATTTACGTCGATATCGTTGGTTGGCTCATCCAGTAGCAATACATTAGCCCCTTTTTTTAAGGTAATGGCCAGGTGCACACGGTTACGTTCACCACCCGATAGAATGCCAACTTTTTTCTGCTGATCGCCACCATTAAAGTTGAACTTAGAAACATAAGCGCGGCCGTTAACGGCTTTAGTACCCAACTGGATGTTATCTAAACCATCGGTAATATTTTCATATACGGTTTTATCGGCATCTAAATCATTGTGCATCTGATCTACATAACCCAGCTCAACCGTTTCGCCTACGCGGAAAGTACCCGCATCTGCTTCTTCCTGTCCGGTAATTAAACGGAATAAAGTGGTTTTACCTGCTCCGTTGGGGCCAATAATTCCCACAATACCTGCCGGAGGAAGGGAAAAATTTAAATTATCAAATAATACTTTATCGCCGTAAGCTTTGGTAACGTTTGTGGCTTCGATTACCACATTACCTAAACGCGGACCTGCAGGGATAAAGAGTTCTAATTTATCTTCTCTTTCTCTGCCGTCTTCTGAAGCTAATTTATCATAGTTGGCTAAACGAGCTTTAGATTTCGCATGACGTGCTTTCGGCGCCATACGTACCCATTCTAACTCACGTTCTAATGTTTTCTGGCGTTTGCTTTCTGTTTTCTCCTCCTGCGATAAACGTTTTGCTTTCTGGTCTAGCCAGCTGCTGTAGTTCCCTTTCCAAGGAATACCTTCACCACGGTCTAACTCTAAAATCCATCCGGCTACATTATCTAAGAAATACCTATCGTGGGTAACGGCAATAACAGTCCCTTCGTAATTTTGTAAGAATTGTTCTAACCAATCAATGCTTTCGGCATCCAAGTGGTTGGTAGGCTCATCCAATAGCAATACATCAGGATGTTGAAGCAATAAGCGGCACATGGCCACCCGGCGGCGCTCACCACCTGATAGTACACCTATTTTAGTTTCAGGATCAGGACAACGTAAGGCATCCATCGCTCTTTCTAATTTTGAATCAATTTCCCAGGCACCCAAAGAATCAATTTTATCCTGAAGTTCGCCCTGTCTGGCCATTAACTTATCCATTTTGTCTGGATCAGAATAGTTTTCTTCCAAACCAAAGGCCTCATTCACCTCCTCGTATTCTTTTAAAATGGCTGTAACTTCAGCAACCCCTTCTTCAACCACCTCGCGAACGGTTTTTTCTGGATCTAAGATCGGCTCCTGTGCTAAATAACCCACTGAGTAACCTGGCGAGAAAACGACTTCACCCTGATAAGATTTATCCAGGCCGGCAATAATTTTTAAAAGAGATGACTTACCAGAGCCATTTAAACCAATAACCCCGATTTTGGCTCCATAAAAGAAAGAAAGGTAAATATTTTTTAAAACCTGTTTTTGTGGCGGGTAAATTTTATTTACACCTGCCATTGAAAATATTATTTTCTCGTCAGACATGTTAATTTCTTATGTTAAATATTTAAATGCACTTTGCTTTGAAATGGTATTTTTTATTGCTAAAAATCTGCTTTTTTAATTACCCAAGTCTCTAAGGTGGCAGTGCTAAGACCGGTTACAAAGATAGAAACAACGAGCCCATTACAAAATGGTTTATGAAGTATATCATAACTTTTGATGCTGGTGTGCCGACATACTTTGTACAATATTTTAAATTAAGAATTATTGCCTCTTAAAGGTAAGTAGATAACTGACTAAAACTGTTCCAAATGGCTATTGCCTAGTTCCCTTCCTTTATTCTTTTTATCAGGATTTTGGTTAGTATCCTGCTAGATTTCGATGCCTTTAAAGCCGGAAAATATTTAAACCACAACAAAGGTATAATTCACTAATTTTCGAATTCGACGGGGAGGTATTTTATTTTTGATAATCTATTTATGAGGATATAAAATTATCGTTATGCTGACGTTTAAAAATGCGAAAACCGTCTAATTTAGGTGTTTGGTAGGCTTTCTTATCAATTTGGCCCCTAAGAATTACCATATTGCCCCTCACTCGTATAGTGATTTTAGTGGTTAATTTGTTACAACCAAATATAATATTGACATATGAAGAAAACCGGACTATCAAGAACATTCAACTAAACTTCTGCTTATAGTTATCGCTATAAAAGATGATTATTGCCTAATTTATCATCAAGCTTTTTTTTAACTAGAAAGGGCTTTCAGCTGAGTTTTGCAAAGTAAGAATATCTGCCATCGTAAGGTTTTTACCATATGGTGATTGGTACGCTCATGAATAAACTAATAAACAAACAATTTCAAACTAAAATCAAACAATGAGAAAAATCTACAAAAAGAAGGCCCAGATTTCGGGCTGTTTATTTTTCCGTGGAAGCGTATTCCGATTGCTTGGGGGCATAATGATGCTCATGGGCTTTTGTTTTACTGCTTCTGCACAAAATGAAGTGACCGTTAAAGGGGTAGTGAAGGATACCGTAGGCGGTTTGCCTGGGGTAAACGTGAAAGTTACTGGATCAAGCCGTGGTATATCCACAGATGATCAAGGACGCTATACCATTAAGGTTGCAAAATCGGGTAAATTGCTTTTTAGCTTAGTAGGTTACAAAGCAGTATCCAAAAATGTGGCTGACTATGAGCGCGGAAGTGATGGTACATATGTTATTAATGTGGTATTAAAATCTGATGCCAATACACTTAATGATGTTGCTGTAGTTGGTTTTGGAACACAGAAAAAAACCAGTGTGATCAGTTCCATTACCTCTATAAATCCTAAAGAATTGAAAGGGCCAACCAGTAATTTAACCACCATGATGGCGGGTAGGGTTGCAGGTATGATCGCTTATCAAAGAAGCGGGGAGCCGGGGGCAGATAATGCTTCTTTCTTTATCCGTGGATTAGGTAGTTTCGGTTCAGGAAAGCAGGATCCGTTAATTTTGATCGATGGTGTAGAATCCACTCAAAATGATATGGCCCGTTTACAACCTGATGATATCTCATCGTTCAACGTTTTAAAGGATGCAACTGCTTCAGCGGTTTATGGGGCCAGGGGTGCAAACGGTGTTCTTTTGATTATCACTAAATCTGGACAGGCCGGTGAAACCAAATATTTTTTCCGTGCTGAAACTTCAGTATCCGGTAATACCAGGAATTTCAAATTTGCAGATAATATTACTTATATGAAGCAAGCCAACGAGGCTGCCTTAACACGTAACAGGCTTGGCATATTACCATACCTGCAATCTAAAATTGATGCTACGGCCGCTGGTGAAAATCCGCTTATTTATCCGAACAACAACTGGATTAAAGAGCTGATTAAAGACTATACCATCAACCAACGCTATAACCTGAATGTACAGGGTGGCGGCAGTAAGGCCAGCTATTATATTTCAGGAACTTATAACATTGATAATGGTGTTTTAAAGGTAGATAATCTGAATAATTTTAATAATAACATTAAACTAAAAAATTATTCGGTCCGATCAACAGTTAATATCAATTTAACCAATACAACTGAGGCCATTATCAGGGTTTATGGTCAATTTGATGATTATACCGGGCCAGTTGGTGGTTACGATGAGAACGGAAATAAGATTAATGGTGGACAAAAAATATTTAATCAGGCGCTTTGGTCAAATCCGGTAATGTTTCCGGCCGTTTATCCGGCAAGTTACCAGCCTTTCGCCAAACACCCCTTATTTGGTAATGCCATTTCTCCTAGCGGATCTTTATACATCAATCCATATGCAGAGATGGTGAAAGGATATCAGGAGAATAACTCTTCAACACTGCAAACCCAGATTGAATTGAAACAGGATCTTAAAGAGTTAATACCGGGGTTAAGTGCGCGATTAATGTCGTATGTAATTAGATATTCTTATTTCGATATTGCACGCAGTTACAACCCATTTTACTATTCTTCAGTTCCAGATCCAAATGGCGGCATCACGTTAAATTTACTTAACAGTGGAGCGCCGCCAACTTACGGGCTAACAGGTTCTGAGTATCTTAACTATGCTGAAGGAAGTAAAAATTTAAATTCTATTTTTTATACAGAGGTAGCTGCAAATTATAATCACACGTTTAAAGAAAAGCATGCGGTTGGCGCGATGTTGATTACCACCATGCGCAATTATCTATCTGCCAATGCCGGTAACTTGCAATTATCCTTACCAGCAAGAAACCAGGGCGTATCTGGTAGGGCCACCTATGGTTATGATAACCGTTACTTAGCTGAATTTAACTTTGGTTATAATGGATCGGAGCGTTTTGCAGCTAATAACCGGTTTGGATTTTTTCCATCTTTTGGTTTAGGTTATTTGATCTCTAATGAAAAGTTTTTCAAACCATTAAGTAAAGTATTAAGCAATGTTAAATTTAGAGCTACCTATGGTATCACTGGTAATGATGGTATTGGTAGACCTGAAGATCGTTTCTTTTATCTTTCACAGGTTAATATGAATGATCTTGGTTATGGTTCTTCATTCGGAGAAAATAACTTCTACAATAGAAATGGAATTTCAATATCACGTTACGCAAACCCATTAATTACCTGGGAGAAATCAAAACAACTCAACCTTGGTTTGGATTTGACACTGTTTAATGATTTAAGCCTAAATTTCGACGTATATAAGCAAAACAGATCAAATATCTTGACTGATAGGATATATGTTCCGAGTACCATGGGACTCCAGGCGCCAATAAAGGCAAATACAAATGAAATGGAAAGCAGAGGTGTAGACTTTGCAGCCAATTATAATAAATCTTTTGGTAATAGTATGTATCTGCAATTAAGGGGAAACTTTACCTATGCAACCAATAAGATTTTGATTAATGATGAGCCAGCTTATAATGCAAATGAAGCTTACAGATCTCGTGTTGGCTTACCAAGTACACAGGCGATGGGGTTTATCGCAGAACGCTTATTTGTTGATAATGACGAAGCCAGAAACTCACCAGTTCAATTTGGTGGTAAGCCGGGTGATACCTATGGAGGTGGAGATATTAAATATAGAGACGTAAACGGTGATGGTATTATATCAGAAGCAGATGCTGTACCAATCGGATTGCCGCAAGCGCCGGAAATTATATATGGTTTTGGAGGGACATTCGGATTCAAGGGCTTTGACATCTCTGCTTTTTTCCAAGGCTCTGCAAGATCTTCATTCTTTATCAATCCTCAAAATATATCTCCATTTGTCTTTAATAATGGCTCACAAAATGGACTACTTGATGTAATTGCAAATAGCCACTGGAGTGAAGAAAACCGTGATATATATGCATTTTGGCCACGTTTAAGTGAGCGTTTTATTGCTAATAATACGGATAAAGATTTTGATGGCCGCAAATATAAATCCACCTGGTGGATGCGTAATGGCTCATTTTTAAGGCTAAAAAATGTGGAGCTTGGATATAATCTGCCTAATAAACTACAAAAAAGGTTAGGCTTAAGGGCCACCAGGTTTTATGTTAATGCAAGCAATTTGATGGCATTCAGTTCATTTAAATTATGGGATGTGGAAATGGGCGGTAATGGTTTGGGCTACCCTGTTCAAACGGTATACAATTTAGGTGTGAGTGTAAGTTTTTAAAGTCGCTAATGAAATGAAAATGAAAAATATTAATATGATATTCCAGAGTAAAAAGAAACCCGGTTCGTTAAAATTTGCTTCGATCTTGGTACTAATACTTGTATGTATGGGTTCGTGTAAAAAGTATTTGGATATTGTGCCAGATAATGTACCTACCATAGATAATGCATTTACTTTAAGAAATGAGGCCGAAAAGTATTTATTTACCTGTTATGCTTTTTTGCCTAAAGATGGTGATCCACTTTCAAATCCAGGTTATATGGCCGGAGATGAAATTTGGTCGAATATAGAAGAACGAGAGTTTATTTCTTATGGTTGGCGTAAAGCTAGAGGTGGTCAGAATTCGGATAGTCCGCTAATGGATATGTGGAATGGATCAAATCAGGGCGGTGCTGGTCTATATAGAGGGATCAGAAACTGTAATATTTTCCTCGAAAATGTTGAGGATCTTACTAAAGTTTCAGACCTTAAATTGGATGAAAGACAACGCTGGATTGCAGAAGTAAAATTTTTAAAGGCTTATTATAATTATTTGCTTTTACGGATGTACGGGCCGATACCTATTGTAGACAAAAATTTAAATCTTGATGCCACACAGGAAGAAGTTAGGATTAAACGTGTGCCATTTGATCAATGTGTAGATTACGTGAGTAATTTATTGAATGAAGCAATACCGAATTTACCCGTTATTATAACAGATCGTACAAATGAATTGGGGCGTATTACAAGACCTATAGCCCTTGCTATTAAAGCTAAGTTATTGCTTACCGCTGCAAGTCCGTTATTTAATGGTAACAGTGATTATGCAGGATTTAGAGATAAAGATGGGGTTGCATTATTCAATACAACATATGATGCCAATAAATGGGTAAAGGCAGCTGATGCAGCAAAAGATGCAATTACAGCAGCTGAAAGTGCTGGATTTAAATTATATAAATTCCCAGGATCGCAATTTAAGTTATCAGATACCACTACTTTACAACTTACCATCAGAGGTGCTTTAACAGAAAGAGTTGCGCAAAATTCTGAACATGTTTGGGCAAACTCCAATAGTTTGGCTGTTTTCTTACAACAGGTTGCGATGCCACGTTTAATGAAAGGTACAGATCCAATTCCTGTTGGGGTAGCCAGGCAACAATTGGCACCACCAATAAAAATTGCCGAGATGTTTTACACCAGAAACGGTGTGCCAATTAATGAAGATAAAACACTGGATTTTTCTAACCGGTATTCACTTAGAAAGGCAGTTAAAGCAGAGCGGTTTTATATCAAAGAAGGATATACCACAGCCAGATTAAATTTTGATAGGGAGCCGCGGTTTTACGCTGATTTAGCATTTGATGGTGCTACCTGGTATAAATACGATAGCCCTTCAACTTCTGATGAAAATACATTTACTGTTGAAGCTAAATCTACACAATTGGCCGGCGCAAACAACTTTGGCTGGTATAATGAAACAGGTTATTTTGTTAAAAAGGTAGTAGATTGGAACATGACGCAGAGTGGAAGCGGTGCGACGTACCGTACTTACGCATGGCCTGAAATCCGTTTAGCTGATTTATATCTGATGTATGCAGAGGCGAAGAACGAAAGCCTTTCAAGTCCTTCTTCTGAAGTATACGAATACATCAACAGAATAAGAACTAGAGCAGGTTTACAAAGCATAGAAACTTCATGGGCAAGTTATTCTACCAATCCTACAAAATATACTACTAAGGATGGTATGAGAAGTATTATTCAGCAAGAACGTTTAATTGAGATGGCATTTGAAGGCAGCCGTTTTTGGGATATTTTAAGGTGGAAGCGTGCAGCGGAAATGTTTAATCAGCCAATTACGGCATGGAGTGTTAATCAACCCGATGAGCAGTCTTACTATCGCGTAAGAACCGTTGTAAATCAAAATTTTGTAGCTCCACGTGATTATTTATGGCCGATAAAATCGTATGATTTAACGGTAAATCCGAAGCTTGTTCAAAATCCAGGGTGGTAATATTGTTATTAATTAATCAGAAAATATGAAAACGATTAGTAAATTATTTTTAATGCTATTGTTAGGCATAACAGTATCCGTTATCGGATGTAAGCAAGATGAACTTGAGCCATTTGAAAAAAATGAGACGCCTCCGGGGCAGGTTTCCAATATTACGGTAACCAACGGTCCGGCAAATGCACAAATAACCTATACTTTACCTAAAGATAAAGATCTGTTATATATCAAGGCGGTGTATAGTTTAAAAAGTGGCGTTCAGGCCGAAGTTAAGTCATCATACTATAACAACAGCTTATTGGTTGAGGGGTTTGGTGATACTGCTATTCATGAGATTAAGGTTTTCTCTGTAAACAGGAGCGAAGTAGAGTCGGCACCAGTTATTGTTAAAATCAAACCATTGGAAAATCCTATTTGGGCCGTGTATAGAAATTTAAAGGTTACCCCTGATTTTGCGGGTGTAAACTTTACTACGACAAATCCTGCAAAGGCAGATTTATCAATTGAAGTGATGCAGTTTAAGGATGGAAAATACCAACAGATTGGCAAAAACATCTATACAGCAGCAGCAGATATTAATCAATCTATCCGCGGTTTTGATACGCTTGAAAACAAATTCGCCATCACTATCCGTGATAGATGGTTGAATTATAGTGATACACTGTATACCAAAATAAAGCCTTTATATGAGACAGCGTTGTCAAAATCTCTTTATAAACCTTTAAGTCTTCCTACTGATGTAAAACAGGCCTATTCATCAACGGCACTTGAAAACATGTGGGATAATAACTTTATCGACTGGCCGAGGTGTTCGTTAACAGATGTAACCAAAGTTACGTCTCAATGGGTAACATTTGATATTGGTAAGCCTGCTATTATGAGCCGTATAGTGGTATGGAATTATCCAGAATATCTGAATGCAGGAAGGATGTATTATTATGGCGGTAACTTAAAAGATTTTGAGATCTGGGGCTCCGATAATCCACCGTCTGATGGTAGTTTCAATAATTGGGTGATGTTAGGCTCATTTAAATCAACCAAACCATCTGGAAGTCCGTATGGTGTGCAAACTTCTGAAGATTATGCATTTGCTAACGCAGGAATTAGCTATACCTTATCTTCTGGTGGCAAGAAAGTTCGTTACCTGCGTATCAAAACGAATAAAAACTGGCAGGGAACAACCTTCATGTCGATTTCTGAAATACAATGTTATGGAGACCCTCGATAGATTTTATACCTATTAAATTATAAATATGAATAATTACAACATAAAATATAACAGGATTAAAGCTTTTTTTGCGCTCCTTCTTGTTGCCGTGTTATACACTGCATGTACTAAACAAAATGATTTTAAGAAGTTTGTAGAAGGAGGTGAGATATCTTACACCGGAAAACTAGATTCTGTTAAGATGTTTTCTGGAGATAGCAGGGTCGTGCTAAAAGGCCTGTTTTTAGCAGATCCAAAAGTGGTTAAGTGTAAAATAACCTGGAATAATGGACAAGATTCAGTTGTGCTGCCAGTAGTTAAAAAAAATGCTGTTGATACATTAGTATATTCGATACCGAATGTAGCTGAAGGTTTACAGAATTTTACCATTTACACGTACGATAAGGTGGGTAATAAATCTGTTCCCGTATATTCTAATGCCAGATCTTATGGTGATCGTTACAAAGCATCTCTAAGTAACAGAGGAATAAGTTTAGCGCAAACAAGTTCTGATGGAGTAACGAAAATAGATTGGCTTGGAATGGATCGGTTAACAGGAGTATTTGCTACGGAAGTACAATATGTAAACAACAGTAATCAAACAGTTACTATAAAAACTCCTATAGATTCTACTAGTACTATCTTGAAAAATTTTAAAACCAGTTCTACGATTAAATATAGAACATTATTTCTCCCTGATACCAGTTGTATAGATACTTTTAAAACAGGCTTCACTGATCGTTATATACCACGCTATGCAGAGCAGGATTTGACTTCGACTTATCTTAAAAATACTGGGCCATTTAATAGAAATACCTGGGATGGTTCAAGATGGGGTACACTAGCTGATTGGATCAGCACTTCTGGTGTGAAAAACATCAGCAGTAATCGTTATGGTGGTTATGAGTATCGTGGAGGTGTTGGGGTATTGTCTTTCGAAGCTGGTTGGGGAATTACCACACCGGTTACTAACGGGTTGATTTATCAGACGATCACACTTCCGGCGGGTACTTATAGCTTCCGTTTAAGTGGAATAGATCAAAACAGTGGCGGCTCAAGATTTATTGCAGTTGCTGCCGGAAACACGCTTCCAAATGTTGCTGATATCACTTCTGCATCAATAGCTTTTGCAAATATATCAGATGGGAAGTTAGATTTCACGCTTGCACAGCAAACTACTATATCAATAGGTTTTGCCGTTTCAATAGATAACTCTGGTCAATATATTAAGGTTGGCAGTGTTAAACTAATTAAACAAGCTTATCTGTAAAATATAATTAGCAGACTTCTCATGAAGTCTGCTAATTACTTTAATCATTAAGTTAATGTCTCTCTTAACTATGAGGAATATATTTAATTTTTCTTGATACACTTTATCATTTACGTTACTAACTGATTATTCGCTTTCGCAAATACCGTTTAAGGATAATTTCCAATTTGTTCAATTGACATTAATAATTTAAACTGAGCAGAATAATCAATTACTGTTAAAGCTATCTCAATTATTAATTTTTAATCATACCTATAATGAAGTCTCAATCAAAAAAATATCTTCTTGCAGCATTTTTTATTGTTGCTATGTTCGGCGGATGTAAGAAAGGTGGAAGCCAGCCTGAAACACCGGGAACAAAAATCGAAGCTAATGCCCAGGTAGCTACTTTAACCACCACCGTATTCACTTCCATTACAACTACTGATGCAATGGGCGGAGGAACCATCACCGATAAGGGAAGTTCTGCTGTTACCGACCAGGGGATTTGCTGGAGTACCTCTCCTAAACCAACTATCGATAGCAAAAAGGTTGGTGTTGTTAGCATTAATGGTGCAGGTGTTTTTACCAGTCAGCTTACGGGGTTAACCGCCTCAACCAAATATTATGTAAGAGCTTTTGCTATTAATAAAGCAGGTGTTGCTTATGGTAATGAAATCGAATTAACCACTGCCAGTATAGCCAGCGCAACATTTGGTTTTTCACCCATGTACATTATAGGTTCAACGGTCGCAGCAGCAGATATTGAAGTATTAACAGACGGTGGCGATGCCGTGACAGAACGGGGTATTGTATATGCTTCTTCACCTAATCCTACCATCAATAATAGTAAAGTGAAACATAATAATGCCGGACTTGGCAAATTTAGGTTAAGTCTAAAAGACCTTATCCCAAAAACCACTTATTATGCCCGTGCTTATGCCATCAATTCGAAAGGGGCGAGTTATAGTACTGAAATTACTTTCAAAACCATAGCTAAAGGAAACGTTACCTATACAATTAATAAATCAACGAATCCTACCAGTGAGGAGATGGATGTTTATGCACGTTTAAAAATCGCTGCCGATAGTGCATGTTGGTATTTAAATAATTATACATCAGCTACAAAGCAATTGACACTAAATTATGTGCCAGGTGTGGGAACAGCTGATGCAACGAATACGGGTTGGGTACGTTACGGAAGTAATGCTACTTATCAAAAATTACGGACCACACTGCACGAATTCAATCACACTTTAGGTACGGGAACCACCGACTGGTGGACAGGTACAGCAATAGTTAACGGAGTTTATACTGGCAATACCGTAAATACTTTACTTAAAAAGATAACGGGTAAAGATGTACCACTTAATGGGGATAAACAACATTGGTGGCCATATGGCTTAAATCAGGATAGTGAGGTTTCTTCAAGTTGGGATTATGTATACAATTGCTTAATCATAGAAGCCATGCGAAAAGATGGCTTGCCGGAATGGAGTAGTGGTACCTACACGCCATAACCATTACATTTGGATGCAATGGCATAAGCCAATTTCAGTAACAAAATGAAAATTGGCTATATCATAATAGTAACCCCAAAAGTTTAGTCTAACTTTTGGGGTTTTATTTTTAAGGCAAATTTCTCCTAAAGTTGTCACGTTAAACCTAATTTGTATCGCGTTTAAACGAAGATTAAGATGCATTGTGCTTAACCGTATTATGGCAAATCCCTTCCATAGGCTCGAGGCGACAATTCTATATGGAGCGGATAGTTTCAGGTTTCTTAGGCCCGTAAAGTCTAATTCAGATTTTTGGATCCTTCCCTTCCGGATGGGGTATGTTTATATTTCTTGAAAATTGTTTTTTTGCGAATTCTTCCGAAAAACTTAACTTAATGGTACCCTTTTTTATAATGTATGCAAAGGTTAAACTCTTATTTTAAAGAAATATAATGCATTTACGTCTGATTGTAAAATGCATGCAATCTTTACTAAGCCATACATTAGAATAACTTCAATTGATATAATAAGGTTATAAAACGATTTATCTTGGTTAAATCGTGATATGCTCATATTTCGAGTTGATTTTTTTCAACCAACTTGTTGATAATAATCAATAGGTTTTTTTATTATTTTAACAACCTTTGATAATGTCTACCCTAAATCAATAATATTAATGCAATGCAAACCTTTTGAAATAAATGCGATCAAAAAAAAATGTGATCCCAAAGAATAAAAAATGTAGCGCATCTGGATTTTTAATATCACAATCAATACGTCTGATTATCAGTAGATTATTTGGTGTTTGTTTTGTGCTTGGCCTTTTGACCTGGAATTGCTATCAAATTGTGCGCAGTGTTTGATGGCTTTACTGATCAATTATTTGGTCGGGGATAATGAAGATAGCCATAGGGTTTATATGCTTTTACTAAAAAAATCCCTGTTATACCCAGTTCCAAAGTTATTAAATTCTTTGGCTAGGTAACCCTCTTTTGTAACAGCTGGATAAGGAATAAATTAACAAACTTAGATATCCAACAGGGAGCAAATAGTTTTCTGCAGGAAAAAATTACATTTGAATGGAAGGCTCTAAGATATTGATTATATTAAAGGACGCCAAGCTCAGGGCGAAGATTTCTGATATATTGGTCATGGGTAAATATTTGGTTGAGTTTACTGATAATGGGAAAAAGGCGATGGAATTAATCAGGAACTTACCAATAGATCTGATTATCTGTGGCATGGATTTAAATGGGATCGATGGGTTTGGTTTACTGCGCATGGTAAACAAATTTATCGATACGGTTAGCATATCTGTTGTGATGATTGTAAAGGGGGACGATCAATACGCGATAAGGAGATTGATGGAAATAGGTGCAGATGGATATCTTACTGATGATTTTGACGATGCGGAACTACTGAATCAAGTGGAGGCCCGGTTAAGGAAAAGACGACTTCGGTATGAGTTTTTCCTGCAGCAACAGTTTCAGCAGAAAAGCCATACAGGAATAGATAATGGGCTTTTTTGGTTGGATGCCATGCGCGAAACATTGGTGCCGAGGATCTTTAAAAAGAAACAGATAATCTTCTATAGGGGAGAACCTTGTATAGGGATTTATTATGTGCTGTCAGGAAAAATAAAAACTTTTATTGCAGATTCTTCCGGGCATGTATTGATTACTGAATTATATTACGCTGGCGAATACTTTGGATTTCAGGATTTTATCTCAGGATCGCATTCATCAAATACGGCAATGGTTATTGATGATGCACAGGTGGTGGTTATTCCTTTGGCGATGGTTAATAAATTGGTTCAGGATCATCCTGAAGTGACAAGCTTTTTTGCGAAAAAATTGGCGAGAATGGCGCATGAAAAGGATGATCAGACATTGGAACTCGCCCATGCCCCTGTACGGGCAAGAGTATCTAGGTCGATTTTAAGATTGGCGAAAAAGGAAAGTAATATATCAGATAATACGCGGCTTACACTGCCAAGAAACGACCTCGCAAAGGTAATTGGAATTGCTTCAGAAACGCTTAGCAGAATCCTTGGTGATTTTACAAAGGAAGGTCTCATAGAAAAGGATGGGAATGATATCATTCTAAAAAAAGTTGAGCGATTAAAAAAAAGTACATAATTGACCTTTTACAAAAGATTTAATACAAATCCCTTGGTTCGCTCCTGATCTTATGATGTAGCTGCTTTAATAGTACATGCCACGTAATTATATAAGATGTTTTCTGTTTTTTTAAAAAGAACAATCCTGTTTGGCCTTTATCTCTTCAACATGATGTGCCAATAACAATCTAAATAAATATATCAATTACTTTCAGGATACTGCTCTGATTATGAAGTAGCAAAAGTTAATCCGTAATGATGATGATCAAGGTATGGCCTGTCTGTAGTCAATGGAAATAAAATGGATTAAATCTAATTTCGAATTCCATTCAGATCAACATGAATTTAAACTAAAATATGATGATTCATAAGTATTTATCATTTGTAAATAAAGATAACAAATGTCTGGTAAAGCTATTTGGTATCATCATATAGGTGAATGGTTTTTTCATGATGTACCTTTTAAAATATGTATAGAATATGTTAAGAATGTTATTTATTTACATACTTTTTTGCCTCCTGTTTTTGTTTGCATTGAATGCTTTTGGAGAGTTATATTATTACCATAGGTTTAAAATTGATATATTGAAACTGGAGGAGTTGACCGATCTGCTGTTTTCTGAAAGAGTCTTAACTTTTACGCAGCAAGTTGCGCTGATATTTCTGGTTCCGTTTTTCATTTGCTTGATATTTATTTTGTGCTGTTGGATGAAAGATGTATGTTCGAAGCAGTTGTTCCCTTGGTTATTTCTTTTTATCGGTTTTGCACCATACCCTTTGTTCTATCCCTATATATTCGAATACAGATTGGCAGGATTGATCCTAGCCCTTGTGTGCTTAATTCTAGCCTTAATGTTTTGGTTAGTGGTGTTCCATATCAGGTCATTTGAACTCAATTATATGGGTATTCATCTATTGTTGACCATATTTGCATGGACAGTTTTTTTTGATGTTACCAGGATTGACGGGCAGGTGAATCTGCGATATTATTCTGAACTGGGAGCGGCTTCGCAAGGAGATGGTATCGAAAATGTTCGATATAAGAAATTCATTTATGTGGGGAGTACAGATTTTTTTAATCTATATTATAATCTGTCTGAGAACCGGGGAGAAGTAGTGCGTAAATAAAGTTGTATCAGCATATGGCAGTCTGTAGAAAAATCTGCCATAACTAAGAAGCAAATGTCATATCCTTTTCAGCAACTATCCACATAAAGCATAAGAAAGAAGTAAGTCTTTTGGCAGTCGTTCGTACAACCCAGGATAAACTTTTCGGAAACGGGTAATTCTATAGGCCACGTCAGGCAGACGGAAGATTATATTTCTTTCGCTAACATCGCTCATGGCACAAGGAAGAAAGTAGGTGTAAAATATTTCTGCTAATTCTGGATGCGATTTATAGCAGGCTTCGAGTTCTTCATGATCTATTAAAAAAACGATAGCCTCCTCTATAGCCTCCAGATTAAGATGTTCTGGCCGAGGGCTATTCTGGCCTCGACAAATATAAATACTACCTTTTTGTCCCAACCAGATATTGGTCCTTTCACATTCATTATCCTGCAAAAAACCGTTAACCAGACCGCTACATACCACGATAATCTGACCAACTGTACCCGAAATGTTTTTTGGAAAGAGCGTTTCTCCTTTCTGTAGGGTAAATGCAGTAGTATGTCTAAAGAGGCACCTTAGCGCCGCACGGCCTTCTCTAGGGTTAATTAATGGTAGGAACATTTTCAAAAAAAACTTAATTTCTATTTTTTCCATTTCCAATTATTCTTATACTTACAACAGCTTGCTGATCTTTTTTACTCCATTTTAACAGGATACTAACAAGTTAATGGCTCTAAATTCACAATTAAAAAGTACCATTCTCTTGATTTTGCTCAATACGATACTTGATTCATTTCAATTGCGGCGCAACATTAATCCTTTTGGTTATACGCTATCCAACGCAGTTTACATTTCTTCAATAAGCATGTATTATTTTAATATTATTTTTTGCTCAGGATGTTTATTCGAAATGATAAAAATATTATATTCGTGCATCAGTAATTGCTCATGATGCAATAACTGTTCAGAATTATCCCAGGGTAATTTTGAAGAAACAATCCGGATATGCAACGCTCTCAAGTCACAACTCTTTCTCGTTGCAGCTGTATTGCCTAAAGACCAATCTTTTTGTTAGCCATAAAACGGCTAATGTTAAGTTTGTGCCTGAAAAATGTATTTAACGATCATAAATATAGTTGATATGCAAAAAACAATGACCCCAATGTGTGCATTGGGATGCTTAGCCAAAGCACAATCGAATAGTAAACCAACTTTCTTAGGCTCATATCCTTGCTTTTAACTGTACTTAAATTAATTATTTTAAACATTAATGGTTGGTGATTAATGACTTAAGCAATTTACACCGATCTGCTGAATAATCTTTAACCAAAAGTGGAGACCAGACACCACCACGCAAACGGGGCATCATCCGAAAAGCCAAAAGAGTAGGAAAATTAAAAATTTTAAAAAAAATGAGTGACATGAGTCTTCAATTGGGCGTACAGTTCCAATTACTTAAAACCAAATTAGTAGCAGTTTACGAAAAAAAAGGAACGGTATCTTCTTTTCTTTTAACCCCGACAAATCCAGATGAGATAGGTAGTGTTACCTTAGGAGAAATGATGGAGGATTTAACTAAGGCTTTTGGTACCGGTGTAGATAAAGAAAAGATAAAAAATGATCTACAAGCGTTAGATTCCAGTAATGATACAAATTCTGGTAAAGGTGCAGATTCCGGTAATGATACAGATTCAAAGTTTGATGTGAATAAGCTCAATTTTAGTTTGAAAACCGCTTATATTTATGTAAACGGTAATGTTAAGGAATATGCATTTGCTATTGAGGTAGATTGTGGAGATGCCATTCCTGATTTAGGGTTCGTGAAAATGGAGAAATTGGTGCTTAAAATCTGGAATACCCAAAAGAATGTGGTATTGCAGCAGCTGAATTTAGATACCATTGAAAATTTAGTTAAGAAACTTGATGCTCCTGAAAAAAAAATAGCCGAAGCATAATAATATTAGATGATTAGTATCAGCTAAGTTGATCTATATCTTTTAAGTACAGCCGCAAGCGCATAATTTTTTGATTTCAAATGAGTAACCATACCAACTTCGCTTTTTCGGCTACCGGGAAGATTTTTGAGTTAGATGCATCAGTAACCATTATTGTAAGGGACAATGAAAAATTGATTTTAGGAGAGCTTGAAACCAGTCGGGCTAAGATCAAAGATTTATTGAACAACAATGAATTGGGCGTTAATGGGCTGTCTGCGCAATTTACGCTGTTTAATAGCTTACCCGGAAGCTTTAAGGCACAGGTGCTTAAATCTGCTGGTATCTGGTCTGTAGTTATTCAGTACGATAAAAATGTGGTTGGTGTTAAGGCTTCACTATATGTTAATGCGGTTGTGCTGGCGGATACTAAACAGTTGGCTTTAAGCATAGACACCGATTTTTTTCAGGGTGGAAATGTATTAGAGCGGTTCATTTACGACATAATGACTTTTTTTGCTATAAAAAAAGTAGCATTAATTGTTAGAAACAAAGCCTCCCTTGCCATAAACCAATATTTGAAGCGAACCGCGTCAGATCATTTTCCCGAAATGGTCTTATCAGATCGCTATGGTAATTACCAATTGCTTGCCAACTCATTATTTGATTTGAAAAATAGTGATAGTGCATTTGGATCGGGGCTTTATCAATTAACTGGTTTGGATCATATTGACTTGATCATAGCAGCAGCGCTGAACACTTCAAAATTCGAGGCGAGGCTAATCAGTACAAATATCAAAAAGGATGGTTATGAAATTGAAAAGTTATATTTCGGGATTAAAAATGATAATGGATTCTACCTAGAGGCTGGAGGGAAGCTTAATTTTCCTTTGAAAGATGATGTATTAACCTTTGTTCTTGCCGGAAACCTATCCGTTTCCTCCTTTACCTTGTCTGCTTCTTCAAACTATAAGATACCATTAAATACCAGGATTAGCCTGAGCGATTTAGGCTTGATGATTGGCGTAGGGGCAACAGGAATTACTTTTGGGATGACTGGTAGGGTAACAACCAATAATATTTCCATTTTTGCAGGGTTTATTGTTAGCCAGGCTAATATCGGACTAATTACAGCAGCCATTACCTCTACCAAGGGAAGGACTTCTTTAAAGGACATAATCGTAGATATTGCGGAAGTTGATTTTCCTGGAATAGAATTTCTTGATGTGGTGGCTTTAGCCGATTTTGAAATCAATAATGCTAAAATGCCTCACTGGAACCCAAAAGAGGCCAATAAAGCAGAAATCTTAAATAATTTTAATTCGAGCCTGCCTACTGAACTCGCTATACCCGGTGTAGAAAATCTTCAGGTTTCTGCTTTGGGAACCAGCCGTCAGTCCATTTTTACCGATACTTCAACCATGCGGCATTACCGGGTGGACTCATCGGGAGTTATTTCTTTAAACTGCCAGCTGTTTATATGCACTCAGCCTACCAGAATTGGGAACTATCAGATGAATGTTGGTTTTTTTCTGTGTGGCACTATCGAAATATTTAATGTAAAGGCTAGAGGACTCTTTCTTATAGAGCCTGGTAATGCTATTCTGGCATTGATTGAAATTTCAAAAATTGAGATCAAGGGAATATTTGAATTGACAAGGTCACGAAAAACAATGCCTATGGAACCTATAGAAGGTGGACTGGCTGGTGCCCTGATAAAAGCAGATGCCCAAGGCCCCGTACTGTATTTAAATATCAACCGGGCATCAAAAAAACTCGAATTTTATTTAAGTGCTTATGTGAATATCTTAAATATCTTTCAGTTAGATGCCTTGATTCTTCTTAAAGACAGAAAGGTGTACATTGATCTTGAACTGCAATACGTTGGCTTTAAAATCTTATTCCATTTAGATGGAAACTACGCAGATTTTTCGAGCAGTGGATTTAGTTCACGTTTGGTATTCGATACCAGTGGATTTATCAAACTTTTGGAGGAAGCCCAGAATGCCGTTCGCGATGCGGCCAGAAGCGTGCAAAACTCTATAGAAAATGCAAACCGGAAATTAACCGAGGCGCAGCAGCAGATTTTAAATCTGAGTAACACGATTAATGAATATAATAATTACATCCGGGGTTATCTTGATAGAAGAGAAGATGCTTCCTGGTGGCGCGTTGATGAAAAAATTTATTATTCAGCTCAGATTTTATATTATGAAACCTTAAAGGTGGGTGTTAATGTGGCTATTGGCGTAGCCTATGGTGCTTTGGAAATAGCAAAGGCAGCACTAACCCTTGGAGGAAAGGTCGCATCAGGAGCCTTAGAGGCGGTAGCTAATATTTTAAGTGCCATTACGAAGTTACTTTGGATCAAATCTTTCGTATTGAGTATGGAATTTAGCGCTAATGCCAGGAAAATAGAAGCCGAACTTGAGTTGACCGTTTTTGGAAATGATATCATGTTAAAAGGTTTGTTGGATGTAGATAAAGCGATGAACGATATTGGTACTCTGATCACTGGTTTTGTGAAGGATAAATTATCTGCTAAAACGCAGGAAGTGACCTCAAATATCGGTAACGGTATTTTTAGAACTTTAAGTTCAGAAACAGATTATAATTTATTAACGCCTAAATTGCAAAGCATTGCGCAAAATAAAAAGGACTATTATGACTTACTGGAATTTCATGACATGATAGATGATTTCCTGATCGAATCGAATAAGAGATACGTGAATGAATATGAAAAACAACCCGAAGATTGGCAACAAAATATTTGCGAAATAGAAGAAGTAAAACTCAAAAATGAAGTGATACAGCGCCAATGTGTAGAAGCCTTTGATGATGAGTTTGTAAGTTCATTGGATGAAGTAATTGCATTCGTACGCGATAACCAGGTTAGGGCTACAAATTCTGAATTGGACCAACAGATGAACGATTTATTAGATCTTGTTAGGGACATAAATAATCAGAAAACAGTTGCGAGAAGTTTAAGGAGCGAAAGACGTTCTTTGTTTTCAAGAGTAGAGAATGTGATTGAAGATAACAACGAAGTTAAAAGATCATTTAATGCCAATAGCGATTTTGATATGGATCAAGCCAATGAGAATTATGCAGATGGATTATCAGAATTGTTAAAGAAAACATTCCCGGATAATACGAATGAATATGGTGAGGAATTTAAAGATGCTGTGGCCGCAGCCATTTATCAATTTAGAAATCCTCCACAAGTTAATCCAAGAAGATAATGGGCTTCATTAGAAAAAGTCGCCATTTACTGTTAATACTAGCTGGATTAATATTTTATGCTAATATCAGCTATGCTCAAAACCTGGAGCCTAAGCGCAGTTTTGTGCTGCTGATTTATATGAATGGATCAGACCTGGAAAGCAAACATCAGTTGGCGAGTGAAGACATTAACGAAATTATCAATTCCTATAATAACGTTGATGATAACTTTGCAACGGTGATTTTGCAGGGAGGGACTAAAAAATGGCAATTCTCTGAGCCGATTTCCAGCGATAGCCTGACCTATAGTAAGGTTACTAAAAATGGGTTTGAAAAAGTAGAAGTTACAGCCAACAAAAGTATAGGAGACCCATCAACCCTGGTTGATTTTATTGCTTACAGCAAAAAGAACTTCCCTGCAGAAAGATATGGGTTGATTTTTTGGAATCACGGAAGAGGCAGTGTACATGGTTTTGGATATGATGAGTTATTTCCTGAAGATATTTCCCTGTCGTTACGTGAAATGGGAGAGGCTTTTGCTGATTTAAAACATAGCCAAAATGATTTGAACCTGGATTTTATAGGTTTTGACGCCTGTTTAATGGCAACCATTGAAACGGCTACGGTACTGGCACCCTATGCTGAATACATGGTGGCCTCACAAGAACTTGAACCTGGCAACGGCTGGAATTATAAATATATCATCAACTCCTTATCTACCAATCCAAATCTAAGCACAACTCAACTTCTGGAGGGGATTGCAAAATCGTATATCGATACTTATTCATCTCAACCTTATCTTCAGGCAACATTATCTGTAATAGCGCTTAATAAAGTTGACGCTTTAAATACAAGTATAGGGAAATTGATCAGTAATATTTCTGCAAATCTAAATTCAACGTATCCGCCTAAAGAAGCTTTTAGACAGAAATCAAATTACCGGGCCAAGTCCAAATCATTCGGATTACCTTCTTTTTCATTTGCGGCTGAAGATATGATTGATATTTTTAGCTTTTTTAAGATCGCCGCTAAAAGTACCGATACATTGTTCAGCGATTTCGAGAAAAAAATGCGGGATGCAGTTTTATTCAATGTTTATTCAAAAAATTTAGATAAAGATGCCATTTCTGGGCTTTCGGTATATTTCCCTTATTACAATAGAAAAACAGCCAGCCAGTTAAATGATTATTTGCTAACGCCTTTCAATACAGAATTTGAAAAATTTATTGAAAATTATGTAGCTGAATTAATAGGTGGAGGTGCGGATAGTGTTTTTGTTAGTGATTCGGGAAGAAAGCTAAACGCAGCCATGTTGGTTAACACCAATAAGATTTACTTAAACATCAGAAAGCCAATAGGGGATAGTTCGCTAGTGTCGTATGGATTGGATGCCTACGATACCAATGTGGATTACCGTGGAAATATTACCTTGTATGGGGGTAATAAAAAATGGGATGCCAGGTGGATCAGTATTAACGATATCAATGTTTGCGTATTCATGGGCCTTTCCAATCAATCGGGTGTATCTTACAATGTACCTGTGCTTTGGAATGGAAAACAAGCTGAACTTATGATCAAGTATTTTAATGTTGACGGGGAAAATCTGGCTAAAGTGATCGGATTTAGGGAGATTTCTGCTGATGGGATTACGGATAAGATTAAGGACCTTCAAGCACATGATGAAATTACTTTTCTGGGCCAAAATGCCCTGGATGGATCAATGAGTATTGAATTGGGTAAAATTACCATCACTGATCCTTCAGCTTTAGACATCAAGCTTTTAACCATGCCAAAAGGGAATTATCAGGTAGGATTTTGTATGGTGGATTTTTATGGAAATAAACACTATACCAAATTTGAAGATTATATAATCAATTAAATGGCCTGTTGATATGGTTAAATAAATTAATAATTAACGACCGGTCTGACCTAAAATTTTTTTAGTTCAGCATTTACTTTTAGTATTAGATATAAATATATGGAATTAACGACTCAACAACGCAACGAAAGCATTTCTGCTGCTACTAATGCCTTACTTTTTGAAGACGACTATCTGCACATCAAAAATGCTATTGACCAGCTCCATTTGCTTTTTGCTGGCGTAACCGGGGTAAATGCAGGTAACATTACAGATCAAGATATTCATCTGCCAAGCGGTAAAGCAGTTTCGACCATTAAAGCTGCACATTGTCTTAAAGAATTGGAGCGCACACGTAGATTTATAAGAGGCATTTATCGTGCGATTAATCATTTATTAGATACAATACCCGGGCATACCATAAATATATTATATGCTGGTTGTGGTCCTTACGCCACACTGCTTACGCCTTTAACATCTCAATTTACCGCAGCGCAAATCAATTTCATTTTATTGGATATCAATCCTGATTCGTTGGAAGCAGCAAAAATTCTTTATGAAAAATTAGGCCTTTCAGACTATTTGGCCGATTGTGTTTGCACGGATGCCACTACTTATAAATTTCCTGATAGTGTAAGTATTGATATGGTAATTTCAGAAACCATGCTAAATGCTTTAAAGAAAGAACCGCAGGTGGCAATCATGAACAATTTAATTCCACAAATGCGTCCAGAGGCTATTTTTATTCCGGAAGAGATAACTGTCGAAGCGGTATTAACACGATGGGAAGAAGAATACAACAGTTTTACAATACCTGATTATCAGGCAAAAAGGATAAGAGTAGGGTTGGTATATTGTGCAAGCCGTGAATTCAAGCTTCCACAGCCAGTGGTTTTACAAGTGCCTGCTTCGGAAACCCATAAAAGACTTGATTTATTTACGCAAATAACAGTATTTGGTAAAGAGGTACTAAATACTTACACTTGCAGCCTTACAATGCCACTAGCGGTTTGTGAATTACAAAATCAAAAGGAGGGTATAACAATCAAATTTGAGTATGTAATGTCTGATAACCCTGGCTTTACCTATACGATTTAAAGATGGCATTAAGTACCGGCAGATATGCCTTCTACCGGTGCTTTTAAATTATTAATCCAGGTTAATTATGATCACTTTCCGGTGATGGACTTGTGTTATTCGATGCCTCTGCTGGGCTTTGGTATGCTAATGTACTGTCCGCAGAAGGCGCATTTGGTGGTTGTTGTACAGGATTAGTTACCTCCGGATTTACCTGTGAAACGGGAGGCGTAGCCTGTTGTTGTCTGGACCAAATATCAGATGGTAAATTATTTGCTGCAGCAGAATTAATTGAAGGAGCGTTTTCCTGGGTTTTTAAAACTAAATAGGCAGCACTGCTTATGCCAGTAAGCCATAAAAGTGTCTGGCTCAGTTCGGGTAGGGCACATCCTGTTTTGATGCTGTATACTTTATTCAGAAAAATAATAACAGCAATGCCAGTCCATATAACTTTTTGAAAACGATGTACGCTGATGCCATTATCATCAGAAAGGATATCTACAAAAAAGCCTTCAGAAGGACTGTTTTGATGGCGAACACGTCCATCTTGTATTTCCCTTTTATCAATTATGGTACCACCTGCAGTTACACCGGCACTTATTCCCATTAACACTAATACTGTTTCATTTAGTCCTGTGTCATTACAATTACCCATGCAAAGCTGCAAATAAATATAGCTGCAGGAGATCACCACAGTCCATACACCTAATTGTACACGCGATAGACTAAAGGGATTATTGCTCTTAAAAATCAGTAGTTTTTTTTGCTGTTTTAATCTCGCAGCATTGGCATTAAACAAATTCAGGTCATTTACATCATCACGAAGCAGGTTGGTGAATAAGGCCAAAGCAAAAAACGCGAGGATAATCCCTATAATTATGACAAGTGCTAAAGTTTTATGAAGATCATAAGTCTGGGCATTTCCTTTGCACCCTGTTACCAGCGCTGTAGCAAACACGGTTAACGTCATTATTAAACTACGTTTTTTCATAACTGATAAGTTTATGGTAATGACGGATTGAATGGCGTTAAACGACTGAGCCAGGAGCTCTGAAACTGTGCCTGGGAAGGATTCTGTGCAATAATATTTAGATAACGCTGTTTTCGAAGTGCAATAACCTGATTGTACAGTGCTTCCAGTGGAATACTGTTAGCCGCGGCAATAGTTTGTGGGCCAACTATGCCATCTACTACGAGTTTACCAGGCATAATATTATTTACTGCCTGCTGCAAAAAACGGGAGGCTATACCTGTACCCATATTTACAGCGGTGTCAAATAGCTGGTTGGCTAACTGTTGGCTGTTTAAGTTGTCCAGACTGATCACATCCCAGAAATTCTGCTTATAAAATGATTGTACTTCGGCCTGTACTGCACTATTGGCAGCAAGTGTGGCATTTATATTGTTAGGATGTTTTAAAACGGCCTGATCTACCACTGGCCAACCACCCCAGTTAGGCCAGAAATTTCTTGCGATACCAGCGTAGGTTTCACCACCGCTATCATTTGGGTTATTGGCATAACCACCTTCGTTACCCATTGTAATTTTAAATGCAGAATTAAAAATTGCCATATTTAGATATAATTAAGTTTTTAACTTTTACTATCTACATGTCAATGCATTCATATATAACCGACTGATGACAGTGGTTAAACCAAGATTGATGAGAGCATTAACGACCTGTTTTCAAACCAATATATTGCAAATTTGATAATATCGTTGTTCCTGAACAGGTTATCTCAAATATAGCTTTTTACTTTTTATTAATTAGCAATCTGATACATAAAATTATGTGAAAATGTAATAATATAATTTTGCACAGCTGATTAAATTTAGCAGCATGTTATTATGATCTACATCCAGTTCTTCTGAGCAGTAAAATCAGCAGGCTGATAATTGATATATTGCACAAACCGCGGTTTTGACGAGGTATTTGGACTACTGCCATGTGGTAAAGCCTGATGCCAGATAATAAAATCTCCGGCCTCAGCAGCAATAGGTAAGCTACCCAGCGCATGCAGGTCCTCCGTTCTTGGATTGGTGCCCTCGGTAAGGGAGGGAAGCCATGCTGAAATACGATGATGAAATCCCGGAACTAATGTAAAAGCACCCTGATTTGGCGCTGTATCAGCAAGGTATAGTATGCCCTGCAGGTTAAATGGAATAGGTAAATCCAGGCTGCAATCCCAATGTAAATCTGGACCAGGAAATTTCCATTTTTCTGTTTCAGGAGGGTTAAAACCTACGCGGTCTGTAGTGACCCAGATATCCGTCCGCTGCCACAATTGTTCATAAGCCATCCTGATGCGTTCAGACTGCCTGTTTTTTTGTAATATCGGGTGCTGAAATAATTGAACCATAATTCCTTGCCTCGAAGTATTGGGGCTATACCAAGTGTTAGCATCATGTAGGTTTATTTTTAGAAAATCACAAATCACATCAATGGTGGCCTGGCAATCTTCTTTAGGAATCACATTTTTAAGAATCAGATAGCCATTTTCTGTCCAAAATGCAAGCTCTTCCGCACTGAGTACTGATGGGATGGGTTGGCTAAGCCCTGGTGCCTCATTAAATAAGCTGTTAAATCTACTGATCTGTTCGCTTGTAGGGCTGCCTGAAGTATGCACAATCCATTTTTCAAATTCTTCAAATGCCGGGGCATATTGAAAAACGTAAGTAAGCGTTTGTTCAAGGCCTAGTCCTAGTACACTCAATAAGGTTTTGTCCAGCTCCCATTCTTTTTTCCAAAATTCTTCATCTATCTGGTTCGTTCTTTTGAGCATAACTTTGCTCCAGAAACGCTTCACATGCATCAGGCCTGATGCGCTGGTTTCTGTTGATGATGGTAAAGTAAAATCTGATATCATGTTTATTCATTTGTTTGGTTGATATGCATGTTCTGTTTACAGGTCCAGTTGATCATTTTTGGAAAAGCCAGCTGATCTTCCTGACCTGAAGGATAGGTCATTCCGTTCCATTGTAATAAGGGAACCCCGAAAAAATGACCCTGTTTAAAGTTGTCTACAAGACTTTGACCTGCGCCTTTATACCCTTTATCATGGAACACGATATGGGGATCGATCCCTAAGTGAACAGATGCGGCATATGACCAGGCAATGGCCATCATTTCACCGCCGTTATTAAGATCATTGTTCGGCAGCGAATCGCTCATACCCATGCGTATTTCGGGAGGCATACAGGCCAGGTGCCCGGCTTCATGTAAGATATCGCCTGGATATAATAGTTTTTCAGGATCTACAATCAATATACCACTGCTAAGCTTAAGACCTGGCAAAAATGTTTCTTCGGTTATGGATTCCAGTTGGTATTGTAAACCGATTTCGGAAATAAAATCGAGCAGTTTGGCCGTTAACTGATTTGTTTGCAGCTCCTTTTCCATTTCATCGGCCAGGCGATCTGAACTCGTTGTATTGGCCATTCTCAAACTTTTAATTACTTGTTGTGCAGTTTCTGGATCTTTTTTTAGGAATACCGTTTTTTTTATTCCGGTAGTAATCTGTTTAGTAAGCCATTCATTTACTTTACAATCGATAACCAGATGTATTCTATCGGTTGGGCCATTGTTTGTTACACGATGTTCTATATTGGCATTAATGTACCAACAGTCGCCTTCATCCATCACCACGCGGTCTTCAGCTACATAAAATTCAACTTCCGGATTGGTGAATATGGGAATATGCAAGCGTGCCTCACCCTGTTCAAAGGCAAGTTCCATATCTCTGTGTGCTTTAATAACCGATCCTGCGCGAAGATTTAACAGCCGCACAGAAAGTTTTTCACAGTCAAGTTTCTCTAAAAAGCGGCAGGTTTCAGGCAGTTTATTTAACAGCGCTGTATTTTCAAAATTTTTGTGGCTTAAAAGATCGGCAAAAGGATTGTCGCTGTTTCCACCGGGAGTACGCAAAGGCAAAACATGCCAGTTACCGGTATAATCGGAAGTGCTGTAATGTGGCATCCATTGATTACCAGTTAATAAATCGTTCAATTCATGCTGCAACAGATGAACGTTAATGTTGAGGTTTAATTTAGAGAAGCATATCATGATGTTTGCAAATTATGAAATTATTTAATACCAATACATCTATTGCACCTGATAAAAAAAGCGATAATGCTTCAGCAGGTGTTTCTACTATAGGCATTCCTTTACGATTCAGGGATGTGTTTAATAAAACGCCAATACCAGTTTTGGCTTCAAAATCGCCAATGAGTTGATAGAAATCAGGATTAAAGGCGCTGGTTACAGTTTGTACCCGGCAGGTACCATCTTGGTGAACAATACCAGCAAGCTGATTTTTCCATTCGGGTTTTATCTCATCAATCAATATCATGTAAGGGCTTTCCCATCCATGGATAAAGTATTTTTGTACATCATCAATTCTTACAGATGGGGCAAAGGGCCTGAAATCTTCCCTGAATTTAATCTCGCTATTAATGTGGTTTTTGATGTCCTTGATACGAGGGTCTGCTAAAATGCTCCGATGACCCAATGCTCTTGGTCCGAATTCTGCTCCACCCTGAAACCACCCTACTACTTTGCCACGGGCAAGTTCGGCAGCCGTAAGCGCTACAAAATTTGATGTTTGGTTGATTGAGAATCCGTTGTTGTCCTTAATTCCAGCATCTAATATGGCTTTTTCCACATCATCATTGGAGTAATTACGACCAAAAAAAACATGGTCGGGAATGCTTGCTTTCTGCTGGCCCAAAATGTGATGCCAACCATAATAAGCACAGCCAATGGCGATTCCGTTATCTCCCGCTGCGGGTTGGGTATATAAATTTTTTACAATTCCCGAACGCCGCAATTTGAAATTGGCCACAGCATTTAAGGCTACTCCACCGGCATAAGCAAAGTTGGCATGCGGATGTAGTTTAGACCGCTCTTGAAAGAGGTAAATAATAGCCTTTTCAGTTTCATCCTGTACCCAGCGTGCCATGTCTGCATAATGCTTAAAATCATGCTTAAAAGTATCATAACCTGATGAGGGTTTGTTGAAATACAGATCCACATTTTCGTAAAATACTTCGATGATGCCATTCTCTAATTTAAACAGGGGTGGTTTTCCATTCAAAACGCCATAGGGAGACAAACCCATCAGTTTCCCAACATCATTCATATTACCAAAGCAATACTGACTGGCTGCATGATAAAGTCCGCCTATGGAATGATAATTGGTTGGCAACCTTAAAGAAGAAGTATCCTGATATAACTTAACCTCCGAAAAATCTTTAAATAGCGGATTCAGGTCTTTTCCGTCGAAATAATAAAAACTATCTTTTTCGCAATACATGCCATTGCTAAATGGATAAGGTGGGATCATTGTACCTTCAAAATCCAGACAATGGCTGTTAGGACTGCCAGCACCGTCCACCACCATTACATTGCAATCTTGAAAAGGAGACATGCCCACCGCACTCCAGGCGTGGGCCAGGTGGTGAGACAGGGTAATTACGGGAATTTGAATATGCTGGTCGAAATACCGGCGACCAGAATATTGGCTGGGTGAGATGTCGTTTTCGAAATTCGAAGCCTGTACAATTAATGTTAAATCGCCGACCCCAATCCCAGCATAATCAAGGCAGTATTGTACAGTATCAAAATCGTTACCTCCATCATGTTTGATTCTGCTAAGCCTTTCTTTTTCAATAGCAACTATGATTTTACGGTTTTTTAATAAAACTGTCGATCCATCATGTGATAAACCAGTTCCCAGAATGTAGGTGTCCATTAGTGTTTGTATATGTATTCGGGAGAAATCCCGCTATAAACATATAAAGAATTTTGAATTGATTAAATATTTGCTGCTATGTGTTTGTTAAAGCAGATCACCTAAGCTTTCAATTTGTTGATTATTGTCAAAATATATTATTTGCCTGACTTTTAGATATTAAAAGTTATTGATATATTTACAGTCATCTAAATCAGCCCTCTCGATGAACGCTTCAAATGTAAACACAGATATAAAAAATACTTGTATTTTAAATAGTACATATCTGTATATCCCTGGTTTGCTTAATGATAGTGAGGTTAAGGATATTCATTTTCTTTTCAAATCCGGATCATTTGACGATGGTAAGTTAACGGCTCATAGTGCTGCAAAAGAAGTAAAAAGCAACTTGCAGCTTAACCATCAAACCAAAGAGCATGTTGCGATCCAGCAAAACATTTTAACTGCGCTCAACCGCAATCCCTTATTCAGAAACGCTGTTCTGCCACAAAGTATCCATCCCTTTATCATCAGTAATTATACGCCTGGTATGCATTATGGCTGGCATGTGGATAGTCCGGTTATGGGTAATATGATCCGCACTGATGTGGCGCTAACTATTTTTTTAAATGATCCCGAAGAATACGATGGGGGCGAACTGGAACTTCAGACTGCAAATGGAAATGTATTGTATAAGCTGAATAAGGGTGATGCCATCTGTTATCCGTGTACTCAGGTTCATCGGGTAAGGGAAGTTACACGTGGTGAACGGAACGTTGCGGTAAGCTGGGTGCAGTCGCTTGTTAAAGAAACCGTACATCGAAAAATGTTATTTGAAATTTTCCAGATCACTGAAAATCTTTGTAATAAAGAACTGATGGAGGAAGAATATCTTTTATTGCAGCAACATTATAGTAACCTGTTGCGGATGTGGGCAAATTAATTAGAATTAATGGAAACTAAAAAATTAACGGTTGGCGTTTTGCTTTCCAACTCAAGTATCCTACCTATGGCTAAACACTTTAGTACGGGGTTAAAAAATGGACTAAAGGAATTAAGCCAGGAGGTTGAATTGGAAATTGTGCCTGAATTTATCGGGCAAGGGTCAAGGGAACTGGCTGAAGCCGCAATTACCAAACTGGTTGGTTTTGACGATGCCGATGTAATTACCGGTATAGTTTCCAATAAAGTAGGTATCGATCTTTCAGATAAGATTGCAAATATTAAACGACCATTCATTATCAATAACATAGGAGAGCATTTGCCAGATCCTGAAAAGTTTAATGATTACATGTTCCTCAACTCCATTCATACCTGGCAGCAATTGTGGTCTATTGGCCAATGGGGGGTTAAGCAATTTGGAAAAAAAGGAATGTATGTATCTGGTTTGTACGACTGTGGATATTCATTTCAAAGTATGTTGAGTGCTGGTATGGAATCGGCAGCGAGTGGGGTAACCATGCCATTTGCTGTAGCGCCAACACCAAACCCTAAAGAAACTGGAGATATAGCCGCCGTATTTGAACATATACTAAATTACAAACCGGATTTTATTCTGGCTACTTTTTGCGGAAAAGAAGCTGCAATGTTTTTAACGCAATATGTGGAGCGAGGCTTGCATAAAACTACTCCACTACTTGGTTTGCCGTTTCTGTTGGAAGCATTTACCACATCTGAGCCAATTGAAGTTTACACTACATTATCATTGAACCGTGAATTTAAACCAGAACAGCTTGATGAGGTGAGTGATGCCATGGCAAATCCTTTTACTCAGTTTGGGTTTGAAACGGGTTTACTGATCGCCCAGGCGGTTAAAGATCAGGGTGGAAAATCTTTACAAAAAGCCATTGCTGAAGCGGCAATTGAAACAGCGCGTGGCCGTGTTGAAATTACACCAGAATCAAATGCTTCGCAAAGTAGAGTTTACCTGGTTAAAAATACCTTTAACGGGATTAAAGGTGATATATCCAGGCAGCTGATCGGTGAACTGGAAACCATTGATATTCATCATGAAGATGTGCAACGTATTAACAGCCAAACTTCTTCATTTTGGATGAACCCTTATCTCGGCATATAATGAAGAAAATAGCAGTTATTTGCAATTCAGATTCGCTTGCATTTCCAACGGTCCAGGCATTGGCCTCAAAAGGACTTTTAGGTGGTGTGGCAATTCTGGAGCGAAGTAGCAAAGCACTGATGAAGCCCTTGCAGGCCATGGGTTTATCCGGAAATGAGATATTGCAATTGAATTATGGATCTTGGGAGCAGGAATTAAAACATTGGTTGACAGGGTTGGATGCAGATGCCGTATGGGTATTTGGTTTTCCCTGGATGATTCCTGATTACCTGCTACAAAGTGTACACAAAGGCTACCTGAATTTTCATTTTGGTGAATTACCTAAATACCGTGGTGCCGATCCAATATTCTGGCAACTCAGAAATAATGAACCTTATGCAAGCCTGACGGTACATCAAATGACGGCAGATATAGATGCCGGACCCATTGTATGGACAAAGCAACTACCTATTATAAAAGGTGAAAATTATGGGCTGCTTTGCCAGCGCCTGGGGCTGATGGCTACCGAGGCGATACCGGAGCTGCTAAATAATACCAGCTTACCATCTGCTTTAATTGAAAGGAATGCTGCTGCACTGTTTGATAAGAAACCCAGTAGTTACGATTTGACTATCAACTGGGAACTACAGTCGGCAGATGAGATAGAACAGCTGGTTAATGCCGCGAACCCTAGATATGATGGTGCAACGGCCTGTATTAAAAATAGCGAGTTACGAATACTGGAAGTATCGCCAGCTGAAATTCAATTGCAGGAAGGATTTAAACCCGAACCTGGTACTATTATTTATGCTGATGCACTTTATGGATTAATTGTAGCGTGCATTGAAAATCGTTTTTTAAAGATCAATACTGTACACATGCGTGAAGGCTATTTTTCAGGAAGTAAACTTTTTCAGATGGGTATAAAAGCAGGAGAAAAATTTATAAACCTTAATTAAAAACAAATGGAAGGAACAATTGCTGAAGTCCGGATTTTTGCCGGCAACTTTGCACCCAAAGGCTGGGCATTTTGCCAGGGGCAGCTCTTAAACGTTACTACTAACCAGGCAGTTTTTGCAATTGTTGGCACTTTATATGGTGGGAACGGGCAAACAACATTCGGATTGCCTGATCTGCGCAGCAGAACGGTAGTGGGCGTAGGAGCGGGTGCTGGCTTATCCGTATATACGGCAGGACAACAAGTTGGTGTAGAAAAGGTAACGCTTAATCTAACTCAACTACCTGCGCATACGCACGCTGCCACGATTAGTCCTGCAACCGGTAATGGAACAGGTAATGCTACATTTTATGCTAGTCCGAGTGTAGGAGGACAGCCGAACGGCCTAAATGCTTTTATAAGCGAGGATGGATCAAACACGGTTAAAACTTATACCCAAAGTGGTACATTAAGTGCTCTGAATAGCCAGTCTGTGGAGGTAACGAATGTTAATATTCCTAATCCAGGTGTTGCGATACAAGCGGCAGGGGCAAACGCCGCACATAATAATATTATGCCAAGCATCGCACTAAACTATGTTATCTGTTTACAAGGATATTTTCCTTCAAGAAATTAAGTACTAAACCTAAATTAAATCATTATGGAAGGAACTATAGGAGAAATTCGGGCCTTTGGAGGCTCTTTCGCACCAATGAACTGGCGTTTTTGTCAGGGTCAGTCAATGCAAATAAACGAGTATACACCGCTTTTTGCGATAACCGGAACTACTTACGGTGGCGATGGTGTAACTACTTTTAATTTACCAAACATTGCCAGTCGCATTGTTGTAGGCGCAGGTCAGGGAACTGGTCTTAGCGCGTATAATTTGGGTCAGGTTAGCGGTGAGGAATCTCATTCACTCACGCTATCAGAACTACCCACACATAGCCATCAGGCCACGCCTGCCTTTAATACAACTGCAGGTTCTGTTGATATCTCATTAAATGCGGTTGCTGCACCAGGTCTTGAGATTAGTCCGGTAGGAAACTATTTAGCACAGGATTCATCTGGTACCGACAATATTTACGCCAGTGCGGCAAGTTCTGCCAACCTGGTTAGCTTAAATAGTAACGCTGTAAAGGTGAGCAACCTTTCACCGCCTTTAACAAAAGTTAGTATAGGCGTAGCAGGCGGCAGTACGCCGCACAATAATATACAGCCGGTACTTGCAGTAAACTATATTATTTGTATTGAGGGAATTTTTCCTTCAAGAAACTAAAGATTGATTCATACTAAATTTATTCACAATGGAAGGAACTGTAGGAGAAATAAGAATGTTCGCCGGAACATTTGCACCACTAGATTGGTCTATTTGTAATGGGCAAGTGGTGCCAATAAGTGCCTATGTTGCACTTTATGCCATATTAGGTACGACATATGGTGGCGACGGAAAAACCACATTTATGTTGCCTAATCTTCAGGGGCGCACTATTGTAGGTGCAGGGCAAGGCGCGGGGCTTACCCAATATAATCCAGGTATTACCGCAGGTGTGGAAGCATTAAGCATTAATTCATCAGAGATGTCAGCGCATAACCATAATTTAGTCTATACGGCAACAGGTACTGCAACTGTCACCATTAAAGCTTCAGCTGATCAATATGATCAACCCGGTCCTGCGGGTAACTTGTTAGGCGCTCCAGATGCATTCGGAGAATCCATATATGGTGTTCCACAGGGGACGGTACAAGAAGTGCCCATGGCTACCGGTACGCTTACTGTAACAAAGGTTACCGGCCCGCAGTTAACCAGCTTGGCTGTAGCAGCTATGGGTGCAGCAGCACCTGCTGTACATGAAAACAGGCAGCCTTCGCTGGCACTTAATTATGTGATTTGTTTGCGTGGAAATTTTCCTTCAAGGGATTAATATTAAGCTTATTTAATACCATTTATAAGTATAACCGGTAGCTTCAATCCCGGTTATACTTTCTTATTATCTACCGCTTTGTATTGAAGATTTAGAAAAGTTATTTATATGAAGAAATTTTACAAAAAAGTATTTCGTTTTTTATTTATTGTCCTGGCACTAATAATTAGTACTTTAAATGCCAGTGCTGCTTTATCTAAAGGTGATCTTGCGGTAATTGGAATGAATGGCGATGCTGATCCTTCGACTACCATACGTAGTTTCGCAGTTGTAGCACTTAATACGATTAATACTGGTGAATTAATCTATTTCACAGATCGTGGGTGGATTAATACCTATAGCTCTACTTCCGGACACTTCGTAGCGTCTAGTACTGCTACCGTTGAAGGAACTTTTCAATGGCAACTTTCTCAAAATATAACAGCAGGTACCATAATTATATTTAAAATTGATTTGGCTTCCAGAACTGTGTCGGGAATAACAGGTAATGGCAACTCACTTCCTGCAGCAGATCTGTTATCAATACTTCCTAACACCTGGACCAATGCAACACTTTCAGCTAATCCCTGGAATCCAGCAACAGGTGATCAAATAATGATTTATCAAGGAAGTGACAGCAGCCCTTCATTTATTTTTGCGTTTAATAATATCAGATTAACTACTACTGCTGGGACTACTTCAAATGGATGGCATATAAATACCACCAATTCTGAGCCCAGTAGTCAGCTTGCAGGTTATAGTGAATTACCATCTGATTTAGGTACAACTTATTCTACTGGCTTTTTAACACCTACATCTAATTCACGGTATCCCAATGAAAAATACAATCCCAGTTTCTCAACCGGCACAAAGGCAACTTTCTTAGCAGATATTACCAATACCAATAATTGGACAAATAAGACTTCTGGCGGTACACCATACGACTTTAGCGCTGGCTTTGGTACTAATAATACAAAACAATTCAACTTTAGTAATTCAACTGCTCCTACAGTTACTGCCGCAAAGATCAGTATCAGCGGCGCAAGTGGTACAGGTGGTGCATACAAAATCGGAGATGTGGTAACAGCTACCTGGGATAATACAACAGGCGGCGATAATAATTCAGGCGTTACCACAGTAACGATAGATTTCAGCCAGTTTGGCGGAGGTACTGCAGTTACAGCAACTAACAGTAGCGATACCTGGACAGCTACTTACACAATTGTAGCCGGCAATATAAATGCTACCAACAGAAATGTATCGGTAACAGCTACCAATTCAGTTGGCCCAACCACTACGGCTGATGATGCTAACGCTACCGTGGATAATATTGCCCCTTCTGTTGTGATCAGCAGTACAGCTGGTTCCTCAGGCGGATCAACCAGCACTTCACCAATTCCGTTTACAGTTACCTTTTCGGAAACGGTGACTGGTTTTCTGGCCGGAGATATTACACCTGGCAATGCCACTATCAGTGGATTTTCAGGCAATGGAACGACTTATACTTTTAATGCAACGCCAACCGCTAATGGGGCGGTAACGATAAATATTGCAGCTAATGTGGCCCAGGATGCAGCTGGCAATGGCAATGCGGCTGCCAGTCAGTTTTCGATTACTTATACACAGGCTGTCGCCGCACCAACGGTAACGGCTTTGAGCCCAACCAGCGGCCCGACCGGTGGAGGCACTAGCGTGACCATTACCGGCACCAACTTCAGCGGGGCGACCGCGGTGACCTTTGGTGCTACGGCGGCTACAGGCTTCACCGTTAACTCGGCAACACAGATCACAGCGACTGCACCGGCAGGAACAGGCACCGTTGATGTCCGCATCACTACAACAGGGGGCACCAGTGCCACCAGTGCCAGCGACCAGTTTACCTATGTCGCCGCACCAAC
>Ga0163162_10000173_pt1 | contig 59704 bp, 83 predicted proteins | sample S55metaG_FD_115310 | JGI IMG/M metagenome (GOLD analysis project Ga0163162, IMG submission 115310) | Switchgrass rhizosphere microbial communities from Kellogg Biological Station, Michigan, USA - S5-5 metaG | ecosystem: Host-associated > Plants > Roots > Rhizosphere > Soil | place: USA...
GGTGCAGAGAAGGTGTTCCTGCCCAACGAGATGTATTTGTTCTACCCCGGCTTGAAGCGGGAAATGAACGACGAAGGATACGATGAGATAACATACAAAGGCACGCACGGGGGTAGGGTTAAACTGTATGGTGCTAAATTTTGCCTTGGTGCCGGTACTAACGTGCTAACAAGCCGGGGATGGGTTCCTATAGTTGAAATATCATCTACTGATCTCCTGTGGGATGGCGACGAGTGGGTATCACACCACGGGGTTATTTGTAATGGGCGAGCTTCGACTATTACCGTAGATGGCGTCAAGATGACGGCTGACCATAAAGTCATGACAACATATGGGTGGCAGCATGGGAAAACCTGCGAAGGATATAACCGGGCTCCGGTTTGGGTACCTGACCGCTACGCGGCGCGTTGGGTCAGTCGAGACGGGGCGTGGTTTGAAGCCGATGTGGGAGATACGCTGCGATTGCGGCAGGTTAATCCAGATGAACTCATCGGCCTATTGCCGAGGCACGCAGAAGTCATGCGGGTGCCGCCGGTACGAGATGATCGGCGATGCCAACCGGACGCATGGGATGTCGAAGCACCCAGCCTACGCAGTATGGCGATCGATGCTGGACCGTTGCCGGCTACCGACGCATCAAGCCTGGGCCAACTACGGGGGGCGGGGGATTACAGTTTGTTCAGAGTGGCAGTCGTTCGAGACGTTCTGGGCCGACATGGGTCCGACGTACCGACGCGGCTTGACGCTAGAGCGCAAGGACAACGAGGGTGGGTATTCGGCGGTAAATTGCGAGTGGGCGACGTACCGCAAGCAGATGAACAACAAGCGGGGCAACGTGTGGATCGAGACACCGCTTGGGGTAATGACTGTGGCCGAGGCATCGCGGCTGAGCGGCATCGGCCACACAACTCTGCTGTACCGCATCGCGCACGGAGTGAGCCTGTCTACGATATTATCAACGCCGGACCTAGGAACCGCTTTGTCGTCGCGGGAACCGATGGGCCGTTCATAGTCCACAACTGTGAGAACCTCAGCCAAGCCCTCTCGCGGATCATCATTACGGATATCGCCGTGCGGGTATACGTCGAGACGGGTTATCACCCATACCTCTCGACGCACGATAGCTTGGACTACTGCGTGCCGGTGGACGAGGTCGAAGCGTGGGACGAGCTGCTCGCAGCGGAGTTTGCCATAGTGCCAACCTGGGCGCAGGCCAGGGAGGGGGAAGCAAAGAAAGTTATGGGGCAGCTGGTGGTGGAGCAAACCCTACCGCTACCGCTCGCCAGTGAGGGGGGATGGGGCAGGAACCTGTTAGCTGCGGAGCGCGGGGAGAACCGCTGATGTTTATAAAGTTGACTAAGAGTAACGCGGACCAAAATGCAGTACTTATCAATATAAGTTGTATTGCTGCGGTTGATACCGATGAGACAGGGGTAGGTATATACCTTAGGCACGATCAGATACGCATACCTGTGAGAGAGACATTTGATGCGGTCGAGCGTATGATTGATTGGTGCGTCGACAATAGCCACATAGATCGATCAGTATCACTTAGCCAGATAGAACCCCTGGAAGTTATCTTGAAGCGCGGGTAGACTGATCCCAATGTCTGATGACGCTGCTACGATCATAATCAATCTAATGAAAGAGCGGGGTCACGTCTGCGACGATTGCGGCAATCCCGACATCCAGGTCTGCAGCACGCCGTGGCGCGACGACGAAGAGCCGCCGTTCGCACCGGGCGAATACGTCCAGAAATGCTTCTGCGGCCCCTGCTTTATCAAGCGTGTTCAGAAACCCAAACACTAGAGATGAAATACCCGCGATACATCAAACACGATCGAGGTAGGCGAGTGCACCCCCTCTACATGAGCTGGATTGATATGCGTCGCCGTTGTCGTAACCCTAAGCATTTCGCCTACAAGGACTATGGGGCGCGCGGTATCGATGTGTGCGACCGATGGTATGACAGCTATGAGGCGTTCGTTGACGACATGCCACCGTGGCCCGGCCAGGGCTTTACGGTCGAGCGGATCGATAACGATCGAGGATACACGCCTGACAATTGTCGGTGGGCTACGCGGGCTGAGCAGACGCACAATCGACGAGGCACACTGACACTATCGCAGCAAGCGTTCTATATGTACAAGTTCATGGTTGGCTGGACTGTCACGGAGATTGCTGCGCGGTACGGCCACAGTTACCACTGCATCTATAAGGCGCTGCGGCGCGGGAGCCACTCATATGACGGTCCAGAAGCGTGCCTTTAGTTGGTCGTTCTCGGCACTCAAAAATTGGGAAACGTGTCCTAAACGGTATTACCACTATGACATTGCTAAGACCGTGAAGGAACCTGAGAGCGGAGCATTGCGCGAAGGGCATGAGCTTCACGCCGCGTTCGATGCTCGCATTAAAAGTAAGACGCCGTTGCCATTAGGACTAGGCCACAACGAGCCGATGCTAGCGCGCGTATTAGCTGCCGAGGGGCAAACCTACAGCGAGCGTAAACTGGCAATATCATCGAACTACCAGCCTGTTAGCTGGTATTCTGACCAAGCGTGGTATCGAGGAGTATTAGATTGTACTAAGATCCGCAAGGATAGTGCCACCGTGTTGGATTGGAAATCGGGCCGCCCTGGTGTAGACACCACTCAACTTCAACTTAGCGCCGCCTTAGTATTTCACTCCGCACCGCAGGTGAATACGGTACGAGCAGCGTTAGTATTTGTTAATCACGATAAGGTCGAGTCGGAAGAGTATGTACGAAGCGACCTGACGACGATCTGGGGGGACATACTGCCACGGGTTAAGAAACTGCAACGCGCCCGCGAGGAGCAAGAGTACCCGCCCAAGCCGGGCGGTTTGTGTAAGCGCTGGTGCCAAGTAGTATCCTGCCCGCACTATGCAGTGGGGAGTTACTAGATGAAGGCAGGGAGACGCCCAGTAGACCTGCCGGTCGAGAAGATCCTTAGGCTACACAACGAAGGTATGAGTTTAGCGACCCTCTCTCGTCGGTTTGGTGTTGCTCCGTCTACCATACGCGAACGTCTAAAAACAGAGGCTGACCATGAGCAAGGAAATGACGCGACGCATCCAGACGCTTGACGGCTTGCCGGTCTACGACGCTACCGAGCCGTTGTATATCGAGGTGGTTAAAAACGACATCCACCCGAGGGACCATAAGAACCCGCAGAAGTGTGCTTTGGCGCGAGCCTGTAACCGCGAGCTGCACGTCGAGGCTAAGGCCTATCTGTCGCGCCTCTACGTCAAGCAGGGGGACCACTGGCTGCGTTACCAACTGCCAGAGACAGTGCGCCAGGAGGTCGCCGCGTTCGACCGGGGCGGCGGGTTCTCTGAAGGCACCTACCGCATTCCGCCGGTACCGCTGAACCAACGCTCCGGCGCAAAGTCCCAAGGCGGCAGCGGTAAAAAGCCTGGGCCCGCCCCCGCCTTCAAACGCCAGACCCACCGCAAGGTCGAGGGCGTTCGCGCTGTCTCGCCGCTCGCTGGCGGTGCCATCGAGCATCGGGGGGAATAACTATGGACGAAGCAGTAGCCACCGAGAAAGTAATGGCACTTGTTATAGAGTTAGACAGTAAGATACCGAAACAACCGTGGCCGCTCCGCGAGCGTGTTGTAGAGATTACAGGGGTGCCACCATCGATGCTCGACTGGGTTCTAACTCGATTGCAGAACGACGGCCAAATTGTAGTGTGGACTACTACCACAAAAACTCATCCCCCAGGAGGCAAAGACGACGGTTTAGTACAGAGATTTATCCAGCCGACAGTGAGGGGAAACCAGGAATGAAAGATCCGATAAACGAGCTGTGGGCCTGGGTCATAACACAACCCAACGGCGTCGAGAAGATTGCCAACCCCTGGGTGTCGCAGGGGTATTACCCGCTAATCACCTCGTCACAAGAGTTAGCAAAGATACGCATGCTTGATTTAGCAAAAACCGTCGAGGAGGAAACCGGGTGCCCCACCAAGCTGGTTAAGTTCATACGGGCGGAGGATGCAGCATGACAATGGAAGCAATCTTCGCCTGGACTGAAGAAGGCCCTGAAGGCGAGGGCGTGATCGCCACCATGTTACCCTTCCTCGACAACAAAATTGCCCTCCTGCAAAACCGCAACCTCGACTTAGCGCAGAAGTTCCGCCCGTTCGCTGAAGCCCACCAACGCGCGAGCGGGCATACCGTGCGGCTAGTGCGCTACCTGCGTGACGAGGTGTTGGAGACAATCGATGCTTGATGCAACTGCGACCAGATGCAATTACTGCACCCTCAGCGACATCAAGCGGGCAGCGGCTAACGCCGGAGGCACCGTAGAAATCCGGCCGGCACCGACGAGCTACGCACCGAACGGTGTCGAGGTAGCCATTCGGTATTCCACTGATGACGAACCAACCTGGGCAGCATGGCTGATGAAACTGCCCGACCACTGTGTCTGCTGACGGGGGTAGTCCAAATGATAAACAAAATCGATATCGCATTCTTCGTCGTCACCGCGTTACTAGCAGCGGTGCTGTGGGTTATGACGAGGTTGGTATGAGGGGTAAAATATACCAACGTGCATGTTGGTTTCATCGCTGGGGTAAATGGATATACCACTGCGACTCACAATCCTGGAAGGGTCATTTCTATCGACGTTGTAAGCGCTGTAATGCTACTGAAGAAGCTAGAGTGGTGGATATTCAGGTATGAACGATAATGACCGCCGCATCCTAAAATTGATAGAAGAAATCCGGCAACTGGCTGCGTCGTCGGGCTACCCCTTCACCGACGAGACGGCGCCGTCCGATTGGCGGTTACCGTTAATAATGGGGCAGATCCTGGGATTATGCGCGAGTGTAAAGGGATTGGAGCTGGATCAATGACCCCGGAGGGTAAGATCAAAGAAAAAATAAGAATGGTGCTTGAAACCTACCGCGAAAGGGGCATATTATATTATTACATGCCGGTGCCGGTCGGCTACGGCCGATCGACGCTGGATTATCTGGGTTTCATATGCGGCTACGGCTTCGCGATCGAGGCCAAGGCCGAGGGTAAGAAGCCTTCTGAGCGACAGAAGGCGACCATCGAGGATATCGAGAAGAGCGGCGCGGCGGTGTTCGTAATCGACGGCATCGCCTCATTAACCCAGTTTAACGACTGGTGTCAGCTCAGGGTCGACCTGAGTAACTATAGTAACAATAGGAATACTACGTACCATGTTCGTAACGGCTGACAGTAATCATATCGTCGTTCCCTGGCGGCAGGATCTCGCCGCGGTGATCCCGCATGCCCGCGCCCTCGATCACCAGGGGCAGCGCATGCTAGTGATCCCCAACCGCAAGGAAGAGGCGAAGCTGGCGCGCAATCTGGGCCTGCCGGTGCCGGCGCCCATATTGACGCGGTTCAACTGGTGCGGCCTCAAGCCCTGGGACGTGCAGCGTTCGACGGCGGCGCTCCTGACCGAGAGCCAGCGCTGCTACGTGCTCTCTGAGCTGGGGACGGGGAAGACCCTGGCGAGCGTCTTCTCGGCCGAGTACCTGCGCCAGACCGGCGAGGTGAAGCGGGTGCTAATCACCGCGCCCCTGTCGGTGTTAACCCCGGTCTGGGAGAAGGAGATCTTCCTCGCCAACCCGCAGGCGCGCATCCGTGTGCTGCATGCCGACAAGCGGGTGCGCCGGCTCCAGCTCCTGGCCGAGGATGCGGAGTATTACATCGTCAATCACCATGGGCTGCCGCTGCTCAAGGACGAGCTGATCGCCAAGAAATTCGACCTGTTCATCATCGACGAGCTGGCAACCTTCCGCACCCCTAAGACCGATCTGTGGCGCGCTGCCAAGGCAATCGTCGATAGCGGCATCAAGTACGTCTGGGGGATGACTGGGTCACCTAGGCCTAAGGCTCCGACCGACGCCTGGGGTCAGGCCCGGCTGCTGACGCCGGAGCGCACGACGCGGACGTTTACCCGCTTCCGCGACCTCACGATGATGCAGGTGTCGCAGTTCAAGTGGGCGGAGCGCGCCGGCGCTAACGACATCGTCTACGAGGCGATGCAACCCAGCGTCAGGTATACGTTGAGCGACGTGACCGAGCTGCCGCCTACCGTGACCATCGACCACGCAGTGGCGAGCGAGCCGCAGGCAAAACAAGCTTACAAGTTGATGTTCGACAAACTCCGCATGATGTCGGACAAGGGGCAGATTACCGCGGCGAATGAAGGGGTACTACAAAGTAAGCTACTTCAAGTAGCGTGCGGGTTTATGTATACCGACGATAAATCAGTATACACGCTGCCTAACAAACCCCGAATGGAGGCACTGCGTGATTTCTGCCGGGCGTCGGCCGCTAAGGTGATCGTGTTTGTACCCTTCGTTCATGCCCTTCAGTCGATCGCCGATTACCTACGAAAAGAGGGTGAGACGGTGGAGATGGTGTATGGTGGTACATCCAAAACGACACGCGATCGCATATTCGCGGATTTTCAAAATGGCTTATCCCCGCGTGTTCTCGTCGCGCACCCCCAGTGCATGGCGCATGGGCTCACACTCACGGCTGCATCGACGATTATCTGGTACACCGCAACCAACAACCCGGAGCATTATGAGCAAGCTAACGGTCGCATCCGCCGCCCTGGTCAGAAGGAGAAACAACTCATCGTCCACCTAACCGGCACGCCGGTAGAGCGGGTTGCTTATGGCCGGTTGAAGAGCCGCGGCAGGATGCAAGGAATGCTGCTTGAGCTTTTCCACCAACAGGAGTTGGAGGTTTAACGGATGCAGCACTATCTGTTAACAATGGACGTAGTACATGGCCAGCTCCGTATGCATGGTTACCTAATTTGCGATGATAAACGGCTTATGGAAAGCGCTTGTGGTCGGATAGGGGACGAGTGCGAGAAGCTCGCTAAAGAGCTGGGGGTCCGAATTGTTGCTCCTATGATGCTGGTCACGACACTGAGCACCAACGGTAAGAAGGTGGTCCGGGAGATCTTTCGTCGACACTCGCCGGAAGCGACAGAGAAAATCCGCAGGGCGCGAGATTTTCATTTTACGCTCTGGACCTGGGCGGTAGAGGATAATTCTGACGACGCGCAGCTAATGGGGTTGCATTGAAGGAGGTGTGACATGACAAAGTGGAACTGGCGTAACCCAGAAGCAGCGGTACTTCATCAAATCCGCCGCCTCGCCGGGCTGGATCCCGACGGGCCGCTGGTGCCGATGCAACCCCACGTCACCGAGCGGCAACAGTTTGACCAGCATATTCAGGAATACAACAAGCACGTTCGCGACCACTACCTCTGCCGCGCGTTGGAGTTTACCTGACATGGACAGCACTTCAGACGAACGCATCGTCAACAACGTTATGCGGCACGAGTACCGCGTGCTTACCGAGCTTGAAAAAGAGCAGATGCTCCGAATTAAAGACTACGGCAAAATGTTTTGGGTCGAGGTGTCTGCGATCGGGAACAGCCGCGAGTTGTCCCTAGCCAAAACCAAAATCGAAGAAGCGGTCATGTGGGCCGTCAAGCACATTACAAGGTAAGGGCTAATGTGTATAGTTGGACCGAGCCCCGCATCACCAATAACGGTTAGCCTTACGATCGAAGAAGCGCGGCGTATCGGCAATCTCAATATCGACCTCGACGAGATTGAGATCATCCGATGGCGTCGTAAAGTACGAGACGCTGTCAGAAAATACGACAAGGACCTAGCGTTTCAAGAGCAGAAGGAGTTTTTAAGTGGCTCGTCCTGACCGGGCGCCGATGCAGAGCCGACGAAAAGTAAGGGAAGCGATATATGACATACGTTCCCTTAAGAACTATCGCAAACTCGTTAAGGAGGCAACGAAACCAGATGGCAATCTCCCAAGCTCCATTCGCAACAACCTACCAAGGAGGAACCCTGATGTCTGATCCCGTACCGATGACCCTGTTCGATCTCGATGCCGCCGGGCTCGATCCTTCGCTGCCCGCACCGGCCGAGTTTATCCAGTTTCTGTATGACAACTCTCGCACCTCATACCTGACGCTGTGGTCGGCGCGCCTGGGTGAGCCCGACATGCCGTCAAAGATCCAGCGTTGGATCAGCGACGCGTTGGCGGTCTACCACGCCCGCGCGTTGCAGACGCAGATGGCGCCAGTCGGCGACAAGCCTGCCGGCAGCAATGTCACCGAGGTGACCTATAGCGGCTCGACCACTCCCGATGCGCCGATTTGCATCGATGTGCCGGCTATCACCGGCAACGCCGCGGTAGGTGAGACCCTCAACTGCACTATGGGTAACTGGGGGAACGAGCCCACGTCATATAGTTACGCGTGGTCTAGTGGCGGCACCGACTCGTCCTACGTCGTCGCTGCCGGTGACGCCGGTACATCGATCACCTGCGTGGTGACGGCGACCAATGCCGGCGGTTCGACCGCAGCACCCCCCAGCAACGCCATTGCCATACCGGGAGCAGCAGCCGATGCCAGTGCCCACCACGCCCACGCCCAATCGAGCAGCCACACCAGTTCAACCACTGGCCGAAACGCAGATGAGCGTAGCGGAGATGACACAAAGGTATCTCGCACTGCGCCGAAGGAAAGAACAACTTCAAGAGATGCATAAAAAGGCGCTGCATCCGTTCAACGACATGCTGGCGACACTGGCAAACCTGATCCTGGCGGAACTCCAGGCGGCTGGTGTCAATAGTATGTCGTCACCGGATGGCACGGTGTACAAATCGACCGAAACCTCTGTCACCGTCAAAGACTGGGCAGCAACGCTGTCTTATATACAGCAGCACCAAGCCTGGGATTTGCTGGAGGCAAGGGTCAGTAAGACTGCCGTAATGGCAGTCATGGACGAGACCGCGGAGCCGATCCCCGGAGTCAACATGAGCCAAGAAACGGTCTTGCGCGTGCGCCGGAGCTGAGTGACTATAGGTCTCATAGGAAGGATTACCGCATGAGTGGAGTGAACGCCCTAGCCGTCCTTAATCAGGGGCGGCCCCCCAGTATTTATCACGGCCGATCGTCATCCCTGAACACCGCGGCGCAAGCAAACATCCCGCTGGGGTTTGCCGTCGTCACCTATAGGGGCAAGATCTGGCGCCTCGTTTACCAGGGTGACGAAGACATTGTGCGCGATCCGGTGCGGCCGGACCAGCCGGCGGGCACCATCGAGGTGGTTATTATTGGTGCCGCTGCTGCGGTTAGTAAGCAGTACTACATCAAGCCGTACACCGAGGGGTCCGATCAGGCGCCGGACTGCTACTCGCTCGACGGTATCAAACCCGAGGCCAATGCGCCGGCTAAGCAGAGCGCGCTCTGCGCCCGGTGTCCGCAGAACGAATGGGGGTCACGGGTCACCGATAGCGGCGCCAAGGCCAAGCGCTGCGCCGACAGCAAACGCCTCGCCATCGTGCCGGCCCTCGACCTCGAAAACGACAGCTATGGCGGGCCGATGTTGCTGCGGATACCGCCGACTAGCCTCGCCAATCTGAGCCTCTATGCCGGCAATCTGTCGCGCATGGGCGCGCCGATGGAGGCGGTGGTCACCCGGATCGGCTTCAATGTCGAGGTGGCATACCCACAGCTGACATTCACCCCTCTGCGCTGGCTAACCGATGAGGAGGCCCGCCTCGTCGTCGGGCCAGACGGTAAGTCTGGGGTCATGGCGCACCCGGTAGTGAGCCGCATCCTGGTCGACAGCGTGGCGCAGGCGGCGGTGGGCGAGAGCGATCCCGAGCCCGAGCCAGAGGCGGAACCCCAGCGGACATCCTCGCCGCAGGCCGCGACAACTATCACCAAACAATCAGGTGTCGAGGTCGAGGATCTCGGCCATCTGCATCCCGCAATGGCAGCCCAGGAGGCACAAGCTCAGGCTGCTATCGCCGAGGCCCAGCAGGCGGCGGCCTTTGCTCGAGAGAAGGAAGCCGAGCAGGCCCGAGCCCAGGAGGCCCGCAAGGTCACCCCGATGCGCCGGCCCGCCGCGTTTGGGGGCGCAACGCCTCCATCCGAGGTGCGTGCATCGGTACAAGAAGCAGCGCCGGGGACGCCCCCGCCCAACGGCGCCGCGGCGCCGGTATCCACGGCACCTCCAGGGCTGAATGCTGCGATCGATGCTTTGCTAGCGACCCGCGTCGACTAGCGACTTCAAGCGGGGCCCAAAGCCCCGCTTTTTTTCCCGAAGGGACTGCTGATGGATACCGCCACATTCTTGGCGTGCGTTGTTGCGCCCGGTAACTACTTCGCGGTCTGCTACAAGGGGCCGGGCAAGCCAATGGGGCAGCGGTTCTTCCCTAGAGCAAACACCCAGGAAGCGGCGGGGTTCATTCGATGGGCTGATGGTAAGGGGATGGATGTCTGGTTCTCGCCAGCGAGTTTTAAATTGGCGGAGGCTAAGGGGCATGACCCGATGGGTAATCCCACATACAAAGGTGAACGCACCCACCCCAACGTCGATAAGCTGCAATGTTTTTGGTACGACGCCGACATTAAACGCGATGGTGATGGTAAAGACCCATCGCGGTGTTTTATTAGTTTAAATGATGTTAAAAACTGGTTAATCGATCTGACCATCCCCCAACCTAACTTGGCGGTACGCAGCGGCTACGGCGTGCACCTCTACTGGGTTATCGATCACGCCTATACCCGCGTCGAGTGGCAAACCCGCGCCGACTGGGTAAAGGCGATGCTGATCGCGCACAAAGCTCCCGGCGACGTGCAGATCACCGGCGATGCATCGCGGATATTGCGCCCGCCGAATACCCGCAACCACAAGGTGGTCGACCAGCCGGCGCCGGTTACCGTCCTCTGGGACACGCTCAACCCAGCGGCAAACTATGGGACCGATTGACTGGGAGGAGTTCGACGCTGCCCTGGCGCCCTACGCGCACCTCGTCGAGCGACCTAGCACCAGTAGCGGCCTAGAGGGAGGCCCCGCCAGCGCGTTCGCTGGGCACGAGGGACTCAACGCCGCGGTGCAGGCCGGCATCAGCGGCCGACCGCACTACATGGCGCTGATCGCCGAGCGCTGCGAGCAGGTTAAAACCTCCCTGGCGTCGGGCGGAGTGACCGACAGCCGCGACCTCTGGTACCTGGGGCACGTCACCTTGTCGACGGGGTGCGTCGACGGCGATGCCTACGCGCACCGGCTGGGCCAGGGGCACGCCGCATATTCAAAAGAAGACACCGAGGCCGAGATCCAGCGAGCGCACGATGAGAGGGCCCGCAAGTCCTTGGGGCTCCCCACCTGCGCCAAATACAACGGCTACCGGCGCGACGTGTGCCCCGGCTGCCCGCACTGGGGTCACATCCGCTCGCCGCTCTCCCTCGGCATCGAGAATTTTGACATGCCGCTGGGCTACCGGCGCCACCAGGGGTGGTTGGAGAAAGGTGGCGAGGCGGGCTGGATGCCATTCGTGAAAAGCCTCGCTGTTGCACCGCGGCTAATCAAACTGCCGGAAGGACACCGCCTGTCCTTCACCCACAACCCAGGGCATTACGTCTATTTTGACGAGGTGGCAATACCCGGCGAGAAGCTGGCTCGGCAGTATTTTGCTCGACAACACATTACATTGCAAGACCACGAGGCGAAAGCGTTTGGAGGATTTCTAGTGGCTTGGATCAAGCACCTCGAAGAGATGATGCAGGTCCATGACGATGTTAAACCTTGTACCTGGACCAAGGCCGGCTTCGCTGTTGGGGACATTCTGTACCAGCCGGACGGCAGTACCCGGTCGATCGTCTGCTCCGACCCGATCATGGCGGCGGATTTTACTCCGCGGGGCAAGCGCGAGGTATGGACCCAGGCGGTCAACACCCTGATCCAGGACCGGCCGGATATCCAGATCGTCGTCGCCGCAGCCTTCGCAGCACCGCTGGTGCAGCTGGGTAGCTTTGGCGGCGGCCTCATTGCCTCGACCTATGGTGCGTCCGGCACCGCCAAGTCCACCGCTGCCGCCGCCGGGCAGTCGGTGTGGACGGGTTGGCACGGCAATCACATCAAGCTGCGCGACACCGTCAACGCCATCAGTGACCGGCTGGGCCGGTGGGGGAACATCCCGCAATACATCGACGAGATCAGGATCTACGACGACGAGAGCAGCCGGCGGGTGATCGAGATGTTGTTCTCGATATCGGAGGGGTCGGACAAGCTGCGGCTCGACCGCAACGCCAAGGCACGTACCGTCAATGCCTGGAACAGCCTCTGCATTATCACCACCAACGAAGTCATTATGGACGACGTGATTAGTTTGACCGGTGGCAAGACCGATGCCGGGGCGTTGCGGCTATTCTCGTTCCCGCTTGAGACCATGTACACGGGCGTGACCGATACGAGTTTGGTAAAGGCCTTTGAGGATAACCGGGGCAGTGCTGGCGCCGTGTATGCTGCGTGGCTGGCGCAGAATATGGATGTCGCACAGCACGACTACAATGCGTTTGCTAGAAAGTTAGTAGACATACTCCAGCCGCAGGCGGGGGAACGGTTCTATATCGGGTTTATTACTTGTATTCTGCTCGGCGCTATATATGCGTCGAACCTGGGGTTGGTTGAGTTCGATACCGCTGGTATGCGGGACGTATTGTTTACTAATTTTCATAACCTGCGTCAGGAACGTAAGGATGAAATAATCACAGCGCAGCGGGCCGACGAGGTGTTGGATAAATTCATATCATCGTTTCAGCAAGAAACCATCGTAACCGATACTATGAGCACAAAGCTAAATGTAAAACTTACACCAACAGCGGTACGGTTCCCACATCCCAACGCTAAACGAATAGAAATCCACATCGCGCTTGAGGACGAGGTGATGCGGATTAATCGGTATACATTTATCGAATGGTGCAAAAAACACCAAGTGAACTGGACTATGGTTAGAAAAGATATGGAGAAACAGTGGCGGGTCGATGCTAATAAACAAGCTGTTATCGGTAAGTCAAATCGTAGTAATCCACCTGGAGCATATTTTACACGTTGCATCGAGTTCGATATGAAGCATCCTCAGCTGACGCACATTCTCGATAACGTGCGGAAAGAAGAAGCACCGATATCAAACCTACCGTCGAGGAATAAATATGAGTGACGAAAAGCAGGGCTGGCGCGTCAGTGAGTGGCACCCCCAGGTGGGCATCTCCCGCTCGCTTACCTATGAACTAATCAAGGACCGCAGGATAAAAATAGTAAAGGTGGGCAGAGCAACGATCATCGTTACCCCGCCCAGTGAGTTTCTAGCTAGTCTACCAATCGTAGTGGAATAACTGTTGCGCCGAAGCTATAGTTTGCCCACGCCTCCATTAGCAGGCGGCGCTCTTCTAATAGATCGCTGCGTTGATAGGCTGCTTCAACCTTGCCGAGTGCATGTGCCAATGCCATCTCGGCCGCGGCATGCGAACGGTTGGTATCCGCCGCCCACTGGCGGAAGGTTGAGCGGAACCCATGCACGGTAATGTTGCGATTGATGGATTTTAGCAGCTCGTGCATGGTGCTGCGGTGCATTGCCAGGGTGGTATTTAAGCCAGGGAATACAAATTTACTGGGTAGGTATACATGGTATTTAAGTTGTTTAGTTAGAAGTGTCATCACCGCATCGCACAGTGGTACGCGATGTTCCCGACCACCTTTCATGCGAATGGCTGGGGTTACCCACACTCGATTGTCGAGGTCGAACTCGTCCCAGCATGCACCTACTGTCTGGCTGGTCCGGCCAGCGGTCAGGATGGTAAACTCAAGAGCGCGGGCACTCATAAACGGTTTGCTGCGGAGCACGGCCATAAAGGCCGGCAGTTCCTGCCAGGATAGAGCCTGGAAATGTCCGTCTGACCCTTTTTCGCGACGCACCGCCTCGGCCGCCTTAGTGGGCGAGGCCAGCAACATCTTGAGCTTACCGTTCCAGCGGGCCGGGTTATCCGGGGCTACGCGGTAACCCATCGCAATAGCCCAATCAAGGATCTGCTCGATGCGATTGCGTATTCGGCTCGCCGTCTCGGGTATCGTCATCCAGATCGGGTGCAACACCGCTAGCACGTCAGCCGTGGTGATGTCCTGCACTGATCGCTCACCCAAGAGAGGGTAGGCGTGACGGTTCAACGATGCCGGCCAGTCCCGTGCATGCGTAGCATTCTTCCAGGTCGAGCGACGCGTCGCGATGAACTGCTCGGCGGCGTGCCGGAAAATGATCGTGCGCGTCTTAACCTGCGTCGCTTTCTCCTCAAGGGGGTCGACACCGCTCTTGGCTTTTTTCTGAATGATGCGCGCCTGCTCGCGCGCTTCCGCCAAGCTATGAGGCCGGTCGACAGAACCCAGACCGATTGTCCGCCGCTTTTGGCGGGGGAGCGCGTAGCGCACCTCCCAGGCTCGCGCGCCGCTGTCTTTAACGATCAGGAACAGCCCGTTCCCGTCGCCGTAAACGCCAGTCTTATGGGTGATAACCTGCCGTGCCGTAAGGGGTGTTGCTCTGCGCGCCATCACGATCTCTCCGCCCAAAAACCGCCCCGCTCCTACCCCACCCAACAATCAGCAATTACTGGGTTGCGGTGGTCATCGCGGGATTTTGCCAGCTCGTATGCCTAACAATAATCTCTGGATCGCCCTGGGTCAAGGTGGACGTATGTGGACAAACTTCTCGCGGAAACCCTCAGGTTTTCCCGTTTTCTTCTCCGGTTCTGGACGCTAGTGGACGCTAGTGGCTATAGCCTCTATATCGTGCCGTTCCGCCACAACGCAGCCGTTATCAATGGCTTATAGGGTACCTTTTGAGGAGTCCCCCCTAAAAATCTAACAATTCGGCAGCGCGCGCAAAACAATCGCCATCCCCAGCGAAACGCCGGCCGGCATCATCCCGAAACGGGGGTGGGATAAAGAAGGCGCCGACGGCGAGCACCAGCACCACTAGGTTAAGAACGGTCCTCATAGGTTACCCTGCCGGGCGGTGTTCGCCGCCGCGATCAGGAGGCCAGCCAGCTCGCGCGCCTCGTCGATTGTGAGCCTGATGAGCCACCGTCGTTCCCAGGTCAGCCAGATATCTGGCGGGTGCCCCTCGACGCCGCGTGTGACCTCCACATCGAGCGTACTGTCGTCCATGTCGAGCTTCATCGTACCCATCCTCGGTGATATACTCCGCGGATGGTAGCAAAGATCGTACCCCTCGACGCCGGGGCATACCGGGACATCCCCCGCCAGCTCCGCGAACTAGCCAACGAAATCGAGCGGGGTGATCAGCCCGACCTGCAATTCATCGTTGCCGTGTTGGCGAGCGCTAACACCCAGTGCGAGGTTCGTGGCTGGGGGAATTACACGATATGGGAAGGGTTTGGTGCGCTAGCTCGCGCGCTCACACATCCTGGCTAAGTCTGTCGCCGCCAGGGAAACCCGGCTACCCTTCAAAAGCGAGGTATGTTCTGGAGTGCCGGCTTATCGGGCGCACGATGGTAATCGGCCAGGTGCAGATCGCCACACTCGGGGCATTCAAAAGCCTCATCTGCTTCCTCGCGCGGCGAATTGATGTCGCGGAGTAGCGACAGCGCATCGGCCGGCTTGTCCGATAACAGCTTGGCGATGATGTAGGCGACGTTCTTATCCATCGGTCCATCGACCTTCTGGATGCAGAACCCATTGGGGCCGCGCACTGACCAGCCCGAGCCGTCATGCTCGCGGGCGTAATAATAGGGGTCTAACTTTTCGCTCATGCCATACGCTCCTAAGGGTTTTCTTTTTCCTGGTCCCTATTATATTCATAGCACCCTTATAGGAGCTATTGGATATGAGCGATACCGATACCTTTGCCGAGTTCATGGAGCAGGAGCGCGCCCGCATCCACCAGGAACGGGAGGGCTTGCTCGTCGACAAGAACGCTATCGAGCAGCGTCTGACGCAACTCGACCGCGATATGCAGGCTGTCGACGCCTATGCCGCCGCCAAGACTGGGAGGGTACCGACGGCGAAGCGGGTACGAACCGCCAAGACCAATGGTGCGCGCCCTGGTAGCCGGCGGGCTGCAATCGTCGAGGCGGTAGGCGCGAACCCACAGGGGCTCGGCCGCGGCGAGCTACTCCAGATGCTCGATGTCAAGGGCAACAAGTCGGGCGAGATGGCGGTATCCAACGCCCTGACCGCGCTGATCAAGTCCAACGCGCTGACGCGCGTCGAAGGGAAGTACGTCCTTGCCTGATGAGCGATACACGATCGTACCGGACGGCAGGTCGATCACCTGCCGTACCTGCGGCCTGACCAGCTACAATCCGAACGACGTGGCCCAGCGGTACTGTGGCCGGTGCAACGTATTCCACCACGATCTCGTCAATCATCCCAGCCACTACTCGCACCCGTCAGGCATCGAGTGCATCGAGGTTGCGCGCCACATGAATTTTAATCTCGGCAACGCGCTGAAATATATCTGGCGCGCTGGGGCAAAAGGTGACGCGGTAACCGATTTACGCAAGGCGCGCTGGTACATCGACGACGAGATCGCGCGGTTGGAACGCAACCAAGGGGAGAATAAAAATGCCAGCGTGCCGGGAGTACCGTCAGTATCTACGTGAAGGTATCCGCCTCTGCCTCGGCCCCGAGCACGAGGCTTTGCTCATGGGTGAGAGGATAAGCTATCTGCGGATGCTGGATCTTGAGGCTCTGTTCGAGTTGATATTCGGGGTGAGCCCTCGCGACCGCGCTCCGGCTGGCTATCGGCCCCTTCATCATTGACCCGTAGCGGACCAAGTCGCATATTCACGAGCGGGAGCTACGATGCTTGACCATCGTGGTTTCTACCGGAGGGATAGGGAGCCGGCGTGAACCGGCTCCCCCTCCTACTACAGAGCTACCACGATCTTGACCCGCAAAGGCCCAAACCGTATAGTCAGCAGCAGGAGCTTACGACGGATTGTGCCCATCGTTCCCTCCTAGGTACCGGGTTTGCCAATCGGCCCGGCTCCCGACGCCGGCCCAGGACCACCCTAGGCCGGCGTCATCATTTTAGTGTATCGCGATAAACCAGGGTAAACTGATTATAACCAGCAATGCGCGGTAGCTGGGTGGCTAGCTTCCCAGACGCCTCGGGCGGTCACCTATCGAGGGGTGCATTGCCGGCCAGGGAGAGCGGTGCGACTCCGGGAAAGCATAGGGATCAAACGTCCGATGTGGCGCCCGGCTCCGGCAATCCGCTCTCCCGAAACGACTTCTCATCCTTCGTTCTCGTCGGCATAGTAAAAATTCTGCTCATCGCATTGCTCGCGCAGCAAGATGAAGCAGCGCCGGATCGAGGCCTCCGAGGTGCCGAAACTCTCGGCTGTCGCCTCGCACCGGGTGCAGGTCACGATCACCCCGTCGATCGGGCGACCGTTATCGTTTTCCAGCTCGGCTTCCTCGACGGTAAATTAGGCCCTGTGTTTAGTGGAGAAAACCCTTGGCGCTCGACCTTGAAACCCTGATCCGTGACCCGGTGTGGGCGGCTTACATCGCCCGCGTGCGGCAGCTCGGCCTCGCCTTCCACCCCGACACGAGGGGGAACGACTATGTCGCCGAGGGCGGCGGGCCGGCCTTCACACCGACCGAGGCCGCCGAGTACGAGCGGGACGTCGAAGCTGCTTTCGCCCGTGACGACGAGGACCCCTACGAGGTTGCCATCGCGGTCTGGCAAAAATTATTCTGATCGCGCTCGTCCTGTGCGAGGAGAGCAGCGTTCAGCCGCGCTACATCGGCTGCATATAGTGTAATCGACCGTTCTGCTGCGGCAATCTGTTCTTGTAGCCTAATGTAACGTACAAATGCAGCAACTGCATCGCGTGCTCGTCGGGCACATCAACGTCGTCATTTTTCCAATAGTTTCTTAATCGCATCGCAGGTTTCCAGCACGGCGATTAGTTTTCCGTCGTCCATCCAGAGGACGCAGCGCGCTGCCGGAGAGAGCAACTTATTTTTTGCGTCCGCCGGCGGCGCCTTTGCGTGTATGCTGGCGATGTGGGCCGGGATAACCGCAACCTCACCACCGTCCGCCCGGTGTAACAGGATCATCGACAACGCGGCAGCTAGTGCATTCATCTTCTTCTACCTGCCTCACCCCGATCGCCCGCAACCGCTCTGCTGAGCGAAGCACCTGCTTTGCTGCCTCGATCTCGGCTGCACGCTCGGGCGGCCAGTCAATCTTTTTCAAGTGTCCTAAGTTATGCAGCCTCATCGAAACCCGCTGCCTCGTGGCATCTTGAAAAAGTTGGCTGGGTCCAGCTCAAACTCCAGCATGCGCCGGGTCATGTCGGCGCTGTATTGTTCTTCCTCGGTGCCGGCCGGCGGCTGCTCCGGCGGCAAGGTCGAGGGGATGCGCGACGGTCCATAGAGCGCAGACCAACGACCACGGGTGATCATCGGATCGGCGCGCCGAAAACACCCCAACCTAAAAGACCGATCAGGATAAAAAAGATCAGGCTGAAAGGCCCGTATGGCTGCAATATCGTTTGATTACGCCAGTACCAGCCGCCGCTGAAGACGATACTAATAACGAAGAAAATCCAGAACCAGATAGCTGCACTCATCGCTCACCTACCAGCCAGAATACACCATTGGTCATGTCGCGCCAGCGACTACCGTTTTTTGCAAACAACATCCTATCCTCGGCGGTGGTCCACACCAGCGTCCCCAGCGGGTTCATACAAGGTTGCGTTTCTATATGCTGACGGGCAGCGTTGAACCGGTTCTGGGGGAGAGGGTTGGTGGTGTGTACTGTCGCCTGCGCCAGACCGGTTGGGTTCATGGTGTGCCTCCGTCCTGCTCGACAACGATCACCTCGGCGGCGTCGAATTGCCGCTGTAACGCGGAGTAAACCGCACGTTCTTTTGCCTGCTGTGCATCCGCGGCCTCGGTAACAACTCTTTCGCTGATCGCCGGAGCCCTGATCGTCACGGTGTAAATCGGCATAGCGGCTCCTAATAGTTAGCAAACGCCCCTTGTTGTCTAACCGCACCCCGTGCTGCCTTCGACACGGTCAGCCCATACAATGTCGGGTCGCGCACTTTCTCGATCTCACGCTTACGCTCGGCCGCCACATCTTTAAATTCGATCTTGGCGAAGGGGTACCGAGCGTTGTGTTCTTGGATCATCTGGTTCGCGGCGCGTCGCTCACTCGCTGAACCAGCGGTCAACACCCGTGCCGCCTCCACCGTCGCCGCGTGGCGGCTGTCCTTAACCGCGTCGGTGAATTGTTTCTCCGAGCTGTAGCCCTCCTGCCGTTCGCCCTGACGAGCGGAGCGGAAGCCGATGGACTGGTAGAACGTATCGAGCGCAGAGATTTGTTCCGGGGTCTGCGTCTGCTGTCCACGGCGGGTCACCGTGCCCTCAGTTTCACCTCGGTAGGCTTTGATTGGGTCGCGGATGATTTTTGGGAACAGGTCGATCGCTGCCTGCCCAAAATTGCCGGCGCCGAAATTCGGTATCGAGCTGAGAACTTCCGAGCCGGCTTGTACCGCGGGAACCCCGGCGACAGCATTCACCGCAGCCATCGTTATGTCTTTGGGGTTTTTGTAGTCGCCCTGAAACTCCGGTATCCCCAGCATGTTGGCCGCGCCCATGCGCTGGCTGACATCGGCACCGTAGCCCAGACCGCGCGACAGACCGTGGGAGAACAACTCGCCGCCGGTAGGACCGAGGATGCTCGCCGCAGCGCGGCGGAAGTCGAGGGCGTGGTTGGTCGGCTTGTTGCCGGCCAGGAAATCGTAGGCACCCCACAGGTACCGCAGCGGATCAGTGAGCCACGTCAGCGCCCCATACATCACCGTCTGCATGCCGATGGTGAAGGCCAGCGCGTAGCGTGCCTCGGTCTTTGTTGCCGCGTCCGCGCCCTTGAAAGCGTTGCGGATGTCGAGGGCCATCTGGCTGTAGGCCCACATCCCGTGCTGACGGAACTGGGTGATCGGGATCCCCCAGGCGCCGAACCCACCCTGGCTGGTGGCGAAGCGCGGCTTGTTCGACAGGTTGAAGTTGGGCGCCGACTTCCGCAGAATTTCCTCGGCGTAGTTGATCGCCGCTGCACGGTTCGCAGGACCGTGCCGCTGCATGTACACATCGTAGGCCGCGAGTGCTGTGACGGCGCGGTTGGCGTCCTCCATCTTGTTGTGGAGGATCGACACCATATCCGCGGCCATGTCGGCAATGCGGCGGGTTCGCCCACCGCCGCCCTTCGCCATGTTCTGGAGGTCCCTGTAGCTGCTATAGCCAATCAGGTTGTTGTCCTGAAGCCGCTGGAACAGCGCGGTCATCCCCGCGGCGTCGTTGCGCCGGCTACCGGCGATCAGGTGGTCCCTGATTTGCTGTCCACTGTTCCACTCGCCGGGATCGAGGCGGCGCAACGCCGCTGCTCCGGTGCCGGCAACCCCGCGAGCAAACTGCCGCGGCATGATCTCCGCGCTAGCGCGAGCCATCGCCGTCGTAGCGCGGCCCAGCCCGAAGGTCGCACCGATGCGGGGGATCCCCTGCATGTACGTCTCGATGCCGTTCATGATGGTCTGCGCCGGCGAGGCGAGGAATTTGAAGTAGGTCAGCATCGTCGCGTTGTGGGCACCGCGCAGGAGGATGTTGTTTGAGTCCTCGCTCACCGGCCGGCGGCGGCGGAACTCCTCCATGACTTGCTGCGCTCTCTGCACGTCGGCGCTGGTAGGGTTCCCGCCGTTGACCTTCACGGTGTTGGCACCGCGCCCCATCTCGCCGACGTGGCGCCGCATGGCGGCCAGCGCAGCGTCATATTGCGGGCCATACTCCAGGTGCCCCATGGCGTTTTTCAGCGCCAGGAAGGACTGCGACATCGCCTCCTTCAGTTTTGCCGGGTCGGCGCCGTGCACCCCCAGGCGTTTGCGCATGGTGCCGGCGAAGCGGCTCTGATCGAGCATGACCTTAGTCAGAAGATCGCGCGCAGCGGTGGCTTGCTCCGAGGTGAAATTGGGGTTGCGGCGCAGCTTGTCGTCGAACCGGTCGACCATCGCCAACCGCGGGATATCGCTCGGCTCCATATGCTCGCGCGATAGCACCAGGGATGGCTCGGCACCCTCGGTGATCAGTTGCTGCCGCGCCGCCTCCGCTTCCCGCATCGTATAGCGGGAGAGCATCCCCTTCTCGCTTGTCGTCGGGTCGGTGTAGGTCACCACCCAGTCGCCCGAGCGGTGTAAGGGCACGTAGTTGTTGATCCAGCCGCGCTTCCACTCCGTCGCCATCGCGCGAACAAACTCGCGGTTGCCCTCCCACTGATCACCAAATGCGCGTGCGACGGGGTTGGTGTCGGTGTTGGCGAGGATCTCGTTGACTCCCTCCATCGTCCGCATCTGCCGCACCATCGTCTCGACCTGGGCGTCGCTCACCCCTTCGAGGTAGGCCTTACCGATGCCGCGCATGGCGGCGTCGCCGCGGTCGACGCGCTGCTGACGGGTCAGGTTGAAGGTGTCGGTCACTGCCTGTCGCTGCGCCGGCGACAGCTTGTTGTAGTCCGCCACAACTGCCTTGAACTCGTCGGGCGTTGCCCGGCTGTGGCTGTTCAGCGGGTGGTCCGGCGGGTGGGCCGGGTTCATGTCGACGCGCGACGCCTTGGTCAGAACGTGGCTGACCTCGGCGTCGAGGTTCTTTATCACCGCGCCCACTCTGGCTTGGTTTGCGTCGCCATACGCACGCGACACCCGCTCCACCCCCTCGCGAGCGCGGTTCAGCACGTCGAGGTGGTTCTCTCCCCCCTCCGACGGCTGGAACAGGTGCCGGTTGAAACCGATCAGCTGCTCGGTGGGCAGAGCCTGCCGAAGCCCCCGGCGGAACCCGGAGGTGGTGTTGCCGAGGCGCCCCTGCGGGTCGCGCATCTCGTTGACCTTGTCGCGCACGTCGCTGAAGCTCGGCAGCTCGTGTTCCGAGCGGGCTACCAGCGGCTCTGGCTCCCAGCCGCGCCGGTAAACCATGCTGCTGGCTGAGGCAGGCCGGGCTTCGCGGTTAAACCGGGCGCCGGCCGCGGCAATATCGTCGAGCGGGCGCATGACGTGATCCATGAGGCTGGTCACGTTCTGCGGCAGGTGCAGCGCTTGCCGGACGAAGCGGACGAAGCTCTGCCAGAGCGACTTGGCCGGACCCACGGGGTAGCCCAGCTGCGCCATGCGGGCGCGGTACTCGGGCCCCGGCACGATACCCCGCATCAAATCGTGCATCTCCGGGTTGGTGCGGAGCATCGAGTGGAGCTCGTGCGGGTTACTCAGCGCATAAGCAACCCGCTCGTCGCCGCCCATACCGTGCATCTCGGCGCCGCGGGCAAACTCGTCGCGGATCGTGCTCAGCACCTGCATCTCGCGTGAGCCGGGCTGGAGGTTGTCGATGAAACGCTGCGTCACCCCGTGCGTCGCCTCGTGGAGCAGCACCTCGGCCGACTTCTCACGCACCTCGACGTGCTCGGAGCGCCGCCCAGTCGCAAGGTTTTCGTCCGACACATACGCGCCGCGGCGAACCGTCTCCGACGGGCGCAGCTCAAGATCCGGCGCCAGCCGCAGCATCGAGCGTGCATAGGCCGCGACGTGCGGCAGGCGCTTATTGATAAAGGGGTTGTTGGCGATGGCGCGCAGCCCGTCATGCAAGCTGCCACCAGCATCGATCGCCTCGCGCACCGGGGTGTTGACCCGGTCGTCTTGCATCACCCGCGATAGCGGGCTTGTCGAGGCGGTGGGTTGGTCGCGCTGCGCGCGCGACGCGTCAAGCGGACGCTCCTCGCCCCGCAAGGGCGGCTCCGCCTCGGGAGTACCTTCGACGCGCGCGGCCCGCTGCTCAGCGGCACGCTCCCGCGCCGCCCTGGCGTCAGGCGGAGCGCGGGCTTGCGGTAGTTCTAGGGTAGACCGCCCGTCAGGTCCGGTTCTTCCTCCGGCTCCTGGGCGAGAGGCGGCGAGGCGGGCTTCTGGGTCTGCCCAGGCGTCGAGGAGCTTCCCGAACGCTGCATGCCGATCATGAAGCCACGACTGAAAAGCGGGTGATCCGCCGGCAGCGTCGGCAAGGACTTCTCCCGTTCGATCAGACTTCCAGTTGTGGACCGGGCCATATTCACCCTCCGAACCAAATTTCGATACCGTGCTTATACCAAGATCGGTACGTGCCGCAATCCGTTCAACCGCGTCATGAAAGCGCACATCGTCGACGAATGGTAACCCGTCATCCCCTCGAAAGTTTATAACGACCGCTTCACGGTCGCCGACTTTAGTAAACCCAGCATCGGAGCCTAGTTCTTGGTTAATAGCAGCAAGCAGGCGGCTCTGCGCTGCCTCATCGAACGGCTGCTCAAATTCCAGATGACGACCGCGGGCTAAATCGCCGCCCGCAACAGTGCGGCCCGCCTCGCGATCCGCGTAAGCTTGCGCGTCTGCCTGCTCGTCGAATTTGCGGATAACCTTACCAGCGGCGTTGCGTACCGAGTAGTCACCCTCAAAATCATACGCGCGGTCAGCTCGGAAAAATGGAACCGCATCTTGCCGGTAAATAAACTGAGTAGCGCGGGCATACATCTTCGCTTTTGTTCGATCGAAGAACCCGGCTGGCTTCTCAGGCACCAAGGTCGTAACGACGTTAGGACTAACCTTCCCCTCAAAACTCCCAGCGCCATAGGTGTCGTAGCCGAGGTTCACCCCAATCCGCCGCGCCAGTTCGTTGTTACCGTCCTCGTCGAGGATCAGCGCATGCGCTTCGCGGGTGAACTGCTCCTGCGCTGCCCGGCTGGCGTTGTTGATGGGGTGATCCAGGTCCTTCGACGGGATCGCCGCGACGGTGACGTGCTGCGACATGCGGTCGATGGCAGATCCAAAGTCGCCGCGCGCGGTGTCGATGACGGCTGCCACATCGGCCGGGTCGGCGGCCAGCGCGTGCTTGCGCCAGATCGCCATATGCCCCTGGCGGGCGGGGCCGTTCTTGTCCGGCGCCTTTGGCTTGAGGACGCCGTTTTTGTCCGGCTCCATCGTGGCAAACTTAGCGGCGAGGCTCTCCTTCCAGGTCGCCTCTTTGACCGCGGGCAGCTCAAACCTAGCTTTGATCGCACTCCACAGCGCCGCCTGGACTTGGTGCGGCAGCCAGCGCTGCTCGCCCACCGGCACGCCGGCATTAAGCTCGCCGGCGAGACGCTGTATCTCGAGCTGGGAAAATCCGTATTTGTCGGTGATGCCACCCCTAGCCCCGGTGCCGCCGGGACCGCCGGCAGCATCGACCCGGTGACCCATAGCGCGCAGCACCCACAGGTCAACCGTCGCACCCTTGATCGCCGACACCACATCGGCCGGCAGGTTGAGCCGGTTGTTGCCGGGTTCCAACACCTCGGGGTGAGCGGTAATCAGCTCATGCATCAGGTTGAGGTAGAAATTATTGGTCTTGCGCCCGCCCCAGTCCTGGCCGCTGTCGAGCCAGCGCTGGGCTCTGGCATTCTGCGACTCGGTGCCGACATGGATTGGTTCGCCGCGGTGCCACTGCTCGTAGGCGTCGATGGCAAACTTCATATTGGTGGGCACCGGGCGCTGCGGCGAGTAGATCGCGACGAGCCCGGTTAACCGGTCGGCTTCACGCAGATCACCACGAGTAACCTGCATGATTTTCTTCATGCTGTCTTCGTACCAGTACCGGCCTTTCTCGCCTTCTTTGACGAGCTGTTTCATTAACTTCTGCAATTGTCGGTAATGCCGGGGCGTCTGCACCCATTCAGGCGCGCCCTTGTATCTACCGTCAGCCGTCCGCTCCGGCTTTAGCGCCCGCCACCGTCGGTCCTCACGCTCACCCTGCGGGTGCCCCTTGGTTTCGTCCGGCCCCGCCTCCATGACGGTGCGAACAATGTTCTGGTCTTGCTCAGGCGCGGGTCGTTCTCCTGAAACTTTTTCGCCTTTTCTTTCACCAGAAACCCGGTCGATCGCCTCGGCTTCCTGCCGCACCAGTCGGTCATACGCGGCAGCGCGCTGCACTTTATTAACGAATTGGTTGACTTCCTTCTTAGAAAGCCCAAGTTTTTCGAGTGCTTCGCCTAGCGCCTTGTGGCTCATGCCCTCGGACGGGCGAGCGGTCGGCGCCGGTTCCCGCGCTTCAGCCCCGCGAGGAGCCGGTGCCGACTCCCGAGCCCTGATCTCTTCTATTTGGTCGAGCGCTGCGGCACGGGCGGTGCGGCTGACCAGCCGCTCTCGTGCCCTCTGCGATACACCTAGATCTGCCAGACGCTGACCCAGTTCCTCGTGGCTCAACCCCTCGCTGGGGCGCCGCTCGACGCGTCCTGGTGGCTGGGTGGTAAACCCTTCGCCTCGCACCGCTTGCTCGATACGACGAGGGGCTGCGGCTCGCTGTTGTCCTTCAGGCAGCGGCGTGCCGCCGGGGCTCTCCCCTGGACCTTGCTGACGCCGCGGTACCCGCCGCACCGGCTCGGCCGGCAGTGGTGCACCACCCGGCCCCGCCGGGGTTGGTGCGGGTCGCGGGGGAGCTGGTGCCGGCGTCGGCTCCTCTCGTAGCGGTGCACCGCCGGGCCCGACACGGGCCGGTGCTGCCGATCGTGTGGCCGCGGCAGGGGCTGTCTCGGCAGGTAGCGGCATGCCACCCGGCCCAGCCCCCGCGGGGGCCTGCGGGCGTGGTGCCGCCGCAGCCGTTGCTTCTGGGGTACGAGCGCGAGCAAACTCGACGGCTTGCTGCGGCGTGTCCCCTACCGCGATGACGTTACCGGCAGCATTTTTTACGACATGCCCTGGGCCGGTATGATCCGGCTCCACTGTCCAGCCCTCGGGAGTACGAGCCCCAGGCGGTGCACTGACAGGGCCGCGCGCCGAGGCTGGCGCAGTAGGTTGTTCAACGGCGCCGACAGGGCGTAGCGCCGCCTCACCCGGTGCAAAAGCTCGGGGCTGGCTCGGTGTCGGCTCGGCGACGCGCGGCAACCCCAGCTGTTCAGCCGGGCGGGCCTGTGGCGAACCTAGAGGTAGCGCCGGTTCTGTCCCCCCAGGTCGCGCAACCGGCGCCTCAGCGGGACGCGCTAGCGGCAGTTGCGTCGGCCCCTCCGGGGCTCCGCGCACCGCCCCTGGCGGCGGCTGGTAGGCCGGGTAATTCTCACGCGGGAAATAGGTGTCGGCCGGCTGGTCGTAGCGCGGCGGCGCCGGCCCGAAGAAACTCTCGTCGGCGCCGATCGCCACCTGGGGGCCGCGGCGCGGCAACGCCAGCGCCGGCTCGGGTGCCATCGCGGCACCGCCGATACCGGCCCCACCGGCAGCCCGCGCTGGCGGCCCCTGGGTGAGCGGGTCAGCGGGTCTGATCCGCGCCGGATCAGCCGGCAACGGGGTACCGCCGGGACCGACGGAAGGTGCCGGCGGGCGCTCAGCGGGGTTGGTCAGTAATAGTGGCGGCTGCGAAAGGTCAACCCGTCCCCCAGGTGGGCGGCCGATACCCGACGCGTTGAGCGCTGCGGTGTGCTCGGGCGGTACCCCCGCCGGGGTGACATTGTCGACGCGCGCCGAGGGGGGTAGCTCGAGAGGTGGCGGCTCCGCCGGGCGGCCTCCGCGCAGCGCCCCCGCGCCGGCACCAAAGGCGGTGCCCATGCCGGCGCCTACCGCCGTCTCGGCGGCAACCTGCCCCCAGTTGATCGCCGGCTGGGCGCCGGCAGCGACGTTCGATTGTTGCTGCGTATAAGAACTGTAGCCAGTCCCGATCGCGCCGGCGCCGCCCGCCTCCGCTGCGCCCACCGCGACGTTGCCGAGACGGGTTGCTTGCTGACCCATGGCGCCACGCAGACCCGGTGTCACTGCGGCGAGCCCGGTCGACGCGATCAGATTGGCGCCGAATTGCTGCAGCGTCGGGAATTGCTGCTTCATCTGCTCCCGCGCCGCGGCATCATCCATGCCTTGGTTGCGGAAGCCCTGGTACATCGCCGAGTTGGCTTTTTCCTCCGGCGTCATATTGTCGATGGTGTGGGCGTAGTCCTCGTAGCGGGCACCGGCACCCGCCGTACCGCCCTGCACCCCTGCCCCGGCTATGCCGGCAACCTCGCCCGCCCGTGCCACGCCGGTGGCACCAACCCCAACAGCCCGCGCCGCGGTACGCACTGCGAACTTCGTCGCAGCGCCAGCACCCAGACCACCGGCAAGCGCGGTTACGCCGCTGACGAGGTACGACTCAAGCACCGCGCCGGGGTTGCTACCGGCGACTTCAAAGAGTTTTTTGGGGTCAAACACCGATACTCCAGCCGCTGCCTGCCGGTCTGGAGACAACGATGCCGTAAGCTGCTCGTTGAACTTCTGCCACTGCTCGTTGACGTGGTCGAGGTACTCGGTGGAAGCGCCAAGTTGTTTCAGGCCAACCGCGGCGAGGCTCGCCATCTGATGGCCCATCGTCGAGAAATCGAGGCCGACGACGGTCGCGAGCCCACCGCTCGGCTTTGGTTTGGCGTCCTCGGCAATACCAAGTACCGGCGCATCCGGCACCGGGGTGCCAAACCGGTCGTAGTTATCCTGATCGACACGCTGTTGGCGGGTTACCCGCGGCGCCGCCGCCGGCATGGGTGATAGGAGACGTTGCTGCGGCGCAGCTTGCGGCTGCGCTGGAGCGGTAGGGCCGCCAACGACCTCTTGCTGAGCATAGTATGGATCTTGCGGTCGCTGCGGTTCCTGCGGCTGCGCTTCCTGCGGTGCCGGTTGGTATTGCGCTTGTTGTGGCTGCGGGGTGGGTTGGTACGACGTAGGAATAGCCTGCGTCGCAGGAGCTTGCTGCTCCTCCGGCACGGTGAGCAACCCCGCCCGCGCCGCCTCTTCCTGATCGTAGGTAGCCTGCTCGCGCTGATCAGCAACGTCTTCATCGTCGTAGGGGTCAGCCATCAATGCATCGCCAATCGTGCGCCGGTTTGCGGATTAATCAGCTCCATGTGGTTCCGCTCTTTTGGATCATGCGCCAGCGGGAACCCCAGACCATAACGTCGACCATTTTTGGTAACCCAGTCGAGGACGACAGGGTCCTCCTTCAAATCCATCGCGATGCCAGACCCCGGCGGCCCCGTGCCGGCACCGTGGCGGGAGTTAGGCGCGCTAGGATTAACCTGCATCTGTCGAGCGGTGTCACGATAACCAGAGATAATCCTAAACCGGCGCTCCACTTCCGGTGGCATATCCTTCACCATGTTCTGGACTGCCTGCGTCATCGCCGGTGCGACGCCGGTAATACTTGACGCGCCCCCCGGCACCGCATTGCCTATAGTGTAAGGCGCCAGCGGATGAGCCCCACCAGTACCCAGTGCCGCGCCCTGTTGCGCTGGCCTTTGTTGCGTCGGTGCTTGCTGCGACTGTTGATATTGCTGCTGCATCAGCGCCCGTGCCGGGTGCTGGGTATTGGTGAAGGCTTCTCCGGCGTGGGTATTAATGTAGTAGCTACCCGGTACCGGCTGTTTGGTTTTCGGATCAACCACAACGTAGCCGTTCTGCGACGGGTCTTTTGGGTTCATAGTTGGCACTATACCGTAGGTACCCTTGATGACACCGTCGGCGATGAGTTTGATCTGCGAGTCCGCGATACTCATATTGGGCGCGGTCGTTTTCAACCCACGCGCCAGTGCATCCCGTCGCGCCACATAGGCCTGCTGATCTTCCGGCGTTTTATACTCCGGCGGTATCGGCCAGCCTGACTGCATCGGATCGCTGTTTGCCCACTGGTCTACCTGCTTCGCCGTCTCGGCGTCCTTGGCCCCCTTAAGCTCGGAGTACTTTGCGTCCAGCTCCGCCTGCTTACGCATGTTGGCGTAGAGCTGGTTGCGCTCCGCTTGGTTGATCGTCGCCGCTGCGCGTTCGCTGCGCCCCGCTTCCTTCATCCCCTCGATCGCCGGCCGAACTTCCTGGTACCCAGCCTGGGCGTTGTGCAGACGGATCTCAGCGGCGGCTTTTTGCTGGTCGGTGAGGAATTTGGCGAAGGTCACCGGGTTACCGGTGACCTTTAACTGACTGTTGATATCCTGCGCGGTGATCTTAAATGGCTGGCCCAACGGTTTCCCGGTCGCCTCGTCGAGGCGCACACCAAACACCTCGGTGCCATTGGTCATAAACCGGCCGGCGGTGCCGTCGGGGAAGAACGCATGCGCTTTTGCCAACTGCTGCGCTGCGGTTGTGCCGTCACCGCGCTGCAACGAAGCCATCGCTCCCATGAGGTGCATGTTTGACCCCATAAAAGCCTGCCGCATGACAAAATCCTGTGCCTTCTCGGCGCCATCGGTATCGCCCTTGGCGAGGAAATTCTGCACCATCAGATCTTGTACGTGTTGCCACGCATCACTCATCGACTGGCCGCTGGGCGCCGCGTCGGCTACGTATTTCATAGCAGCATCAGGGCTAATTTTGGCTGCTCTAACAAACCCATTTGCAGTCGCAGTGCCACCGACGCCACTGCCAAAATCGAGCTTGGAATAGTCCTCGTTTTTGTTGTTGGGGTCGAAATAGCGAGCGGCGTAGCGCATCGCGTTCTCGCGTCCCCGCGACTCCATAAAACCAGGACCCCCGTTGTAGGCAGCCACCGACGCGTAGCTACCGGCGCCGAATTTGCTGTCCAGCTCACGGGTATAAAGCGCTGCCAATTTTGCCGCGACGGGAAGGTTCTCGTCTTTAGTGAGATCGTAATGTTGCCCGCCGAAATACTTATCTTCTAGCGCCTTCTGGGTGCTCGGCAGAATTTGAAAGATACTCGTTTCGCCGTCTTTACCAACCTTCTGGTTGTTGAACGAAAAACCGGTTTCAACCCCAGCCGTGTGCATGAGCTGGCGCGGATCGACGCCAACACTCTCTGCGGTGCTCTTGATCAGGTTAAACAACTCGGGGTGTTGATTGCCGAGGATGTTATACGAATGGATCGGGATCTCGCCCTTATACTGCGCTGCCGAAGGGGGTGGGCCTGTTTGTACTGCACCGCCGCTAGTCGCAGCGAGCGGCTGTTCCTGCGCCGGCTGTTGCTTTGGTGGTGCTGCCGCGGTCTTCGCCGGCTCAGGGCTCGTGGTGACAGCGGTGCCGCCAGGGCCGGGAGTAACCGGGATCGCTTCTTTAGGCGGAGTAAGGGTTGCTCGATCCGCTGGAGTGACTGGTCCCGCGTCTCCCTGTACCTGTGCGTATCCGCTAGTTTCCTGACGCGGCGGTACCCGCAGCGTCTTGTCTTCGTTCGCGGCAGCCCGCGCGTCCATCGCGGTGTTCCAGGCGCCGATATTCGGGTAGTACGTATCCTCCACATACCCGCCAGCCGTCTTAGTCGGCACCGCTTGCTCCGCCGGCGCAGCGGCGGGCGCCGGGGCTACGGAAACTGCCCGGTCACCCCCCGCGGCTGAGTCGTCGACGGGGGGCGGGAAATTGACGACAGCAGGAGGAGTACCGCCGCCCGACAGCGGCAGGGCGCTTTCCTGCGGTGGTGATACCGCCGGCCGCCCCGCCTGCCCCTGCACCGCCTCGGGCGGCGGTGGCGGGGACTGGTCGGCGTCGCGGACGTAGGGAGGGAGATCTGACATCAGTATGGCACCAGATTGCCGTTGCGGTCGTAGCGCACAGGCCGGTCGTTGCTGCCGGGCTGCGACTCAAACGGCCCCAGTGAAGACGTGGGAGGGGGCAGCGCTGACGTTGTTGGCGCCGGCTGATCCTGAATGATCACGCCAGAGTGCCCGCCGACTACCCCCGGCATCGTCGTCGAGCCTGGAGGAAGATAGGTCGGAAGCCCTTGGTTCCGAGGCGGCGGCGGTGCTGCCGGTGGAGGCATCGGCCCCCATGTCGACGCGGGTACCGCGGGGGTACGCGCTCGACCACCGCCAGTGCCCGCTGCCGGTCCTGGGGTTGGGATCAGAGGGGTTGGGATCAGAGGGGTTGGGATCAGACCGCGCGCCCACGACCATGCACTGCTGAGCTGATTACTAATAGGTTGTGCGGGTGCCCCTTGTCGCGTGGTCGGGCCAGAATACGCTGGAGCCGCCGGGTACTCGGTCGCCATCTCCTCCGGTGGCGGAAGCGGTGGCGGGATCGCCGCGGTAGCAACCACTGGTCCAGTAGCCGGTGGTACCGCAGCCGCTGCCGCGGGTTTCGTCGCTAGCGGATAATAATCCGGCACCTTGCTAATATCGATTTGGGATTGCCACGGCGCTACCAACGCCACCGGCTTCGCCGCAGTCTTAGGAACCGCGTTACCGTCCTTGTCTAAAGTGGGCGGTGTCGTCGCGTCGGGGTGAGCCGTTGGGTCGTCCCACCCTGTCTCCGTGAGATTAGTCTGCCCTGCACTTAACCCCGCCGGACCTGAAGTATCCGGGTCGTTTACGCTCGGCGCCTTTGCCGCGACCGACGGCAACGCAGCCTTAGCCTTAGCGTCCTCCTGGGCCTTCTTTGTCGCAGACCGAATGTCTTCTTCCCGTGAGTATGCTTGGATATCTTTACCGAGCTTCCACCCACTATCCAGCCCTTCACTCAAACCCGCGGCAAATGATCCAACCATAAACGACATGGTTCACCTCACTGCCGCAGCGAGTGCCAGGGGGTACCGCACAAAGTCGAAGCCGCCGATGGAAGCTACTGCTTCCGGCGCTATCGCGCGTACCTCATCGGCCATAAACCCGTAGCGAGGTTCTGCGCCCAGAACGTCCCATACGTAATTATACGCATACACCATTAACCGGCCAAAATATCCCCGCGGTTCGATGTTGCGTTTTACCCGACGATCAGACAGTGCAAACGGCAGCGCCGTACCAATCAGCTTACCGGCAAGGTTGCCGATACCGGCCGATTGCTGCGCTGATACATCCGCGTTCAACTTCGCTCCCGCTAGCTCGTTGTTGTACCCATAGTTCATCGCGTTTGCTGCATTACCATACGCAGCGTTACCGCCGCTAAAATACGACGTGGGACTGCCCATCGCACCGGCGCCGGTGGCGAAGTGGGTGTCGCCGGCCTTGGTTCCAGCCTGTCCGGCTGCGGTTGATGTCTGGTAGAACTGCGCGGTCTGCGGCCCAAACCCGCGGCCGGTGGCGATGGCTGAGCCCTCAAGTGCCAGTTCCTGCTGCGCCACCTCGTTGCGTGCCCCTGTCCCTGCCGCGGCCTCCCCCGCCGCCTTGCTGATGCGATAGCCCGCATCGAGCGCGCCATAGCGCGTCGTACTCGGGTCGATGCCGTAACTTTGAAGGTTGGTCAGCGCGGCCTGCCGCTGGGCGTCGACCGTCGAGCTGACATCCGCCCGCGCCATCGCCGATTGCTGCGCGGCTCGCGCCGGACTGTTCCAGTCAAGCGCTTGGTTGACAAAGCGTTGTTCGACAGGAGCATAAGTTTCTAAGTACATACCCTCCTGTTGCTTCGCAATATTCGCCGCTTCCTGACTAGAACGAGTCTGAAGATCGAGGTAATTCGTAATATAGGGGTCGTAGCGGGCAGATTGATCTTTCGCCCAGTCGAGCTGTTCTTGTCCGAGATCAAATTGCAGCTGGGCCGCGTGAGCGTCTGCTTGTACGATCGGTGTATAATCTGGCGCCTTTGGGGCTGGACTACTCTTGCTACCCACGGCGGGTACTCCCTAACGGGTGTCGGAGGATACTACAGTTCTACTAGGAACCACCCACCCTTTCGGGACGTGATTGAGCCAGCGACAGAACTCCGGCTTCATGTAGAGAATAAAAGCGTGAACCCCCTCGCCGTACATGTCACGAACCAGTGTCTCAACCCGCCATCCCCCCCGCAAATCGAGGGAAAGCGCGGGGTAGTTGTCCGAGCGGACCATTCCCAGCAGCTTTTTCACCCCGAGCTGGTTAAACGCGTAGTCGAAGAGCATCCACAACAGATCCGGCGTCGCCCACCCCGGTCGTTCCCCTGCCATGTGCACGCAGGCGCAGACACCCGTGAAACCATCGAGAACGAAGCCGCCCTGGATCTCACCGTCATGATGGGTCGACAATGAATGCCCATAGCCGGGCACAAAGTGCCCGTCGGCCCGCTGCATGATCCACGCCCCCGCGCCGGGAGCATTAATTTTTATTTCCAACGCCCCTATACCCCTAGAACCAACCAGAACACGGCACCAGTGTAGGGCGCACCTGTAGTAACATCCATACCTGCATTGGTCAGATTGGCATAGTTAAAGGAAAAATCAACGCCGGCAGCAGAACCTCCTGTTATTTGGACATTAAGAACAGAACTTAATGTTATTGGGAATACAACTGGATCAGAAGTTCCACCAGTAAAAGCGGAATAACCGTACTGTATAGTTAAACCATTCGCTAAAACTAACCATCCGGGTTCAGCGTTTGAAAAGTTAGGGAAGACGAGGTCAGCCAACTCGTCCTTGGTTACGAGGCCGCTCGTCACCGTACCCGTAGCACTGTTACCGGTGATGGGCGTCAGCAGCCCCAACGCCAACAGGTCATCAAAGGTAACTGCTCGCCCAGGGAGCGAGCCGCGATACCCGCCAAGGCTCTCGACACCTTGCTTTAGCGAGCGCACCGTGGTCACCAGCGAGCCGAGATCCGCCAGCGGGTTTTGCACCTGCGGCACGTTTTTGTTAGGGGTCAGCGCGAAGGGCCGGTCAGACACCTTGAAGCTCCTTCATCGTCGAGGCCAGTTCCACGCTGTCGATACGAACCCGGCCAATCAGCTCGATCTGCCAGTCAAAGGCGCGAAAGCCGGAGGGCAGGCGGAAGATGTCCGTCGGCTTCTGAATGTCCCGCTCCATAATCAATGTCAGATCCGGCCCCGAGAAGATGCGAAACCGCGCGTGGACGCCATCGGGCAACAGCCCTGAGGGGTCAGACGGCATCGCGTCGTCCACCCGTGGACTTGATGTAACATGCACCGCCCCGAGACTGATTGGTGCCGGTGCGTAGAACTGCTTAGACTTCCACTGATAAGTATCATGTGCTGCCGTCGGACTGTCCCAGAGATAGACATTACCCGCGATCATCACATAGGTGTTACCTTCAAACTCATCGTTCCAGATCGCTGTCGCGTTATCGACCGTGTTCAATAGCACAAACCCGGTTTTGTTGTCGGTACCGTCAAAAATGAAACCACCATCGCTGTGAATGGCGATGTACTGGGCGCGGTGCCGTGCTCCGATGATAGTATCCCCATGATACGATGTAAGCCACAGTTGCTTACTCATCGTATCCAACGATATGATGTCGGCCTGGAAATAATTGGTTTTTACCAAACCATTTTGCGAAGAATAAATAACCCCCTGGAGGTCCGTGACCACCGAGCCGCGTGAAATACATGGCTCTGCTACCTGGGTTTGATTTATAATATAATTCGCCGGTGAGTTACCGGTACCGGCCGAGATAAAGCCAGCGGTAAGAATTGCGAGCGATTGGTTCCACGCTGTCAATGCGACGATGTCGTACAACACTGACTGGTCATAGATTGCCGGCCATGCGTGCGGGCGGTATGGCTCGCAGAAATGAATTGTGTTACCAGTGAACCCCACCATCATGCCGCCGGGTAGAGCGACTAGCCCGTCGAGGTGATCCGGCGGGTTACCCCAGCTCGTCGAGATCAGCGTGGGGTTGTCTATAATTTGAAGGTCGGTCGATACATCGACGTAAGGATCTGGAGATATCAAAAAATCCACAATCATGTAAAACGAGGCACCGGTCTGTAACCCCGTCACCGTGCGGTAGAGCCGCACCTTGCGTACAAACGGATAGTTTCGACCGGAACTCCCAGCGGGTGGCGGGGGCGGCAAGCCGTAGATTGTCCAAGTGCCGTCGGCAGGCCCCTCGACAATAACGCTGGGATAGCTAGGTGCGCTCTCTTCACCAAAATCGTTGATAAAGGTGTAACAATAACTCCGCGCCACCTGAGGAACCGAGGTTGTTCCGCCAGTCACCGATACAGATAGTGCGCTACCACTACCAGGATTAGGCTGGTCAATCCCCAGATCGTAGGGTACCAGCGGTACGCCAAAATTGTTATCGTCGTTGATCATCGCGAAGGTCGCCCAGTGCGGGCTCAGATCACCAGGATTGGTCCAGTAAATCCGTCGCGTGGCGTCGTTGGTCAGCGGGGACCGGCAAACGCTGGAGAACTCACTTGGCAGCTTTAGCCATACCACCACTTCGTTCAGCGCGTCGGGAAATCGGAACGCCTTGCGGGCGCCCGGTAGAGATTTGACAAACTGGATCTGCGGCAACCCGTCGAGGTTGCCGGAACGAAAGTCGCAGTCCTGCGCCTGCTCCGACATATTGTCGGGCAGCACCCCAGGATCGAGGCGGGGGACCATGCCCCCCATACCCCGGATGGCGAAGCGGGCCATAGCCTACCAGTAGATCCAACCAACCGTGTTATCGACGTACCGGTATTCCTGCTTCTGCCCCGCCGTCGCCGTGACTGGAGCCGTAGTCACCGTCACCGCAGCGGCGTTCTGCACCGTCAAGGTTGTGACGATCGAGCGGAACTTGAGGATCACAGCATCCCCCGGCCTGGAGCTAGCCGGTAGTTTCACGGTCAATGCAGCGATCGTCGCCGAGTGGTTGAAGTATACCTCGTCTTGACCGGCTGACATTGTATATGTCTGACCGGTTGTCGGGACGTTTACAGTAGTTGTCGGAATGGCATCCGACACAAAGAATGTACCACCGCCTCGGGCTAGAAAACTTGGCATTGTTTTAACTCCTCTATGATGATCCTATTTCGCCTCGGCCTTTAGTTTGCATGCCTCGCCACACAAACGCTCTAGTTCGACGATCCTGGCATCCTTTTCAGCCAGCTTACGGATCACCTCCTCGACGTAAAGGTTTACCGCAGGCATAATCTGCTGCACCGCCGCCGCAAGATTACGTTCTGCCATCGTCGGCTGCGGCGTTTGTTGTGGCGTTTGTTGTGGCGTTTGCTGCGCCCAAGCAACCGCAGGCAGCAGCATCAAAACACCCAGTAATACAAACCTCATGGACACCTCACTAAGACTCCGGTGCCCGTCGTCGCGATAACCACGCCATTAGCTTGCCCCGAACAATTAGCCGCACTGATCAGCCCCGACGCCACAATCTGCCCAGAAAATAAAGCGTTGCCCGTTACCTGCAACGTAGCGCCGCCGCCAATGTCGGTCGTGGTCCCTATTAAAAAATTACCCGATCCGACCGCAAACCGCGCCCGCTCGACAAGAGAAGCACCGTTATGCACCGAGAACGACATGCCAGCTTGTATGTTACTACTCGAGTTGGAAATAAAATCAATCCGACCTTGTGTATCGCCGGTATATAGCTTTTGAGCGATGCCTGTTTTGACATTATCGGCAATAGCATTAACATTAACAGTTATCATTTCAACATCCGCCGATCCAGTATGGGTCATGTGTAGATTACCCCCAATCGTAGCATCACCCCCAACTGTCAATAGCCCGCTAACCGAAGTGTCGCCGGCAACCTGTAATTTATTATTACCACCCGCATCGGTCGTCGTGCCAATCAAAAAATTACCTGATCCAAGTGCAAATCGCGCCCGCTCGGTAGGGAGACCCCCGTTATGCACGGTAAAAGCTATGCCACTTTTCACATCAGTACCGGAGTTAGCAATAAAATCGATACGGCTTTGCACATCGCCGTTATATAGTCTTTGTATGATACTCGTAGTCGTGTTGTCGGCAGCAGAGGCAACCGTAAAAACCAATGCGGCGTGAACGTCTCCTCCCGCTACCTCGTGATCCAGCCAAATAGGACTTTTCGTATGAATTGCCGGCCCGGTAAAATTTGCGTCGTGCCAGTCGAGACCGGCATAAGCAGTAAACCCGCCGGCCCGCCACAAACTACCGGTAGGATTGATGGGTCCACGCCCGTATATACCATCTGGCCGAATGGTCAATAATACATATTCCCAATTAGTACCATCGTCACTAAGTCCCTGAACCAAAAACGCGGTATTCTTTTTTACGATAGCGTGGCTATTTGCTACCGCCATCGTACCAGTAGTAACACCAGTATCAGTTGAGTTTATCGCGATAGCATATTTACCATCGACGTCAACCGTATTAAACGTGTCGATCTCAATACAGGCGATCCCCCCACCAACCGTAACATTGTGCTCGCACCGCGCCTCTATCGCGTAAAGCACACCGCCACGATTGCTCGAAGCCGCTGCCCAGATCCCAATCGCCCCCGACCCGCCGTCACCACCATCGGTCCAAGTGCCCTCGACGCGCCCTTGAGCCAGCATGCCGGTCGCGAGCCCATGTATCCCTGACACCAAAGTCGAATTACCATGCACCGCGACTGCTAATGGCAACAGCGTAGTATCGGCCGGGCCTGTAGTAAAAAGCTCCGTCTGGTTTCCGACATACCCGACAATCGGGTTGATCGGTAATGGCGCAGCCTGAGTTCCATAATGAAACTTAGCGATGTTTGCCTGGGGCACCGTGGAATTTAATACAAACGGTATTACAGCATTGGTCGCATCCTTCGACATCGGATTTGGCACTTGTTGTGCTCGCGCCGGCAACGCCGATAACAGCAGAACAACAGTAAAAGCTAGTTTTTGCATCACGGTGTCCCAAAATAATTCTTTTGATTAACCTGAAAAGCTGCCCGCTCATTGGTCGTCAGCGCGTAAGCGTTCCACCAGATCATCTCGCTTTCATCGCAGGTCGTACCGGGCACTCCGATGAAACCCACATTACCCGGCGTTGTATCAACCGTTACCGTTCCGGTATATTCATCCCCGTCAATCCGTAATACCGACGCGGCGCCGTTTGACACGCCGCTAAGTGTGTGGGGTATAAACGACGGAGATATCGGGCCGCTGACCGTAGTAGAAGCGGCACCGTTTAGTGTGACACCCGTATTTACCAGTAATAAGTTATTACCACCGACGGCGCCGACATAACACCCGGTACCGTTATACGATCCTACCGCAGAGACCGACCACGGCCCTGCTATTGTCACGCCGACAAAACTCATACCACCAGCATAACCGGTCGTATGCCGGCCGCAGGGCAAACCGTTAATACAACTCGCTATATATTGCGGTTGATCTACCAAACTCGCTTGCGTCAAATGCCGGGCAAGCCCGCTCTGGTCATACCAAGTATCCCAAAAACAAGTGGTCGCAGCGCAAAAAACACTTGCAGCTGCGGTATCCAACGGCGCGCCGGTAAACCCGGTAGCGCCTAAATAATTTATATCCTGGGTGCCGCCCGTGGTCCGGCGTAATTTTAGTGCCGGACCAGCATAGTTCGCCTTGAGCCGGCGCACGCTGTAAACACCAGCCGGCTGACTGGCGATGCTGGCTAATATATCACCGCTGCCGCCACGCACCGCAATATCGGATAGCCCAACACCAAGGCCCAGCGACTGCCCGAGTAAGGGCGCCGATAAGATCGAGCAACCGAAAAAGGTTGCTAATAGAGCGCCAGTACTAGCGTGCATGTCGTGTTTGTACTCATTACCTTTGCAACTTGCAGAGGTAGGAAAGACCCAGGCTGGACGTTGCTGAAAGTCACCGCTGCACCGGCTCCGGTGGCGTTATCGGCCTGGAGCACCACAGCCACGTTGCACGGTGTTGCGTCGCCCACATAAAGCCCACGCGTCCCCGGTAAGAGCGTAGCATCGCTCTTCGTCACGGCACGGGCCGAAATGCCTTGGTTCAGCGTTGCGCTGCCAGTGGGCTTACTCTGTGCCCAGGCGGAGCCCCAGATGCCTAGCAGAACGATAAGTAGGAGGAAACGCATCTCAGCGTCCTTTACCGCGAGCGCCCAGTCGTTTCTGACCGGCGCGGTCAGCGCGCTTCTCGGCAGCAGAAGTTTCATATTGCTTCGCGCTCACCCCGGCCCGTTTCGCACCGGACGTGTCCTCGCGCTTATCGGCTTTGCTGTCTTCGTATGGTTTTGCTTTCATCACGCGCTCCTCAGTATAGCCCAGGGCTATTGCGGCCCTTGTTGGGCGTAGACTTCTTTGCCAACGCCTTCTTCATCGCCGTCGGCTGACCGGGGTTCGTCGGACCTGGGATCGGTCCCGCTGGCACTGACTTGCCGGGATTACCCGACAAATTCTGCGGGCTAGACCCTTTAGAACTAGGATTGACCGCGATACCACCCTTACCCGGTTTATCGTACATACCGTGCATGCTGTAACCCTTTCATCTATACCTGTACCCATTGGGCGCCGGTGAAAGTTAATTCTACCCAGTTATAGTTATAGTTCATCACCAGGGTTGGCTGACCTTCGATATTCGCCGAGCCGCCGATAATGGTAATTGGGTGTTCTGTAGCAGTACCAGTGATGTCCTTGATTGTCAGAGTTTGTCCCAACACTGGCGAGGGCGGCAGGGTAACTGACATCGCTACGCCGCTAGCGTTGCTAATGTAGATGAGTCCAGCCGTGCCAGCTGGCAGCGCCGTCGTTGAGTAGACGATCATATTCGGTGGAGTGGGCGGCATGGCGGGGGGTTCCGGTGCGGGGGTGGTGACCGGCGGCGGCGTCACCGCGACAACGAGATCGACCTGTTTCGCTCGGCCAGTGCCAGCGGTCGCCAAAAACGACACCAGATACGACACACCAGGAGTGCCAGATGCCAGCATCAATGCCACGGTTTTACCGGACATCACAATCGCACCGAAATCAAAGATCAGCGGAAAACTATCCTCAATCTCAGTATCGACCGTGCCAAATGGATAATCTACCTGCCAACCCCAACCGGCTTGCCCAGGTAGCGCAGAAAAATTAGACAAGAACGAAATCGTATCACCAACGTCAAGCCACCGCTTAAAGTCGAAATAATACTTTCGGACATCAGGGTGCTGCTTGACCGTGTTACCGATCACCCCAACATTTTCGGATACCCGGTATGTTATTGGTCCGCTCAACTTTTACGCCTCCCACTGGCAAAATACGGGAACCGCCAAGCCGACCCATCAGTATATTGCATCGCGGCAAACGAGCGAGCGTGAACAATCCCAGACCGAAAGCGTCTACCATAAAACGTCGCTAGTTGCGGCGAACTGTAGGGTTTACCCGGCTGCCCATAAAGACTATTCAAAGTGCCAGCTTTAATGTAATTAAACCACTGGGACCACGCCATAGATCCAACATCGGACAGAAAATCTTTTGGCTTTAGTGCCAGCCACGCTTGCCCCGTACGGCGTGCATCTACCGGTGGCGGGGTTATATCACGTAATATTGCCGGCGGTTCAATTCTAGCGTAATACAACCCGGTATAGTTCAAGATCCAGGCAACATCCCAGTCGCCGTCGAACGGGTTAAAGTCAACCCAGCTGATCCCCGGCGCCATCTGCCAGAACACATGTTCCCGACGCGTCGTCGACTGGATAAAAAATTCTTCCAACGTGTTCCACAACGCCAACTGCACCTGAGTGTGCGGCACGTCGGGCAGCTCGGCGTAGATATTCGAGTACAGGCGATCAAAGTTATCGGGCTTGAGCGCCTGCGGACTGACCACCTGGGGCTTCTGGCCGCCAGCCAGTGCGATCCCCGCCTCGTAGGCCGCCGCGAACAGGGCGGCGCGCTCAGGGTTAGCCCAAGGTTGGCCCGCTTCGGCCAGCAACCTTGCCAAAACCCCGCTTCGTAATGTCTCAAGCCAAGTCTGGAACAAGACCTCCGGCACATGCGCCAGATCCACCGGCTGCAAGGTAACCAGAGCTGTGCCGCTGGCTTCGGTTGGCTCCAGCGGGATCAGACGGTCGGGTTGCTCGACCCGGTACTGTTCGAGCCCGTAGACTTCCACCACTTCGTTGACCAGCCCGTCGGGCGAAGTCAGCTGAATTTGAGTGTCGGCGTCGACCAAGGACCACTCGACCGTCTTGCGGTACCAGCCGGAGCGCCCGCAGAAATCCTCGATGGTGTTCCACGCCATCATCTGGATATGCGTGTGCGGCACCAGCGGCACTTCGGCGAAGATGTTGGCGTAGAGCCGGTCGAGCCCGTCCGGCTCGCCGACTGCGGGGGTGACAACCTGCGCCGCTTCAAGCAACGTGCGCGCAAGCTCAGCCTCGTAAAGCTGTAGATACGGCCCGGCTACCTCAAGATTTGTGTAGGGTTTAGATGGCTCGGACAGTAGCCGCGCCAAAGCACCAACCCGCAGCGGCCGGAACCACGTCTCGAAAACAAAGGCTGGGGTCGCGTCGAGATTGGTCGGACGTAAGCTAACCAAAGCAGTGCCGCTAGCACTCGCTCCCAACGAAATCAGCTTATCCGGTTGCTCGATGCGGTAGCGATCGATGCCGTAGACCTCGATGATATGCTGAACGTCCCCGTCGGGGGAAACTACGGTAGTTGTAGTGCCGCTGGCGCCCACCGCGACCGCTACTACCCGGCGGAAACACCCCGAACGCGTACAGAAATCCTCGACGGTGTCCCAGATCGCCGCCCGCACCATCGGCTCAAGCGTACCCGGCAGCTCGGCGAGGAGCCCGTCAATCAGGCGGTCCAGTGAACCTGCGCCCTCGGTGCTAAGCATTAGCTTGCAGCCGTCAATAGGCCGGTAACAAATTTATTGAGCATCGCCACGGCACGGCCCTCCGCGGCAAACTCGTCTTCTCGTAGTTCCGATCTACCGACGATATAATTGATGCAGAGAGGGTAGAAGATTAAATCAAGCGGAAAGTGCTGGGTCTGATCGTCAGGCATGACATACTGCGGGACACTGACGCGCAGCCCCGTCGCGAGAAACGCATCAGGACGTTTCGCACGAACCTCAGAGAGGGCACTGTTAAACGCCTGGATCAAATCCGTATCCGAGTACCGCACCGATCCTGTGATCGGCACGACATCATTGAGGATCGCCCTGGCGTCTGACAGCATCCGCCCGATGGTGGGCTGCGTCGTCAGCATCTGGAGTACCTATAGAACCTATAGTTACCCACGCACCGCATATAGCTCCGTAATTGCGATGCCGTCGAGCACTTTCGCCCCGTAGACCTGGAGGCCGCGGAGCAATGTGCCAAAGGTGCTCTCCGAGCGCAGGGTTTCCACCTTGCTGATTTGCGAAGCGAAAGTGAGCCCGTGTGGGTGTCCGCCAAAGATGCGGGTGGCGCTAGCCGAGCCTTCGGTCGCTGTCGGCAGCAAATTGGAGCTGTACAGCGTGAAGCGATCGATCATCCCGAGCCTGCCGTTTCGCATCAGAGAAACGCCATCACCGGAGATCGATGCATTGCGTAGATCCGACTTCTTGACGAGACCGGCAACCCAGGGTGGGACCACCAGCCACCTCCCCGTTTCAGGGATGTTTTGTTCGTCTAGCACGGTGCCCATATCCACGATCGAGTCGAGGATGTTGGTTGCGGTCAATGCGATCGGTGCGCCGGCAGCACCTAGGTTGAAGTCGGAAATCCTGCCCGCGGTTGCTCCCTTGTTGTTGGCATCGATGCCGGCATCGATCAGACCGAGAACACCGGTATCAATGGTGATCTTGAGCTGCTCGCTGGCATCGTCGGCCCACATCGACAGGAGGTGCATATCCGCTTGGCGTTCCATCACGTCGTCAAGTACCAAGTTGAAATATTTGGCATAGTCGATCGTGAGTTCAACCGTCGAGGACGAGGGACGGTCGACCGTCAACGCCATATCAAGCTGATAATCTTTGATGGTGATCGTCGGCTTGGTACGGATTTTTACCTTGTCGCCTTTGTTCTGGATCTCCCCTTCGTAGTCGGTGTTGGAGATAGCGGAAAGAACCGTTGCACTATAGAACTTTTCGCAACCTACATTAATATAGGTTCGACTGTCGCTTCAAAGCATTACGTGTCCACTTCGTAGGAATGTCGAAACTCACTCCCCGAACTAGATCCGCTGCATGCCCTGTCGGATCACTCAGTCTGTGCTGCTGCGAGTTGAGGGCTATAACGTGCTCTCGGATGGCATTTCCATCACGGAAATTCCCACCAACGGCACAGCCCAGCAAGAACGCTGCTTGCGCGCGCTTAATTACCAAGTGGTGTGCGAAGTGCCCAAGAAACTCCTTCGCTTTCGATGGTTGCGACAATTGAAGCTGCCACAACAAATTATCTCCCACCTGACAAACCGCCCCACCGAATGCCTTAGCAACTAGGTCGACGCCCGCACGATACTGCGGGGCCGCTAAAATACTAGCCGTCGGATAGGCGTAGCCGGTCTTATAGCACACTTTGACGGTAAAACAGCCATCGCCATCAAAATAGCCCGCAAGCCATTTTCGGGGTGGATAATTTACCGTACGCGGCCCTTCGACCTTACGCAAATCACTGACCTTCTTACGAAAAGTCAGGACGCTCTGCTCAGTCTGCAACACAGGAGCTTCGTCAACCAGCTTTAACGCGCTAGCAGCAAAAGCGTGCTTGCAGACTAGATACCCCTTGAGGCGTTCGACGCATTTACGAGCCATACCGCCACGCATCGCAGCGTAGACATATTTCCCGTTCATACGTTCCCGTAGATACCCACCAAAGTTAGCGGTGTACGCTTCAGGCACCTCACGATACACAGCTCGCTGCGCTACCTCAACAACGAAGTCAGGTCGCGCACCTATTCGGCACCGCACGCCAATACTTCCATCGGCGTCCAGAAACCCAGCCATGTATTTATCACTTAGAGGCATCGTCTCTCGCTTGCATCGGGTTACCTCTCAGCTCCCCGTTATTCAGATCCGATATAACGCTGACCTCAGATCAGCTTACCGCTCCAGATCTCAGGAACGAATACGCCACCGGCTGCCGCACCCGAATAGGCAGGACTAGCGGCCGACCCCGAATACGGGGTGCCCTGGGTAACAGGCATAACATAACTCCTTCAGAAGCGCGTTTACTGGAAGACGCGTCCTTCGGAAGCAGCAGCTAGGATATCCGCCTCGATGCGGTCTTTATCCGCTTGTCGACTTCGGTACACACCACGCTGCACATCCCGATAGAACGCGCCGATTTCTCGGTTTGTCCACATGCGTCTCTCCGGGGAAGCGCCGCCGTTTGTACCTGAAGCCGCTGGGCGGCCGGGTGCAGCCAGTTCTTCAAGTCGCATCCGACCCGCCGGTGCAGAACCATTCTGCATGGTATGGGGCGAACCTCTTGAAACTGGCGGAGCGGTATGCTCTGCGAGATACGTTTTGAAAAAACGTCCAGTGCGGTTTGCATCGCCCTGGGCGTAGGCTTCGCGGAGCAGCTCGAGTCGAGGCCGCGCCGAGAATTGGTCGATCTCCGATAACCACTGGAGATAACGAGGATCGTCATTGAGCTGGCGCCACCGGCCGGCAAGCTCGGGGTCCATATCCAGCTGCGACATCACTGAATGCTGGGTCAGCGACACATCGTGGCGCTGCTGACCACCCTTGAGGTATTCAACCTCGGCTCTGAGCTGGCGTACTTCCTCGCTCGCCGCACCACCCACCCAACGCGACACCGCCTGCGGGAGATCGTCCCCCCACATCTCACGGTCTTCGTCGGTGATCTGGGGGGCGGCTGGGGGTGGTGGCGGCGGAGGTGCAGGCGCCGGGGCGTTCTGCATCGAGGTGATGAGATTTGTCAGGTTGCGGATCTGGCCGTAGAGCTGCGGCACCTCGGCGTCGTATTTGCCCTGGAGGGTGTTGAAGCGCTGCCGCCAGCTCTCGTCCTCGGGCTCGCGCACCGGGGCGCGCTGATCGTCCGGTTCCTGGTGCTCCGGTGGGGACGGGGGCGTCCCGTCCCCACCCTGCTCACGCTCCCCCTCAGGGGCGTCCGACACGTTGGCTGAACCCAGCTCGCGTGCCAGCTGGTCCGCCCGCTCCGCCTGCTCGCGCACCGCGCGCGGGATCGGAGAGGCGTATTCGTCGTTGCTTCGATTATCGGACATTGCCGTTGCCCACCGTCAGCGGCGCCGGTTTTCTGACAGCGTTAGCCCGCTGCCCCGTCGCCGCCGCTTCAATTGCGATCCACAAATCTCGCAGGGCCCGTGCGTACCCGATGGCGTCGTCCCGCTTCGCGGGCTCGATATCGAGCGCTTGGTTCATCTGGTCGCGGGCGCGCTCTAAGAGAGCGTCGCGGAACATCACAAAATCCGCCGCATTCGCCAGATTGGCGCAGGCGTTGACGCCTTCGGTGCCGAGGTTGAGGCTCACCGGCGCCCCGCTCTGAACACACTCGGGCGCGGCAGCCCGGTAACCCCCCAGGGATCACCGAGGATCTGCGGGCCGTCCTTGCCGTAATGGCTAAGCGAGTGCGCCAGCTGGTCGCCGCCGCCGACTGTCGTCAGCCCGGCGCCGCGGCGGCCGGTGATATTGCCCAGATGCTCGGCTTTCAGGGGCTTATGGGTCGCCGCCGGCACCGTGCTAGAGACAAAGGCCTTTGCCATTGCCTATTACTCCTATAGTTACCCTAGACGCCACCGACGCCGTAATCCGTCGCCGGCACCTTCATCGGGTTGAAGTCGGCACTCAGTGACACCCTCGAACCCTTGGGGTAACTGCGCGAGCTACCGGTAGGGCCGCTACCGTCGCCGGAACCGCCGCCCTTAATCATCGGCGGGGTGCTCGTTGCCTGGAGCTTGTCGTCGCCCTCGGTACCAGTCTTGCTGCCGTATTCCTGTCGTTGTGCGTGTCCGTCAGCCATTGTACGGAGTTCCTTGCTGAAACGAGTTCATCGGTGGGGCGATGTCGCTGTGCTGCGACGGGGTGGCGGCGGGCGCCTGGGCGCCTTGGGCGCGGGAGGCGGGGGACGCCCCCTGCCCTCCCCTACCCGGCGGACCCTGCTGTTCCGGTGGTTCTGGGCGGCCGAGCTGGCCGGTCATCGCGGCGCTGTGCGCCTGGAGGGCTATCTGCGCCTTCTGGAGGTCCTGCTCGGCCTTGAGCTGCTGGGCAATTTCCTGGTCGTCCGGCACCACATCGTCCGGCATGCCGAGGTTCTGCGCCACTGAGCGAAGGACCCTGGCGCGTCCTGGCTTGCCGAGGATCGGCGCGTCGATGGGGTTGGCCGTAATCTGCAGGAACTGGAGCTGCTTCTGACGTTCCGTCTCTTTCTGGATTGCGACTTTGACGCCGCTGACGACAATCTGCTCCTCGCCCGAGAGCATGCCACTCTCGTCGGTAAGCATGATCATGTCGTAGACCGCGGTTAAAAGCCCCTTCATCACGTCGATGTCGACGTTGGAGGCAACGGTCTGGAGGATTTTCGATGCGTTATTCATCAGCATCGACAAGCCAGAAGCAGTCCTGCCGGCACCACCACTTAAACTTTCCCCCGTTGTGTAGCGGGGGATCGCGCTGATATCGTCGGCGATATTGGTAAATTGCTGGTAGATCGTCAGAAGTTCTTGCGCGTTGCTGGCAGGCTGGAAAAACGTGATGGGTTCGCGGGTGTTTGCCAGCGGGTCGTTGATGACATGCCAGCGCTTCCAGGGGTAGAGCTGGTCGGCGTTCTCGGTCGGGCTCAGACAATCGTCGTTGATGACGACCTGGGGTCCGCTAGACATGCCCATGTTGTTGACCAGAGCACGTAGCGTCGCGTTGGCTACCTCTTGGATATCTTCAAGGATATCCGGCAACCCGTGCCCGGCAACGGTGCCGGGGACTTTTTCAAAACTGGTGATGAAGTAAGGGTGACGCTGGCGCGGGCTGGGATTTAACTGGGTTTTTAGGACATGGCGACCGACGACCCAGGTTTGTACCGCGTAGTCGCGGTCGAGGTCGGGGATGAGTTCTCGGTCTACGCCTTGATCGAGGAGGATCTGCCCTTGGACGTTGCCATGATATTCTATGGCATCGATCATCTGGCTTTGGTTGAAGTTTGGGTCTTCCCGGCCGGCGGCGAGGGCCGCCTCGGTGTCGGGTGAGTCCATCCAGTCGCGCAACCCGTGCGCGTGGTCTTGCAAGGCAGCGCGCACCGCGTCTTGGTCGTAGCCGGGGAGCCCGAGGAGATCGTTGAGGTCGGTGCGGGTCAGGCGCTTGCGCTCGATCACCTCGGCGTCTTCGATGCGCGAAACGCCTGGGGTCCAGTAGATCGCAAAGGGATCGATGCGCTCCCAGAACATCTGGGGTGCTTGTTCCAGCACCGCCTTCCCCTGTTGCCAGGAGAGGCGCGGCACCATCCGCACCACCGGCCCCTTGATGCAGGCAAAGGGGAAGAGGGGGAGATCAGTTAGAAATTCCGCCAGCGCGTCGTAGAAATTACCCGCCTGGAGAAGGTCTTCGACCTTATCCCCGGCTTGGTCGGCCTGCCGCATGGATTGCCGGCGGGCTGCTTGCTGGGCTTGGTAGAGAAGGTCCGAAACGCGCTGGTGGACTTGGTCCTCATCGATCGGCTGCCCACCCAGCTGCAGGTTCTGCACCTCCGCCTGGACCAGCTTCATAATGTCTTGCTTGACGTTCAGCGGCACCGGCGGGGCCGGTTGCGGCGCGATATCCCACGGCCGGTCGGGCCCGAGATACACGTCGCGGAGCAAAGAGTTGGCGCCGCGGCACTTTACCGCGACGACGCGGGCATAAACTTCCGAGCCGCCAAACCGCTTTATGTCGTGGAGTTTTGAAGGATCGTACTTGCCTTCAAACATGCGCTGGGCGCGCAGGAGGCGATCGTTGAGGTTGTTCTCGCCGCTATTGCGGGCGTTCCGCATAATCTGCCAGCGACTGCGAACAAATGCTCCCAGGTCCGCTGGTAGAGGATTTGGTCGGTTGCGTTCAGAGAGAGCGGCGAGGCGCTGGGCGTCTTGTTCGTCGAGCTGGGCCGGGCTGACCAGACGCACCAGCCCTGTTCCGCCGCGATTATACGACGGTGTCGACGAGCTGACGCCTGCCAATGCCTGTGGCAACCTACCTCCGGCATGGGGATAGCATTCAGCCCTTACTATAGCCCCTATATTTAGTTATGCTTGTCGGTGAAACCTTGTCAACAGGTAGTTTGCACCATGCTCGACGAGCCAATCCACCGAGAGCTGGTCGACGATCACCAACAGCTCACCCAGTTTGTCACCGACTACGCCCAGGGGTTCTACGACTACGACGAAATCTGCACCCGCTACGGGTTCGTCAACCGAGCAGTGCTATTCCATTTCGTCCGCAGTAACGCAGCGCTTTCCCGGCTAATCAACCAGCACAAGACAGCCTATGAAAGCGACGACAATGTCGAGCGGCGAATACGCCAGAAAGCTGGGCTCGCGGTCGAGCGGGCAATCTCCACCATCGCCCACCTCGTGACGCAAACAGACACGCCCGTGGGGCAGAAGATCGAGTGCTTTCACAAACTCCTGCGCGCGGCCGGCACCGATGGACCGCCGCCGGCACCGTTACGGGCAGACCAGGGCGGTGGAGGCCCGAGCTTTACCCTCAACTTTATCTGGAGTGATGGGACGAAGGAGAACGTCCTGACCGCCCGCCCCTCGCCGGTCATCGATCACCAGGAGTAATCATGCAATCCAGCGAGTGCATGCGATTATCAGGGCATAGCGTCGTATTGTGCCGCTGTAACACTCCGAGCGGGTTCCTTGAATGCCCGAGGGAGGCCCGGTTTCTCACTCCGACTTACCCACCGGAGGCCTACCGGCGCGCTCGGGCCGAATTGCAGCGGGAGAAACAGTCTACAAAGCCACACCTCATCTATAGCCGAGGTGCTTATAGCGGCAATATCTGCGATGCCTGTGGCGGCACCCGGATGCGCCGGGCTGGAACCTGCGAAGTGTGTGACGACTGTGGCACCGCTGGCGGCTGTGGCTGATGGACCTCGACTATAAGCCGCCCCCCACCGTCGAGAAGTTCTGCACCAGCCCGGCGCTGGTGCGCGCTCTTGTTGGACCTCTAGGGTCCGGCAAGTCGATGGGATGTATTATGGAGTTATTGCGGCGGTGCACGCTGCAAGCTCCTAGTAACGGAGTGCGGTATACCCGCGGGGCGCTGATCCGTAACACACTACAACAGCTCAGACAGACGGTGTTGTCCGATGTGCAGACCTACCTCGGGCCGATGGTGCACTATTACGTTACTGATAGTACTATCCAAATTCGTTCTGATCTTCCAGACGGGACCAAGCTCCATTCCGATTGGATCATGATCCCGCTGGATACCAAGGAAGACGTGCGGCGGCTGTTATCGATGCAGCTCACTTTTGCCTGGATCAACGAGTTGCGCGAGGTGCCGATCGAGGTGGTGTCCGGCGTCATCGGCCGTCTGGGACGGTATCCCAGCAGACTTATGGGCGGCCCCTCCTGGTATGGACTTATCGCCGACACCAACCCCTGGGACACCGACAGCCCCTATCACGACCGGTTTGTCCTGAACCCGATAGCCGGGTGGGAATTGTTCCACCAGCCCTCGGGGCTCAGCCCCCAGGCGGAGAATGTCGAGAACCTGCCGCCCGGTTACTACGAGACGCTCAGCGGCGACCGGGACGAGGGGTGGGTGCAGGTGCACGTCGAGAGCCAGTGGGGCACCAGCAACGCGGGGCAAGCGGTGTTCCGCCGGTCGTTCCACTCGCCGACGCATGTGCGCGACATCAGGGCGATCGTCAACCCGCACAAACCCCTGATGGTCGGCCTCGATTTTGGCCGCACCCCCTGCGCTCTCATAACTCAAGTCGACACGCAAGGGCGGTTGATCATCTACAAGGAAATCGTCACCGAGGGGATGGGGCTGCTCCAGATGGTGCAGGAGCACCTGAAGCCGGCCCTCATGGCGGCGCCTTTTGATACCAACCGGGTGTTTATCGTGGGTGACCCCGCCGGCGCGCAGAAATCCCAGATCACCGAGGAGACCGCGTTCGACACCTTGAAAGGGGAGGGTTTCCTGGCCTACCCGGCGGCAACCAACAACATCGAGCCGCGGCTATTGGCGGTGGAGCGGCTCTTCAGGACGACGTTGATGGGCGAGCCGGCGATCCAGATCTCGCGCGAGGGCTGCCCCACCCTGATCCAGGCGCTGGGCAACCGGTACCGGTACCGCCGCAAGCGCGACGGGCAGTTTGAGGACATCCCCGAGAAGCTACACCCCTGGTCTGACGTGTGCGACGCGCTGCAATACGCAGCGCTGGGGACGCAATCGAACTACACCGCCAGGGTGTTGCGGCGAGAACGACCAGCGATACGGGCGGAAGCGATGTCCGCCGCGGGGTGGACCTGACGTAACAAAAACTGTGGCTAGATCAACGAAAAAGAACCGAGGCAACGAGGTACACATCGATGGTTATGGGAGCTGACGATATGAACTATATCAACCCGAACAAAGAAAACCCTACTGGACGAGGCAACGAGGCCCGAGGCCCGGCATCCCGGCGGGGCTATGAGAAACACCCCGAGCGGGTGTTCAGGTCAAAACAGGATATAGTCGTGCCGGCGGGGACGGTGTTTGCTCGCGCCCCCCTGGAGCGCGGCGGGGTGGACAGAACCGAGGGGATCGTAGCGCTGGGGTCTGACGCCACAGCCTACCTAAACCTGCCGGTGCGCGTCGTCGAGATCGACGCCAAGGAGTGGTTCGAGGAGATAACCGGCTACGAGCGGTTGGGATCGCCTAGAGAAGAAGTTGGAGCTGAGCGACAAGCTGGGACTGAGCGACAAGTTGGAGTTGAGCGACAGGTGGGGCATGAAGAAACAGCTGGGAATACCTGAGATCCGCGACTGGCTGCACGTCCTGGCGGATCTGGAAGTGGCGGCGGGGCGGAGTACTCAAGGGGCCCTGCTTCACTTCCTGGCGGAGGCAACAAGGAGGCGGCGGGCGGTGCGCCGCGCGCCGGTGCAGCGGGCCGCCCGGCCGCCCCGGAAGCTGGTCGACGCGTATATCCACAACCACCCCGGCGCCGACTACATGGCAATTGCCAACGCATTCGGGACGAATGTAGGCAGAATATCCGAAGTGCTCAGTCCACCCTAAGGAGTAAGCGATTGCCCTCTAGCGAGGGTATCGCCCAGAAGGAAGGAGATGTCCGATGCCGATCAAGACCCGAGGCAACGAGGGTAGTCCGGCGCAGCGCAAGAAGCAGGTGTTTGACGAGTTCAAGGCCGGTACGCTCAACTCGGGCAAGAACGGACCTATAGTCAAGGACCGGAAACAGGCGATCGCCATCGCCTTAAGTGAAGCGAAGCCGCGTAAGGGAGCGAAGAAATAACATGACGATACCAGAGGTTAGACACTGCCTCGTAGCGCTAGCGGGCAGGATCGAGGCTGGCGAGGCGGGCGATCCGCAGGAGACCGCGGCGATCCTGCGATACCTCGCCGAGCAGACCCGGCGGGCGCCGCGGGGTAGTCGGAAAGGGGTCGATGGGAGTGGGATCCCAGCGCAGGACGACCCGCCGGAGCAACAGGCGGCGGAGTGAGAAGCCGGAGCTGTGCGGAAGTGCCGCCCCTACCCCGCGCACAAGGGCCGGCGGGGTAGGCGGCCCGCGGCCGGCGTCTAACCTGAAAACTTCTTAGGGAGTGGGGGGAGGTCGAGTGGGGCGAGCATTTCCTGCCATAGGCGGGTGAGAGAGACGAGCTGGTGCTCCGCAGTCATCCGCCCAGCCGTCACTTCGTCGCAGCTCCAGCGGTACTGGTTCTTAAAAAACTCGCACTTGCGGGCGAGCATGTCGAAGAAAGCGAGGGTGGGCTGGCGGGGGACAGTGATAGTAGCGGGGGTGGTATTGGACAACACACACTCTCCCCAGGTTCGCCGCTGCACGAGTGCTCACACGGGGGAGTGACGCACCGACAGCGGTATGTTTGCCGCTCACGGTAAGGAGCTGTGTATGAACACGAGCCAGCTCCTATAGTTCCTATAAGCTTACAACCTAGGTAAAGGGTGTCAACCGCGACGAGCCCTAATACCGACATATTTGTCGGGCATTAGTAGAACTCAGGCACACATACTCGCCATAAGGTCGTGTTGACCTTACGTGCTCGTTCTTATAGCAATGCCACTGCACGAGCTTGGCGAGGGGGGGTGTTAATAGATTACTGGCGGCTCACCTCGGAGGGCTGCCCTGGCTTCCGGTGTGCATATACTACTTACCTCCCGAACAACCCTTGTTACGTTGATATGTAAGGCATTGCTTGTGGCCGAGTCAATACCTTCTACAGGAAAATCTCGTCGAGGACGGGGGCGGCCTCGAATGAACGCGGTAGCACAGCACTTCACGATGCCGCCGGCAATGTCGATGGCGATCGATCGGTGGATTGCCGCTCAACCGGAGCCGCGGCCCTCGCGGCCAGAAGCGATCAGGCGGTTGCTGACGCGGGCCCTCACGCTTGATCCTCTCCCTTAGGCTCGTCGTCGGGCTCAAAGCCGGGAGGTTGATAATAGTCATAAACCTGGATCAGCACGTCCGAGGGGACGATGTAGCGCTCCTTGATGGCGCTGGCGCGGCGCTGCTCGATGTTGCCGTCGCGGTAGCGGGTCTCGATGGAGAGGTTGCCCTCGGCGATGTGCAGGTTCAAGACGGCGTCGACCGTGGGGATGGACATCTTCAGGTGCTTGGCGACTTGCGGTCGCGTCGGGAACGGCCGGGGACCACCGCGTGCCTTATGGAGCTGCACGATGAACGCCAGCAGTTTGGCGGCCTGCCGCGGCGGGCGGCAGATCTTCTCATCGATCTCCATGAGGAAGCGGACGAACTCCTCGACCACCTCCGGCTTGGGTCTGTGGCCGATGCGCTTGGGACGGAAAGACCCACTGGGGGACTTTGCCTTAAGGTTGACCACGTCCTGGACCCCTCTTATTTTTACCCACAGGGTCAGGCGCCGGATGGCGCGGCCTGTGTATAACCATGTATAGTAGTGCTAGTTACCCTGTGCAAGGGCTTATATAGGTTAATCACCCTAGGGTGCGGCAGGGTGCCGCACCTCGCAGCCTCGGGGAAACCGGGATAACCCCCTCAAATTGCTTACCGTTTAATTTCGATAGCAATGCTAGTTACCTGAGATGTAATCCTGCTTACGAGCACCCCTGCATAATGAGAGAGGTGTTCCACCGCAGCCGCGGCAGCGGGTCCGACCGTTCACTTTGTCGATTGCCGGAGGGCCATCCTCGACCCAGCAGACCTCACCGCCCCGGCAGGTGGTGGGGCGCTGTTGGGCGCGGTACTCGCGATACGAGGCGAAGAGGAGTAACTCGTCCTCTTCATAATAACGGTCGCCACGATAGTAATGTGTCACTGTTCATTATCCCTAGTGTTAGTGACACTCGCCACCCGCAGCAATATTGCTATAACCGGAATGCTCACATGCTGCATCGCAGCATTAGTAGATGACACACGCTGCGGTATGATTATCGACGGACACCATCCGACACAACGTAACACGTTGAGGCGGCGAGGATATTGCGGTGCAACAGGTGGCGGCTGGTTATCGTTGGCAGGAGTCATAAAAAGGCCTGCCGTCACCCAGGGGTAAGTGGCGGCAGGCAAGTGCGTCGCATCGCTCGGCTATCGACGATCGAGCAGGGAGAACGGCACCTTGGTGTTGGAGCCGTCGGCGGGGCGGTACTGGCGCAGCCGGTGGGTCAAGGACCGGAGCTTGATCCCCAGCCGGGCAGCGGCCTCGGCGCGGGGGATGATCCGGGTTTTACCCGCCACCTGCTCGACGATCTGGACGCGGGCATTGACGGCGGCGCTGGCAGCCTGCTCGGCGGCCCGGTCGCGGGGCGGGTGGGAGGCGAGCCCGAGGGCCTGCTCGGTGGGCCAGCCGTGGTCCAGGCGCCACGCCACCACCCGCCGGTCGAGGCCCAGCTCCTGCGACCAGCGGAGGATCGACTGGGTCTTGCCGAGGGCGGTCAGCAGGCGAGGGGCGTAGCGGGAGCGAGGGGGTTGAGCTGCGGGCCGGGGGGGCTCGATAGCCTTCGTGGCCTCAGAAATCCGCTCTGGAGGCGCTGGAGGGGCCTCGACGGGTTTTGGGGTGTCCCAGGGCGGGGAAACCTTCCGGCCTTCTGGCGGGCTCCGGGGGGCATCTACGGGCCCACCCGCGAGGGAGCGGGCGAGCCGGCTGAGGGATGACGAGGACATTGGCCAAAGATAGCGCTCCTATAGCCACCGTCAAGGCTAATCAGCGTCCCTATCGGTCCCCCGAAAATAGTAGAATTTTTTGGTGATGAAGTGTCACTGCCGTTGTGTCACCTAGCAGTACTGTCACTTCGATAAGCACCACTATCGCTTCCCTGGAGGCCTAGCGTCTGAGCGGTGTACCTAACCCGGCGGCCGGGCGCCGAGGCCGTGGACAGATCTCCCCCCCGGTGTCGGCCGGTTTGTCTTGTTGTACTTACGAATGCCTTGGTCATATACTGAACAGGCCGAATGGTGCTAGGTCTACCACGCCTTGAGGACTGCGAGCTGTGCTTGCTCGACCGGGCGAAGACGCCGATGTGGCGGAGATATACTCCGCCATTGATCCCTAGGATATCAGTGGGTTAGGCGCCGATCGGCCTGCCGGCCTTTACTTAGACCCAACAATTCGGCGGAGATTGTCGAGCGATTTCAATATAACAAACGTCACACACACTAGAGATCGATCGGTGTGTTTATGATATCCTCTAAAAACATCAGTCTCTTACATTACGAATAAACATCACAAACACCATAAACAGGCATTTCAAAGGATCCCTCGCGTCGCGTGTGGAAAAATTTTTCGATTTCACCTAAGCTCCCAGGGGGGGAGCATCTGGGAACGTGCTTTTGGTGTTTATCCGTTTATGATCCTCGCCGCTATAACGCTAAGCCACTGACATCCTAGGGATAAAAATCCCCCCTACCTCAGCCGGTAGCCAAAAAAACCCCGTGTTTGTGACCCTAAGCCATTACAATCCTATAGATAAAATCCCTCCCTCCAGCTCCTCGCCAGCCTATTTCACAAAATATATTGCTGTACTTTGCTAGCTGTATTGCCACCCCCTAAAGGGTAAGCGCGCTAGGAGTACTGGTCTTCCATAGAAGACGTGGCACACCTGCTTGCCATGCGACAACCTGCCGCATCATAGTGGTGCATATAAGCCCTAATAGCCACTTGACGACGTAGCGTAGCGCTACTATCTTCCGATCACCGTCGTCAATCGACGCCGGCTTTTACTTGGGGCTGCACGGGATTAAACCTCTAGTCTGAACACATCGCTGACTAATTTCAATATGAGGACCAGACCTATGCGTAATACCACTTTGACTTCCTGGGAAATCCTGATGATCGGGCGTGACACCTGACGCGCTACGGCAGGCGTTGGCGGCTCTGGGGCTCTCCCAGACCGCCTTCGCCTCTTACCTGGGCGTGCACCGGCTGACGGTGCATAAATGGTGCACCGGCAAGCTGCCGGTGCCTCGCACCGTCGAGGTGATCGTGCAATTGTTAACTGAGAGGGCTGAAAGATGACCGACGAAGAGAAGCTGAAAGCCGCGCAGGAACTAGACGCTGCTTATGCGCGAGCCGGGGTTGAGCAGGGTGACGCTAACGATAAGCTCGACGCCTATGGACATCTTAACTGGACCGTGGGGAATGAGGACTGGATTGCCTGCTTCGACGCTCGCCGCGTCACTGACGGCATCGAGTATCACGTAGTGGTCGACTGCGAGAGCGGCGGTTTCACCGACACCATCGAGCACGGCACCGTGCCGGCAACGGCGGAGGGCATCGCGAACCTGCTTTGCTTCCCGTCGTACTGGGCCGATATTTGCTCCGAGCACTACATCGACGACGACACGTATGGTCCGGTCGAGTGGCAGGAGACCGACGCATCATGGCGGCGGCACCTGGAGTTCCTGCTAACCGTCGAGCCCGACGAAGACGACGAAGATGAGGCTGTTTGCCCGCACTGCGGCTCGCGCAACACCGCTGAGGTGACTGGAGGTGAGGGTGAGCGAGAGTGCCACGATTGCGGGAGAGAATTTCACGAGGAGGACCATTCGGACGAGCAGTCCCTGGCATACTTCAACCGCTACATCGCTGGCGATCGATGACCGCTGACGAACTACGCGCAGCACTGGACCGCCTGGGGTACACCCAGGCGGCCTTCGCCGAACGCATCGGCGTGCACCGCCTCACCGTGTTGCACTGGCTCGACGGCACCTACAAGGTGCCGCGCTGGGTGGGTGTGATAATCGAACTTTTGGAAGAGAGGGCTGAAAAGTGAGTGAGAACATCCTAAGCGCAACGGATCGCAACGCACGAGCCTGCGAGGTATGCCTGCGCGAAGTGATTACGCCTTCACGAGAAGCACTCGTGGAAGCGGGCCAGGGGGCGTCACGCAGCGCTCTTGCTGTACCTAGGAGTTCTGACATGGACGATGCTGATTTTACGCTGGACGAAATAATGACGCTGCTTAACTACGTCACTAAGCGCCTCGATACGTTCCACCGCGCCGTCGAGGAGTATAAGCGCCAAGGCGAGCGTGGCACTAGGAAGCTGAAGCAGTCGCAACACAGGTTGGCGCGGTTCGAGTCGCTTGAGCGCAAGCTGCAGGCCCTCATGCCTGCGCAGCTGCCTGGGCTGACCAACGACACCACTACCGTAGTGGAGAACTGAGATGACGTTAGGTGAAGTGTTTGGCAAAATCTTCAGCGTCTAGGAAAACTTCCCCTGCCTCCGACACCGGATAGCCCGTTCCACCGCACTGGCGGCCTTCCTATCGCCTCTTTGCCGGCATGGATCACCCCAGCCGGCTTTTGGGGTGCCCGCCGGGCGGACCATGCGCGAACGAAGCGAGCGCATGCCTACACTGGCACAACACCCGAGAGGACAAAACACCATGGGTCGCAGGATTATTGAAGTCTATCAGCACTGGGTGCGGCTATGCAGCTGGTGCCGGCGGCGCACTACCGTCGCAACTGACGGGCGAAACTTATTCTGTCGCGAGTGCGGACGTTGGTAGTAATCGGCCGGCGCGTTCACCTCGCGCGCGCTCCGCAGCCAGCTCGACCGCTTCCGCAACGAGACGCGCGAGACGCTGGCGCGGATCGAAGCAACACCTGACCAAAGAGGGTTGATAGGATGAAGCACGTTGTTTACTGGGGCGGCTACTGGTTAGCTGCGGCCTTTGTCATCCGCTTCCTGGTGGGTTTCGGTGAACACCAGCAAGGTCTACCCACAGCACCAACCTGGACGATATTTGCTATGGCGACTGCCTTTATTATGGGTGTCGTCATCCTCCGCTACCTGAACTCTCCTAAAAGGACTAAATAAATGAAGCATCTTATCCTCGCGGCGGCGCTCTGCGTCGCTGCCCTCCCTGCCCTGGCGCAGGACCAGACCCACGGTGCTCGCGCCATCGACGGCGACACGATCGTCACCGGCGGACAGCGCGTCCGCCTCGCCGCCATCGACGCACCGGAGCTGCACCAGTCCTGCCAGCTCCCCAGCGGCCCCTGGGCCTGCGGTGAGGTGGCGCGCGTCTCCCTGCAGACCCTGATCGATGCATCCTGGGCTTACCGCCAGACCATCACCTGCGAGAACGAAGGGAGCGACCGCTATGGCCGGATCGTCGCCACCTGCCACGCCGGCGGGATGGATCTCGGCGCCGCCATGGTGGGGCTGGGCCTAGCGGTCCCTTACATGCAGTATGGCGGCGCACGTTACCTCGGCGAGTACCGGCAAGCCATCGCCGAACACGAGGGCATGCACGCCGGCACGTTTGAAAATCCCGCGGCGTGGCGGCACGCGCATGAGAGGAGATAAGCATGGCGATCATGCTGGCTAAAACCTTCGCGGCATTTAAGGCCGCTGGGGTGTCGGATGCAGAGGCGACGGCGGCGTCCGAGGAAATCGCCGGTTACGAAAACCGCCTCGCCAAAATCGAGACCGATCTAGCGGTGATGAAGTGGATGCTGGCTGTGCTGATCGCCGGCGTTGCCACCCTCGTAATCAAGGCGTTCTCGTGAAATAGTACTGCTAGCAAGCCTCTACCTAATACCCCGCAACGGCTAGCGCTGCTGCGGGGTTTTCTTATACCCAGGCTAATTAGCAGGACTATTGGAACGTGCCTATTGACAGGCCCGCTTCGTAGGGTTGTCATAGTCACTCGACGGGAGGGCTGAGTGCAGGCTGCACATAGAGAACGCCACGGCATGTCGTTCGTAGACGGTAGGCGCACGCGACTGCACTACCTCTGGATAAATATGCGGAACAAGTGCATCAATCCTAGGCACCCAGACTATCGCTACTATGGCGAGCGGGGCATCGAGGTTTGTGATCGCTGGGAGCTGTTCCGCCTCTTTGCCGCCGACGTGGGACCGCATCCCGGTCCCGGCTGGACGCTCGACCGGATCGACAACGATGGGCACTACGAGCCGGGCAGGCAGATGCAGGCGCGCAACCGCAACTATTGCAAGCTAACTAAGATTAAAGCAGACGAGATCCGAAACCTATATGTAAACCATCATATACGCCAAGTTGATCTGGCAAAATTATTTGGAGTAACGCAAGGACTAATCAGTCAGATTATTCGAGGTGTCGCATGGCAATAGTTACGTGTGATCTCGAAACGTTCTACGCGCGCGATTACACGCTGACGCGCATGACAACGGCCGAGTACAACCTCGATCCCCGGTTCCAGCCGCTGATGCTGTCCCTCAAGGTCGATGATGGTCCAACTGAGGTTCTCGTGGGCGACGCAGCGATCCGTTCTCGTCTTGTCCAGATCGATCCCGATAAGACAGCGCTGCTGTCCCATCATATCAATTTCGACGGCTCGATCCTCTTCTGGCACTTTGGTTTCGCACCCAAGCTCTACCTCTGCACCTTGTCGATGGCTCGCGCCATCACCCACTGGGTCATCGGCAAATCCTCGCTCGCTGCCCTCTCGACCTACCTGCATCTCCCCCCCAAGGGCGATGAAGTGGTGCGGGCCCTGGGTAAGCGCCTGGAGAGTTTCACCAGTGACGAGCTGGCGGCATACGCGGACTATTGCGTGCGCGACTGCGACAACGCCCGCCTCGCGTTCGATAAGCTCAGACCATACTTCACCAACGCCGAGCTGCAGCTCATCGACCTGATCGCGCGCATGTTCATCATGCCGCAGGTGAAGCTCAATGCCAGCGCGCTGGCGGTGCATCTTGGCGAGGTGCAGGCCCGCAAGGCCGAGGCGTTCGACCGGCTGGGCACCGTTGACCGGGAGATCTTTTCCTCGCAGCCCCGGTTCGCTGCCTACCTCGCAAGCTTGGGCGTCGAGGTGCCGCTGAAACCCTCCCCCACCGGTGAGGGGATGATCCCGGCGCTCGCCAAGGGAGACCGGGCGTTCAGGGAGATGTGCGAAGATCCGAGCCTGCCGATGGACGTGCAGGTAGCGCTTGCCGTGCGCCTGGAGGCCAAGAGCACCATCGAGGAGACCAGGACGCAGCGCATGCTGACCCAGGCACGCCTGCGCTGGCCTGACGGCACCTATGGGCATCTCCCCGTCCCTCTGCGCTACTACGCCGCCAGGACCGGCCGGCTGGGCGGCGACGACAAGCTGAACCTACAGAACCTGCCGCGCGGCTCCGCCATCCGCGCCGCCATCGAGGCGCCATCGGACCGCTACCGGCTGGTGCACCGCGACGCTTCCCAGATCGAGGCCCGCATGGTGGCGTGGCTGGCGCAGGAGCCGGCGCTACTCGCCGCCTTTGCTGCAGGGGACGATGTCTACTCAGCCTATGCCAGCGACCTGTACAGGCAGAAGGTCTCCAGGAGCGACACGTTGCGTCGCTTTGTCGGTAAGACCGCCATCCTGGGTCTGGGCTATGGCTGCGGCGCCGACAAGTTCCGGCATATGCTGTTCATCGGCAACGGTGGTGTGTCGATGAAGGTCGAGACGGTCGAGGCGCAGACCATCGTCGACCACTATCGTGGTTTGTACCCGGCGATACCCAGGCTGTGGCGGTTTGGCAATAAGGTCATCGACAAGATACTGGAGCCTGACGATAAGCACGCACCGGAGAAATCGCACATACCCATATCGTATGGTGCAGAGAA
>Ga0163162_10000174_pt1 | contig 59425 bp, 47 predicted proteins | sample S55metaG_FD_115310 | JGI IMG/M metagenome (GOLD analysis project Ga0163162, IMG submission 115310) | Switchgrass rhizosphere microbial communities from Kellogg Biological Station, Michigan, USA - S5-5 metaG | ecosystem: Host-associated > Plants > Roots > Rhizosphere > Soil | place: USA...
CAACCTCGCGCTCGCGAACAAGGTCGGCGAGCTCGAGAAATACCGCTCGGAATTCTTCGGCAAGCTGCGTGCAGCGCTCGGCAATCGCGCGGACGTGCAGATCGTCGGTGACCGCTTCGTCGTGCCGACCGACATCCTGTTCGATACGGGCTCGGCGGATCTGAGTCCCGATGCGCAGGCATCGATGGCCAAGCTCGCGAAGACGCTCAACGAGGTCGCCGCCGAAATCCCGTCGAGCATCGAATGGGTGCTGCGCATCGACGGCCACACCGACAAGCGCCCGATCCATTCAGACCAGTTCCCGTCGAACTGGGAACTGTCGACGGCGCGCGCGACCGCGATCGTCAAGCAACTCGTCGTGCAGGGCATCCAGCCGCGGCATCTGTCCGCGAACGGCTTCGGTCAGTTCCAGCCGCTCGACGCCGCCGACACCGACGCGGCGTACGCGAAGAATCGGCGCATCGAGATTCAGCTGACGAATCGTTGAGGCGTCGCCGCTCTCTGCGGCCACCGGTGACCACATCTGCACGCTCATCAAGGTGCGGTTCGCTACGGCGCCAGTCTCGGCATGTGCGTTTTCGGCGGGCGACAGCCTGCCGCGTCACGGCTTGGTCTCGGCGGCGCGACTTGCGCACGCTACCGTTCGCACGGGAGGGTCTGCGCCGGCAGTCGACCGTCAGGTCGCAGGACAGGTATCGCCGAAATCCTCGGCTTCGTCGACGACGGCATCAGGCGCCGGGAACGCCTGACGGAACGTGAACGCCTCGGGCGTCGGTCCGTTCTTGCGCAGAATCTCGAGCCTCGCGACCGCTTCGGCGATCGTCGGCTTGTGTCCCTTGCGCACCCACCAAAGCACCATGTAGGCCTCGCGCATGCGCTCGAACCACTCGCCGCGGCGACGCATGATCTCGACATGCGCCGAGCGGAACACGAAGCGGTTGAGTGCTTCGACGTCGGTCCAGACCGACATGTTCACGGCCATGTTCTCGTCTTCGAACGGGCGGAACGACGTCGCGTTGCCGTCTTCGTCCTGCAGGCGCCAGACGAAACCGGGCGACTGTTCGGCCAACGCGTTGATGCGATCGAGGTTGGCGACGAATTCCGCCATCACGGGCGAATCGATGGGGCCTTTGAAGATGCCGATGTTGAGCTGCGCGAGTTCGTATGCGGACACGTGGAATTCCTCGTATGGCGATACCGGGATGGACGACGACGAAAACGGAACGGCTGGAAACTAGACCGATAGAAACCAAATCGATTGCCGTGGCCTCAGGCCGCGGCTTTACCGGCGCGCAGATGAAACTGCCAGGCGACCTCGCGCACGCGCGCAGGATCGCCCCATGCCGCACGCAGGTCGCTCTCGACGATGCCGACCGGGTCGGCGCCGTTCGCCTTGATGTAGCGTTGCGTGGCCGACCACGAGCGCAGGTAGGCGAGTAGCTGATCGACGTTCCAGCGCATGACCATCGGAAACGAAGGCGCTTCGATTTCAGCGAACGGAAACGGCAGCGTCCTGTAGGCCGCGTCGACGTAGGCGCGCTCGGGCGGCCAGTACGGCCCGGTCAGGTCGTTGTAGAGGCGCTCGATCACGCGGTCGACGGGCTCGTCGACACGGCAGGACGCATAGGTCCACGCGGCGAACACGCCCCCCGGCTTCAGCACGCGCAGCACCTCGTCGTAGAACGGTTCGAAGTCGAACCAGTGCAGCGCCTGCGCAACGGTGACGAGGCTCGCGCTCGCGTCGGCGAGCGAACTGTGCTCGGCGGGTTCCACGCGATAGACGACATTCGCGCAAGGCGTCGCGCCCGCGATCTGCGCGGCGCTCGGGTCGGTGCCGACGACGCGTTCGAAATGCGTTGCGAGCGCGACGGTCGCCTGACCGTTGCCGCAGCCGCAATCCCACGCGAGTGAGCGATCGGGCGCCTGCTGTGCAAGCCAGACGAAAAGTTCTTCGGGATACGTAGGACGCGCTTCGCGGTAGACGACCGCGTGACCGGAGAAATGATCCTTGAACTGGGTCATCGAGGCCTGAACCGGACGGATGCGAAAAGGGGGTGAGAGTCTCAAGACAGAAATCGGGGCGGTTTCGTCGCAGTCAAGCCGCGGCGATTGCACGTTCGGTATCTCGGTCCCGAGAACCGAAGAACCGTTCGTCCCGACGTATCGAAGGCTGCGTGTCTCATCCGGTTGTCTTCATCGCCCGGTACCTCGCCACGGCCGAAATGCGCAATCTCAGGCTGCGACACCACCAGACAGGTCAGCCGGGCGCGGCGCATGGACCCGCGCCGATGAGGATCGTTGCGTCCGGGTCGTTACGCGCCGGTCGCTGCGCTCGGCAGCCTTGCGTCAGAGCTGCGCCGAGCTTGCACAAGCCGCTAGGCGAGGAGTCTCGTCGCACCCGGCGCGAGGCCGTCGAGCACGTACTCACCGATGCGCACGCGCACGAGGCGCAGCGTCGGCAGGCCGACGGCTGCGGTCATGCGCCGCACCTGGCGGTTGCGACCCTCGCGGATCGTGAGCTCGAGCCATGCATCGGGCACGCTCTTGCGAAAACGCACGGGTGGATCGCGTGGCCATAGCCACTCGGGTTGCGCAGGCAAGCGTTTCGCCTCGGCCAGTAACGTCGGGCCGTCATTCAACACCACGCCGCGTCGCAGTCGCTGCAGCTGCGCGTCGCCGGGTTCACCTTCGACCTGGACGAGATAGGTCTTCGCGGTCTTGTGTTGCGGATCCGTGAGACGCTGCGCGAGTCGACCGTCGTCGGTGCGCAGCAGCAGACCTTCGGAATCGAAATCGAGGCGGCCCGCGGGATAGACGCCCGCGGTGCGCACGAACTCGGCAAGCGTGCGCCGTGGCGGCCGGCTCCGATCGCTCACGGCGCGATCGGTGAACTGACACAACACGGCGTACGGCTTGTTGAGCGCCAGCAGCACTCCTTTAGGGTTTGACGAACTTCAAGGTCATGCGATCCGATTCGCCGATCGCGAGGTACTTGTCGCGATCGACGTCCTTGAGCGCGAGCACGGGTGGCAATGTCCACACGCCCTTCGGATAGTCCTTCGTGTCCTTCGGATTGGCGTTGATCTCGCTCTGCGAGACGAGCTTGAAGCCCGCGTCGGTCGCGAGCTTGATGACCGCGTCGACCGGCAGGTAGCCCGTGTCCTTGTTCGCGGCAAGCGTCGTGCCCGGCTTCGCGCGATGGTCGACCACGCCGAGCGTGCCGCCTTTCTTCAACACCGCGAACATGCCCTTGAACATCGCTTCGGCATTGCCGTCATCGGTCCAGTTGTGCACGTTGCGGAAGGTCAGCACGACGTCCGCCGATCCCGGAGCGCCGAAAACCGGCGCCTTGCCGTCGAACTCGACGACCTGCACGGCGCCGAAGTGAGCCTTGTCGGACGCTATTTTCGCGCCGATGCCTTTCTTGTCGCGCGCGTCTTCGCCGGCCGCGTCCTTGGGCTTGAAGATCGCGGCGACGTAGTGGCCGTGAGCCTTGAGCCACGGCGCGAGGATTTCGGCATACCAGCCGCCGCCGGGAACGAGCTCGATCACGGTCTGGTTCGCCGTGACGCCGAAGAACTCGAGCGTCTGCTTCGGATGACGATACTGGTCGCGCGCCTTGTTCTTGTCCGAACGCCAGTCGCCCGCGAGCATGCTGTCGAGGCTCGTGGCAGCAGGCTGGTCCTTGGCGATGACGACGGGGGCCATGGCGACGGCGCCAATCGTGAGCGCGGCGCTCGCCGCAAACAGCAGATTCCGCAAATTGAACATGATCAAACTCCTCGTTGAAACGTGGGGATCGAATCGCACCCGTTGTTGGAGACGAAAGGAAGCACGGACTGTTGGGGGACCGGATTATGCGCCGATTTCTTGCAAAGGATCGTACGCGCCGACGCGCAGATGGCCCGGGTACGGCGGCACATCGACGTTGCGACCGGCAACGATCGCGTCCTGGACGTCCTGCCACCAGCGCACGCGGAAGATGTCGCCGTGCGCCTCGATCAGCGCGGCACGCAGCGCATCGTTCATGCCGAGGAAGCGCGGAAATTGCTCCGGAAACACGTCCTGCGGGCCGACGTAGTACGCCTCGGCGCCGCGATCATCGTCTGGCAGTTCGCGGAAGCGGCACTCGCGGACGAGGCAGAGCTCGTCGTAGTCGTAGAAGATCGCGCGACCGTGTCCGGTGACGCCGAAGTTCTTCAGCAGCAGGTCGCCAGGGAAGATGTTGCTGACGGCAAGGTCGCGGATCGCCTGGCCGTAGTCGACGATCGCGCGCAGCGCGGCATCGGGTTCCGTTTCGCGCAGGTAGAGATTGAGCGGGCGCAGGCGTCGTTCGACATAGCAGTGCGTGATCACGACATCGTCGCCGAACAGCATCGCGCTCTCGCTGCAGCTCGTGAGCAGCTCGTCGAGCAACGTTGGCGCGAACTGCGCGCGCGGCAGCCGCAGCCAGTGAAACTCCTGCGCATCGACGAGCCGTCCGGCGCGGTCATGGCGGAAGACGAGGTTGTACTTCTCCATCACGTCCGCGCGCACGCTTTCCTTCGGGAAGGCGAACTTGTCGCGGATCAGCTTGAACACGAGCGGATACGACGGCAGCGTGAACACCGCCATCACCATGCCGCGTTCGCCGTCGGCGTGGACGAAACGCTCATCGCGATTCGCGCCGAGATGGCGAAAGAAGTGGCGATAGCGTTCGGTCTTGCCCTGCTTCGCGCGGCCGAGCACCGTGTAGAGCTCGTCGACCGGCTTGTACGGCAGGATCGTGCGCAGGAACACTACCGCATCGCCGACCGTCGGCAGGTCGGCCTGAAAATAGCTGCGCGTGTAGCCGAAGACCTGCGCAACGTGCGCGCGCTCGGTCAGCACGGCGTCGACGCGAATGCCGGCGCCGGCATCGTCGTTGACGAGCGCGATGACGAACGGTGCGATGCGCTCGGCGCCGAAGATGCGGCCGACGAGATACGCGCGGCGCTCGCGATAGAACACGGTCTCTAGCAACTCGATCGCGCGAATCGGATTCGGATTGCCGGGGTCGGTGCGCCAATCCGCGAGCCGCTGCGACAGCGCCTCCGCGATGCGCAGCGCGCACAGCGCGGTGTGCGCGTACGGCACCGCGAACGCGTAATCGTCGAGAATGCGCTGGCAGATGCGCGGCAGGTGACGCCACACCGCATAGCTGTGCCGAGACACGGGGTGCGTAATGCGGTCGGTCGGCTCGATGTCGAGCGCGACGAACTCGATGCCCGCATCGACGCCACGCGGGCGGAAGAAGCGGCGCGTGAGCGTGTTGTAGAACGTCTTGTTGAGTTCCTGATCGAGCTGTGGGGCGATGAGCTCGGCAAACTTGCGCCGGATCACGAGCCACAGGTCGCGATCGCGCACGCGATCGCGCAGCAGGTTCTCGAGCCGTTGCGTCGTCGCGCGGATGCAGAGATCGTAGAGGTCGATGCGCTCGAGCGCATCCGCGCGCGCGGCGACGAAATCGCGTGTCTCGAAGCGCAGCTGCGCGCGTCGCGTTACCGCGCGGAAGCGCGCGTTGTACTCGGCGAAACCATTGCGCACGTCGAGCGCGGCGGCTTCGGCCAGCACGGCGGCGTCGTCTGCGCGCTGCACGTCGTCTTTCGAGTCGGTTTTGGCGTCGGTTTTGGCGTCGCTTCCGGTCGTCGTCATCGCCGGGCTAAGTTAGCGCAGACGGCAGGTCTTGGCGACTCTTGCAACGACGACTCGGCTTGCAATCGCGTCGGTCTGTCGATTCGACGATGGCGGGGCTTCGGGGCGAACGGCTTGCTTGCTTCAAACCGGGACACCTCGGCTTGCTCATGCCTTTTCGCCGCACAGTCGGCATGGTCTACTTCGGAGATGCCGATATCCCCCAACTGCGTCCACGCGACGCCTGCTTTTGTCTTTTCCGCCACGATCGCCGCATTGCTGCTCAGCGCCTGCGCAGCGCAGGGACCGGCACCACCACACGTCGAAGCCACGCCGCAGACGGTCGCAATGGGGGCCGACAATGGCCTCGCCGACTGGCCGCACGTCTCGAGCTCGATCGTGCGCGATGCTGCTACCGAAGCTCGCATCGAGCAAATCGTCGCCGCCATGACGCTCGCACAGAAGGTCGGCCAGATGACTCAGCCCGACGTGCTCGAGGCGACGCTCGACGACGTGCGCCGCTACTACCTCGGCGGCATCCTCAACGGCGCGAATTCGCAGCCCGGTGGCTACAAGCGCGCGACCTTCGCGCAGTGGCGCGAACAGGCCGCGCTCTACCACGCCGCGGCGATGCAGACGGACATGGCCGTGAAGATCCCGCTGCTCTGGGGCACCGACGCGGTGCACGGTCACGGCATCGTCTACGGCGCGACGATTTTTCCGCACAACGTCGGCCTCGGCGCGATGCACGACGCGGAACTCATGCGTTCGATCGGCGCGGCGGTCGGCGCGCAGGTGCGCGCGACAGGCATCGACTGGGTGTTCGCGCCGACCGTTGCAGTCGCGCAGGACTATCGCTGGGGGCGCAGCTACGAAAGCTATTCGTCCGATCCCGCGCTCGTGCGCGCATACGCGAGCGCGTTCGTGGCGGGCATGCAGGGCGATCTCTCGAAGGACACGAACGCCATCGCGACCGCCAAGCACTTCCTCGGCGACGGCGGCACTGCCGGCGGGCACGACCAGGGCGTGAACTACGCGACGCATCACGAGATGATCGACGTGCACGCGCAAGGCTACTTCGGCGCGATCGCGGCCGGCGTGCAGACGGTCATGGTCTCGTACAGCAGCTGGAACGATGCGGCCGACGGGCGCAACTACGGCAAGATGCACGGCGCGCGCGCGCTGATCACCGACGTGTTGAAGAAGCAGATCGGTTTCGACGGCTTCGTCGTCTCCGACTGGAACGGCGTCGCGCAGGTGCCCGGCTGCGCGCGCGAGAGCTGCCCGCGCGCGATCAATGCCGGCATCGACATGGTCATGGTTCCGGAGAAGTGGAAGCTGTTCATCGCGAATACGATCCGGCAGGTGGAGAACGGCGCGATCCCGATGGCGCGCATCGACGACGCTGTGACGAGGATCCTGCGCGTGAAGATGCGCGCGGGTCTCTTCGATGGCAACCCTGATCGCGCCCGTGGCGACGAGAACAGTCTGCTCGCGCGTGACCTCGCGCGCCGCGCGGTGCGCGAGTCGCTCGTTCTGCTCAAGAACAACGACGATGCGTTGCCGCTCAAGCGCGGCGCGCGCGTCCTCGTCGTCGGCAAGAGCGCCGATTCGCTGCGCAACCAGAGCGGTGGCTGGTCGCTGTCGTGGCAGGGATTCAAGAATACGAATGCCGATTTTCCGGCGGGCGACACGATCCTCGCCGGCATCCGCGAAGCGGTCGGCGAGGCCAACGTCGTGTTTCGCGAACAGGGCAACGATGTCGACCCGCGCGCGTTCGACGCGATCGTCGCCGTGATCGGCGAGCTGCCGAGCGCCGAGATGAAGGGCGACGTCATGAGCATCAACTCGATCGCGGAGAGCCGCCGCTATCCCGAGGATCTCGCCGTGCTGCGCAAGGTGGCCGGCCGCGGCAAACCGGTGATTACCGTGCTGCTCTCGGGCAGGCCGCTGTACGCGAGCGACCTGATCAACCTTTCTGACGCGTTCGTCGCCGCGTGGCTGCCCGGCACCGAGGGCAAAGGCGTCGCCGATCTGCTGTTTGCGGGCGCGGACGGCACGCCCGCGCATGATTTTCGTGGCACGCTCGCGTTCGCCTGGCCGCGCGGGCCGTGCCAGTCGTCGTTCGGCCCGAACGACGGCGACCCGCTCTTCGTGCCGGGTTACGGACTCAGCTATCGCCAGCCGCAAAATCTCGGTGCGCTGCCGACACCCACGAAGGCCAGCGGCTGTCCGACGCGGCCGAACTGAAGAAGACGGTGTTCCTGCCTAACGCTTGCGACGCGTGCCCGAAATAGCGGTCGCGCCGAGATAGGTGCGTACTTCGCCGAGCAGCCACTCTCGGAACGCGAGCAGCGGCGGGTGATCGGCATTGCGCGGCGGGTAGACAAGGTAGTGGCCGTATTCCGCCGGCATGCGTTCGCGCGTCAGCAGGACGAGGCTGCCGTTCGCGAGCAGCGGTTGCGCGAGGATCAGCCGCGCCATCGCGACGCCAGTGCCTTCGGCCGCGGCCTTGTGCAGCATCTCGGCATCACTGAACGTCGCGACGAAGCGTTTGGGGCGGCTGCCGCCGAACCGTGCGAACCACTTCGTCCAGCGGTCGTTATCGCTGGGTTCGCCGAGCAACGGCAGGCGCCCCAGATCGGCAAGCTTGGGTTTGCCGATCTTGGCGATCAGGCGCGGACTCGCGACCGGCGCGACCCACTCGTCGAACAAATGCTCGGAGCGAAGACCCGCCCATTGACCCGCGCCGAGTCGCAGCGCGGCGTCGACGATCTCGCGTTCGAAATCGACGAGCGCCGTCGTCGTCTGCAGATTGAATTCGAGCCCAGGGTGTCTCGCCATGAACGCGGGAATGCGCGGCAACAGCCAGCTCGACGCGAACGACGGCACCGCGCTCAGCGTCAGCGCGTGTTCCGAGCGTGCGTACGGCGCGGCGAAGACGCGCTCGATCGATTCGAGCGGTGCGGCGATGCCGTCCAGCAGGCGCTGGCCTGCAGCGGTCAGCGCCACGCCGCGCGGGCCGCGCGCTAGCAGCGTCTGGTTGAGGCGTTCCTCGAGCGTCCGCATCTGATGGCTCAGCGCGCTGACCGTGAGATTCATGTGCGCGGCGGCGCGCGTCAGATTCCTCTCGCGCGCGACGGCGACGAAGGCTTGCAGTGCGTGCAGCGGCGGCCGTGACGACATCGCAGACCTCGGGTTCGGAGTTGAATTTAGCTCAAGTCTGGCTTGCAAAAGTATCGCTTTTTGCGAGCGCACGACAAGCCTATCCTGCACGCCTCTTCAATCGATCAGCCCGGAGTGTCCCATGCGCAACTGGCTTGAAAAAATGCACAGTCTGTCGGCAAGCATGCTGTTTACCCACGGCTACGTGCTGCCGTTCGAAAAAGTGCCGCCGACCGTGAAACCGCCTGTCCGCAAGCCCGATCCGACGGCGAACATGACGGTGCTGCAGCGTTGCGCGGAAGCCTGTCGTTCGATCGCGCCGCGCTTGATTCAGCCGCACTAGCGCGCTTCCAGCCCAACCGAGCCCATGCCGCCGCAACACGGAAGTTGCGGCGGTTCTTTCGCGGCAGGATCGACAAGATACGGCGACACGGCGCAAATCGTCATCGACTGTCCTGCCGACTCTTTCAGCGCCGCGACAGCGCCTCGATCTGCTTCGCGATCAACACCTCGCCCGGCTCACCCTCGCGGCTTGCCAGCGCCATGCGCGAACATGCTTCGGCGACGCCGGGGCCGCGCGTTAGCGCGTCGAGCGCGCTCACCCACGCAGCTACCGCTGCGGTCGGCCGGACGGAAAGCGCCACGCCCAGCCTGCGCAGACGCCCCGCGTTGTCGAACTGATCGTGCGCGAACGCGGTCACGAGTTGGGGCGTTCCCGCGTAGAGGCATTGCGCCGTCGTGCCGATGCCGCCGTGATGGACGAAGGCCGCGAGCTCGGGCAACAGCAGGTCGAACGGCACATAGGGTGCATGAAACGCGAAATCGGGAAGTGTCACGGGCAACTGGTCGCGGTACGGCGTGACGACGACGGCGCGCCGGCCGAGCGCCTCGCATGCCGCGAGCGCACGCGCGAGCATCGCGCGGCCATGCGCCATCGCCGAACCGGGCGTGATGCCGATCGGCTTCGAGCCCGATCGCAGGAACTCGCGCAGGCCCGGTTCGAGCGCTGTGTCCGGCGCAACGTTCCATAGCGGAAAACCGGTCGTGACGCTCTGCGCCGGCCAGTCCGCCTGCGGCGCGGCAAACCACGACGGGAATGCGTTGATCACGAGGTCGGGTGAGTTCTGCCACATGCTCACGACGCGCCGTGCGGGCGGCAGCCCGAGCTCCGCGCGCAACGCATCGAGGCCCGGCGCCACGGTCGCATCGAGAACCAAGCGTTCGCCGAGCCGCTGCACGAGCTGCACGCACCAGCGCGGCAGGTGGCGCAGCGAACCGATGCCGGGCCAGACGGGCGGATCGATCGCCGAGAACATGAGGCTAGGCGAGAGGTGCACCGTCGCCGCGCGAAGGCCGGTCGCCTCCTGCACGCAGCGGCTGCTCCATGCGAGCGAGCTGCCGACGAGCACGGTATCGGGCGTCACGCGTGCCATCAGTTGATCGTAGGCGTCGCGCAACCCGGGTCGCATCGCCTCCCACATCGCGGCGAAACCGCGCACGCCGTTCCATATGCGCGGGTCGGCGACGCCACGCTCGTAATCCTCGATCGTGCCGATCGGCACGAACGGAATACCCGCCGCGACGATGCGTCCGCGGAAGTACGGCGACGTCAGCAGCTCGACGGCGTGCCCGCGCTGCTGCAGCGCCTTCGCGATCGCGAGAAACGGATGGACGTCGCCGGCGCTGCCGATGCAGGAGATGAGGACGTGCATCGGCCGGCGGGTCGGCCGGGCGATGCGCGCCCGGCCTTCGTGTCTTGCTTACAGGTTGCGGATGAGTTCGTCGCCGAACTCGGAGCACTTCACCTCGGTCGCGCCGTCCATGAGCCGCGCGAAGTCGTAGGTGACCTTCTTGTTCGCAATCGCCTTGTCCATCGCGCTGATGATCGCGTCGGCCGCTTCGTTCCAGCCCATGTAGCGCAACATCATCTCGCCCGACAGGACGACCGAGCCCGGATTGACCTTGTCGAGATTCGCGTACTTCGGCGCGGTGCCGTGGGTGGCCTCGAACACGGCGTGGCCGGTGAGATAATTGATGTTGCCGCCCGGCGCGATGCCGATGCCGCCGACCTGCGCCGCGAGCGCATCCGACAGATAGTCGCCGTTGAGATTGAGCGTCGCGATCACGTCGAACTCTTCGGGGCGCGTGAGCACCTGCTGCAGCGTGATGTCGGCGATCGAGTCCTTGATCAGCACCTTGCCCGCGGCCAGCGCGGCCTTCTGCTCGGCGTTCGCCTCGGCTTCGCCCTTGGCGGCCTTCGTCTTCTCCCAGGTCTCCCAGGTGTAGGTCTGGTTCGGGAAGAACTTCTCGGCGACTTCGTAGCCCCAGTTGCGGAACGCGCCTTCGGTGAACTTCATGATGTTGCCCTTGTGCACGAGCGTCACCGACTTGCGCTTGTTCTGCACGGCGTATGAAATCGCGCTGTGCACGAGGCGCTCGGTGCCGAGCTCGCTGACGGGCTTGATGCCGACGCCGACGTTCACGCCGACTTCGCGATGCGGCATGCCGATGCCTTCGAGCTGCTTCTGCCAGGCTTCCGCCTTGGCCTTCGTGCCGAAACGGATCTTGTCGAACGCTTTGGGATCATTCTGCGCGATGAAATCGAGGATCTTCTGCGCGGCTTCGCTGCCTGCGGCGTATTCGATGCCGGCGTAGATGTCCTCGGTGTTCTCGCGGAAGATCACCATGTCGACCTTGTCCGGCGTGCGCACGGGCGAAGGCACGCCCTTGAACCAGCGCACCGGGCGCAGGCAAACGTAGAGATCGAGCATCTGCCGCAGCGCGACGTTGAGCGAACGGATGCCGCCGCCGACCGGCGTCGTCAGCGGGCCCTTGATCGACACGAGGTAGTCGCGGCAGGCCTGCACGGTCGACTCGGGCAGCCAGGTGCCGAACTGATTGTTCGATTTCTCGCCGGCATAGACTTCAAGCCAGTGAATCTTGCGCTTGCCGCCGTAGGCCTTCGCCACGGCCGCGTCGAACACGCGCACCGAGGCGCGCCAGATGTCGGCGCCCGTGCCATCGCCTTCGATGAAAGGAATGATCGGGTTGTCCGGCACGTTGAGACGGCCGTTGCTGATGCTGATCTTGGCGCCGCCTGCGGGCGCGGTGACGGTCGGCTCTGACATGGGATTCTCCTGCGGAAAAGGCGTCTAGTTTAGCAGGCGGGCGGCCGCCGGGATGACGTCCCGGGAACGAACCCGTCCCGCCCCGCGCCGCGCGCCGTAGCGTCATTTCACCGTAACGGGCGCGGCACCGAACCAGTAATGCGCCTCGGCGAATTGCGCAACCTCACCGACGACGAGCAGCGCCGGCGCGTGCACCTTGTACGCCGTCGCGCACTCGACGAGTTCCGCCAGCGTGCCCGTGACCACGCGCTGCTCCGGACGCGTGCCATTTTCGATGATCGCGAACGGCGTGCCCGCGGAAATGCCTTCGTCGTAGAGCTTGTCGCGGACGCTCGCGAACTCGGCGACCCCCATGTAGATCGCGAGCGTCTCGCCGCCCGCGGTGAGCGCGTCGGGTTCGCCTTCGCTGCGCTTGCGATGCGCCGTCGCGAAACGCACCACCTGCGCGCGATCGCGGTGCGTGAGCGGGATGCCCGCATAGGCCGCACAGGCGACCGCAGCCGTGATGCCAGGCACGATCGAGTACGGAATGTCGTGCGCGCGCAGGAATTCGATTTCCTCGCCGCCGCGCCCGAACACGAACGGATCGCCGCCCTTGAGGCGGACGACGCGTTTGCCCGCGACCGCGTTCGAAAGCATGAGCGCATGGATGCTGTCCTGTGGCGTGTGGTGCTTGCCGACGATCTTGCCGACGTCGATGCGTTCCGCGTCGCGACGCGCAAGGTCGAGCACCGCGTCGCTGACGAGGCGATCGTGCAGGATCACATCGGCCTCGTTGATCGCGCGCAGCGCGTGCAAGGTAAGCAAGCCCGGATCGCCGGGGCCCGCGCCGACCAAAGTGACCGTGCCGACGTTTGGCGCGGTCGCAGCAAAGGGCGCGTCGCCCGGCAGGGCCTGGTCCGCGTCCATCGCGGCCACGCCGAGTTCCGCGACTAGTGCCTGCGCCGCGTCGTCGTGACGGCGCTGGTGGATCAGCTGCACGACCGGTCCGCGCAGCACGCGCTCGTAGAACTTGCGTCGATCCGCGACGCGCGCGAAACGCGCGCGGATGCGCGCACGCGCCTGGCCGAGCAGGTCGGCGAGCGCGCCCCAGGTGTGGTCGAAGTAGGCCTCGATGCGTTCGCGTGCGAGGCGCGCGAGCATCGGCGCCGAGCCACCCGACGAGATCGCGACGATCAGCGGCGAGCGGTCGACGATCGCGGGGACGTGGAACGACGACAACTCCGCATCGTCGACGACGTTGACGAAGATGTGGCGCGATTTCGCGGCCGCGGCGACCGCGGCGTTGAGCGCGGCGTCGTCGGTCGCGGCGATCGCGAGCCAGCGTCCGTCGAGCTGCTCGGCCGAGAACTGTCGGGCGAGATGGCGCACCTTGCCCGCTCGTGCGTGCTCGCCCAGCGTCGTGCTCAGCGCGGCCGCGACGATGTCGACTCTCGCGTTGGCGACAACGAGCAACGCCGCCTTGCGCTCGGCCACGGCGCCGCCGCCGACCAGCAGTACGCTGCGGCCTTCAAGGTTGGCGAAGAGTGGGAAAAGCTTCATCCGCGCGCGCTCCGATTCGTGTCGGCGCATTCTGCCGCGCTTTGCGGCGGATGAATATGATCATGGGACAGCCGGTCGAGACCGGCTGTCCTTTGACGCGCGACTAGTGCACGGTCGGCTTGGACGTCGCCTCGAGCGTTTCCTCGGGCGGCTCGAGCTTGTCACCGAGTACGCGGCGCACGGCGACGTAGAAGATCGGGATGAACAGCACGCCGAGGAACGTCGCGAAGATCATGCCGCCGATCACGCCCGTGCCGATCGCGTGGCGCGCGTTTGCACCCGCGCCCGACGACACGGCGAGCGGCAGCACGCCGAGGATGAAGGCGAACGAGGTCATCAGGATCGGCCGCAGGCGCAGGCGTGCGGCGTCGACCACGGCGGTAGCGAGCGGGCGACCCGCGCGTTGCTCATCCACCGCGAATTCGACGATCAGGATCGCGTTCTTTGCGGCCAGACCGACGATCGTCAACAGGCCGACCATGAAGTACACGTCGTTGGCCATGTACGGATCGAACGTGTGGCGCAGCCAGATTGCGGCGACCATGCCGGTGATGCCGAGCGGAATGACGAGCATCACCGCGACCGGGATCGACCAGCTCTCGTACAGCGCCGCGAGGCACAGGAAAACGACGAAGATCGACAACGCAATCAGCATCGGGGCCTGGTTGCCCGAGATGATTTCCTGCAGCGACTGGCCGGTCCAGTCGAAACCGTAACCAGACGGCAGTTCCTTCTTGATGATGTCGGTCATCGCCGTCATCGCTTCGCCGCTGCTGCGGCCGGGCGCCGGCGAGCCGACGATCTCGACGGCCTCGTAGCCGTTGTAACGGACGAGCGTAGGCGGACCGACCTTCCACTGCGACTGCACGACGTTCGAGATCGGGATCATCAGCGGCGTATCGCTGCCGGGCGTTGTCTTCGAACTCGGCACGAAGAAGTGGCTCAGCGAATCGGCATTGGCGCGGAATGGTGCATCGGCCTGCATCGTCACGCGCTGCACGCGTCCGTTGTTGACGAAGTCGTTGACGTACACCGGCGCGAGCATGAGCTGGATGGCCGTGTAGACATCGGAGAGGGAAAGGTCCATCGACTGCGCCTGCACGCGATCGACGTTGAGCTTCAGTTGCGGCGTGTCCGGCAGCACGTTCGGACGCACGCCCGAAAGCACTTCGGGCCGCTCGCCCGCCTTGGCGAACGCCATGCCCGCGGCCATCGCCAGCGCATCGTGGCCGGTGCCGTTGCGATCCTGCAGGTACATGTCAAAGCCGCCGAACTGGCCGAGGCCGCGTATCGTCGGCAGGTTGATGACGAAGGCCATCGCTTCGTTGACGCCGCCGAACAGCTGGTACTGTATCTTCTGGATCAGCTGCATCGCCGTCGCATGCCGCTCGTCCCAGGGCTTGAAGCGGATGAACGCCATGCCGACGTTTTCCGCGCTGCCGACGAAGCTGAAGCCCGAGATCGCGAACACGCCCTCCACTTCGGGATTCGAGCGGATGATCCCGGCGACCTTGTCCATCACCTCGTTCGTGCGGGAGATGCTCGCGCCCGCCGGCAGGCCGACGATCGTCAGGCCGTAACCCTGGTCCTCTTCCGGCACGAAACTCTTCGGCAGTGCGCGCACGCCGACGACACACAGCACCGCGACGACGAGAAACGCAATCATCCACGCGGGGACCCAACGCACCGCGCCACGGATGTGGCCGGTATAGGTGTTGCGCGCCCAGTCGAATGTGCGGTTGAACCAGCGGAAGAATGCGTTGTGCTCGCCGGTATGCGGCTTGATGATCGTCGCGCACAGCGCGGGCGTGAAGACGAGCGCGAGGATCGCCGAGAACGCCGTCGACAGCGCGATCGTGAGCGCAAACTGGCGGTAGATCGCACCGACCGAGCCCGACTGCAGCGCACTCGGAATAAACACGGCCATCAGCACGACCGCGATGGCGACGACCGGCGCCTGGATCTGCAGCATGGCCTTGCGCGTCGCGTCGGGCGCGCTGAGTTTTTCCTCCGACATGATGCGTTCGACGTTCTCGATGACGACGATCGCGTCGTCGACGACGATGCCGATCGCGAGCACCATGCCGAACAGCGACAGCTGGTTGATCGTGAAGCCGACGAGCGACATGCCGAGGAAGCCGCCCATCAACGCGACCGGAATCACGAGCGTCGCGATGATCGTCGCGCGGAAGTTCTGCAGGAACAGCAACATGACGAGGAACACGAGGACGATGGCTTCGGCCAGCGTCATCACCACTTCTTCGATCGAGATCTTGATGAACTGCGTCGTGTCGTAAGGCACGAACCAGCTGACGCCGGGCGGGAAGTTCGGCTGCAGTTCGGCCATCTTCGCCTTGACGGCATCCGCAACGTCGAGCGCGTTGGCGCCCGACACGAGCTGCACGCCGAAGCCGGAAACGGCCTGGCCGTTGTAGACGACGCGCTGGCCAAAGTTGCCCGGGCCGAGTTCGACGCGCGCAACGTCCTTCAGTCTGACGGACGTACCGTCGGCATTCGCGCGCAGGATGATCTGCTCGAACTGCTCGGGCTTGTTGAAGCGGCCCTCGGCCGTCACGGTCGCCGTGAACGCCGTGTCCTTGATCGCCGGCTCGGCACCGATCGAACCGGCCGCGACCTGCACGTTCTGCGCCTTGACCGCATTGAGCGCTTGCGCGGCCGAGAGGCCGTAGCCATGCAGCTTGTCCGCATCGAGCCAGATGCGCATCGCGTATTCGGAACCGAGGCGGAAAATGCTGCCGACACCCTGCACGCGGCCGATCTGGTCGGCGACGTTGGTCGCGACGAGGTTGTCGAGCGCTTTCGAGTCGAGCTTGCCGTCGTCGGAGCGCAGCGAGACGAACATCAGGAAGTCGGGGTTCTGCTTGACGACGACGACGCCCTGCTGGTTGACCTCGGTCGGCAGGCGCGGCGACGCCTGCGTCACCTTGTTCTGCGTCTGCACCGCGGCGATGTCGGGATTCGTGCCGGGTTCGAACGTGAGGTTGATCGTCGCGCTGCCGTTCGAATTCGAGTTCGAACTGAAATACATCAGGTGATCGATACCGGCGAGCTGCTGTTCGATGACCTGCGTCACCGAGTGTTCGACAGTCTCGGCATCGGCGCCCGGATAGGTTGCGGTCACCGCGACCTGTGGCGGCGCGATCGGCGGATACGACTCGATGCCGAGCGAGCTGATGGAGATCACGCCGCCGAGCGTGATCATGAGCGCGAGCACCCAGGCGAAAATCGGACGTGCGATGAAGAAATTGGAGAACATGATCTGTGGGATTCCGTTACCGCTCGTGTTGTTGGGTGCGGTGCAGCGGCTTCAGTCAGCCCGCTCGACCGCGGCAGGCCTCCGAAGGGTGAGGAGCGGCATGTCTGTGGCTCCTCTCCGTCCGCAGGCGCGCGATCTCGCGCTCCGCTTCAGCCCGCCTTCGGCGCCGCCTGCTGTGGGCCTTGGCCTTGCGGCGCAGCCACTTTCGCCGGCGCGCCCGGCCGTACTTTCATGAGGCCGGCCGTGATGATCTGGTCGCCATCGTTGAGTCCGCTGTAGACGATCCAGTCCGCGCCCTGCGTCGTGTAGGTGTCGACGTATTTCTGCGCTACCTTGCCGTCGCCGCCGCGCACGTAGACGTAGGCGCCCTTCGGGTCGCGCTGCACCGAGGCCTGCGGCACGAGCCAGGCGTGCTTGAGTTCACCGACCGTCACGCGCACGTTGACGAACATCCCGGGCAGCAGCAGGCGATCCTTGTTCGGCGCGATGCCGCGCAGGCTTACCGCGCCCGTCGCTGCATCAACCGAAGTATCCGAGAAGTCGAGCGTGCCAGTGATGCCGTACGCACTGCCGTCGGGACGCATCAACTCGATCTTTGCCTTGCCTGGTTCCTCGAGCTGAACGAGACCATTCGCGACAGAACGCTTCAAGAGATCGAGCTCGCCGACGGCCTGGCTGAAATTGACGTAGACGGGATCGATCTGATCGACCGTCGTGAGCAGCGTCGCCTCGCCCTGGCCGACGAGCGCACCCTCGGTGACCCGTTGTTGGCTGGAGCGCCCCGAGATCGGCGCGGTGACCTTCGTGTAGTCGAGGTTGATCCGCGCCGATTCCACGCCGGCCTTGGCCTGCTGCACCGACGCCGCGCTCGTGCGCTCGGCCGCCTGGGCGTTGTCGAGGTCGGTCTTCGACATGAGGCCCTTGCCCGCGATCGAGCGCGAACGCTCGGCCGCGACGTGCGCGTTCGCGTAGGTCGCCTGCGCCGCGGCGAGGTTCGCCGCCTGCGCTTCGTAGGCCGCGCGCAGCGGCGCGGGATCGATCTCGAACAACAGCTGCCCTTCCTTGACCTCGCTGCCTTCGACGTAGGTACGCTTGAGCAACACGCCGGCGACGCGTGCGCGCACGTCGGCGCTGCGCGTGGCGGAGATCCGTCCGACGAGATCACGTGTCAGCGGCACGGCCTGCGCCTTCGCGGCAACGACGCCGACGTCGGCCGGCGGCATCTGTGGCGGCGCCTGTGTGCCCTTGCCGCAGGCGGTGAGCGATAGTCCCAGGACGCTCAGGATCAGTACGGGAACAGAGCGGGGGTTTCTTGTCGTCATGAGTTGCGCCTTATCCTTTGTTGTCCTTCGCATTGCGCCAAACGCGTCTCGCATGGCCCGAGACTGCGCCGCCGCGCAATTTCTGCACTGTGGAGTATAAGATATTTTGCGCACACGTCCCACGACGAAAGTCATGGCATTTCAATGACGATGCTCACTCGCAATGTATTCGGCGCTCTGCATCTCGATGAGCCGGCTCTCGGTGCGCGCGAATTCGTTGACGAGACGATGGCCCTTGTAGAGTTCGCGCGGCGGCGCCGCGGCCGATAGCACGAGGTTGACGCCGCGATCGTAGAATTCGTCGACGAGATTGATGAAGCGCCGCGCGGCATCCTCGCGTGGACCCGCGCTCGAAAATTGCGGCACGTTCGAGATCAGCACGGTGTTGAAGCTCTGGCCGATCTCGATGTAGTCGGCAACCGCGCGCGGGCCTTCGCATAGCGCTTCGAATTCAAACCAGATCACGCCCGCCGCACGCCGCTTCACGTCGATCGCGCGACCGTTGACGTCGATCGTCGGCTCGCGCCGCAGCCCTTCGAACGCGATGCGGCTGAAGCAGGCTTCAAGGTGCTGCTCTGCGTCCGCGCCGAGCGGCGTGAAATAGACGCCGGCATCGGTCAACGCGCGCAAGCGATAGTCCTGTGCGGAAAAGAGCTGCGCAATCGTGCAATTTTCAACGAGCAGGTCGATCGCGGGCAGGAAGCGCACGCGCTGTAGTCCGTCCTTGTACAGGTTGTGCGGCTCGATGTTCGACGTCGTGACGAGCGTGACGCCGCGTGCGAACAGATGCTTCAACAGATTGCCGAGGATCATCGCGTCGCCGATATCGGTGACGAAGAACTCATCGAGGCAGAACACGCGTGCTTGCGCCGCGAAATGGGCGGCGACCGCGACGAGCGGATCTTCGTGACCCTTGAGGCGGTTCAACTCGGCATGCACGCGGCCCATGAAGCGGTGGAAATGCAGGCGCAGCTTCGCCTCGAACGGCAGCGCCGAAAAGAACAGGTCGATCAGGAAGGTCTTGCCGCGGCCGACCGAGCCCCACAGGTACAGGCCGCGCACGGGCGGCGTCGCGCGCAATCGTTGCCACCAGCGCGTCTTCTCGGCCGCGATGAGCTCGGCATGGATGCGATCGAGTTCGACGAGGACCGCGCGCTGCGCCGCATCGTCTTCCCAGCGACCGTCGGCAACGCCCGCAGCATAGAGGCCGCTCGGTGTGGCGCCGTTCGTGCCGTTCATGTGTCCGCGGCGGGCGGCAGGTTGCCGCGCACATTCTCCTGAACGAGGCTGCGCAACTCGATCAGGCGACGATGGAAGAAATGTCCGGTCTCGGGGACGCGCACGAGCGTCGGCGCGGGCTGGCGCGCCGCAACGAACGCATAGACTGCGGCCGGATCGACGACCTCGTCGGCCTCGCCCTGCACGACGAGCCAGGGGCAGGGCGGCGACGGCAGCTCGGCGAAATCCCAGCGCGTGACCGCGGGCGCGATCGTGATGAGCTGGCGTGCGGGCAACGCCGCGGCCGCGCGCGTCGCGACATAGCTGCCGAACGAGAATCCCGCGAGCCAGAGCGCGTCGCCCGGGCGCACGCGCTGGGCCCACTGGGCAATCGCGAGCAGGTCGTCGGTTTCGCCGACGCCGTTGTCGAACTGGCCGGCCGAGCGGCCGACGCCGCGGAAGTTGAAGCGCAGCGTCGCGAGACCTAGCTCGCGCAGTGCGCGCTCGAGCGTCGTCACGACCTTGTTCGTCATCGTGCCGCCCTGCAGCGGATGCGGGTGGCAGATCAGCGCGATGCCCGCGCGCGCGGTTTCGGCCGCGGGCACGTCGGTCGCGCATTCGATCACCCCGGCCGGGCCGGAGAGGTCGATGGCCGCGGCCTGTGCGGGAAACTTGTCGGGGTCGGCGTGCATGAGTCGCGCATGATACCGACAGACGCGGCATCATGGGCGCGTGAACCACCTCGCCCACGTCCTCCTCGCCGGCCCGCAGCCCGAAGCGCGTCTCGGTGCGATGCTCGGCGATTTCTGGCGCGGCGCGCCCGACGCCGACTGGGTGCTTGCGCTGCAGGCGGGTGTGCGGCTGCATCGCAAAATAGACGTCTATACGGATACCCATCCGCTAGTCGCCACCGCGCGGCGCCTGTTCTCGCCGCCGCTGCGGCGCTACGCGGGTATCCTGCTCGACGTGTACTTCGACCACGCACTCGCGCGGCGCTGGTCGCACTACGCAGAAGAACCGATCGCCGCGCTGTCGGCGGAAATACTCGGGCTGCTCGCCGCGAACGCGGCATGGCTGCCGCCCGACCTCATGCGTTTCGCCGCGTACATGCGGCGCAACGACCTGTTCGCGGCCTACGCCGAGCCCGCGGTCATCGAACATGTGCTGACGGGCATCGGCTTGCGCCTGCGGCACGCCAATCCGCTCGCGAACGCCGCGCCGGCGCTGTGGGATCATGCGGAGGAACTCGATCGCTGCTTCGCCGCATTCTTTCCCGATCTGCGCGGCGAAGCGGAACGGCAGCGCGCGCTGCTCGGTCTCGCCTAGGCTTGGGACTGTTGGCTGCCGCCGGAAACGACGACAGCCCGACCGCTTACTTGACCTGACCGACCATCCATTCGACGGTGGCTTTGACCTGCTCGTTGGTCAGCGACGGGTTGCCGCCCTTGGCCGGCATCACGCCTTTGCTGCCCGTGAAGCCTTCGGTGGCGTGCTTGACGAGCGTGTCGATGCCCTCGGCGACGCGCGGCGCCCAGGCGGCCTTGTCGGTGAGGACCGGCGCGCCCGTCGCGGCGTTCGTGTGGCAGGTCTGGCAGAGGTTGCCGAAGATCGTCTTGCCATCGAGCGTGCCGCCGTACGCGACCTGCGCCGCCGCAGCCTTGGCGGCCTCAGCCTTCGCGGCTTCGAGCGCGGCACGGCCGGTATCGCCCGCATAGACGCCGCCGACCGGGTCGATGCGCGCCTGCACCTCGGCCGCGTGCGCCGGGTTCGCCGGCGGCGGATGGTGCGAGTACAGATAGAGCGCGAACGCGATGAGCGCGAACATGACCAGCACGAGAAAGCCGATCACCATCGAGAAATGGCGGAGAAATACGCTGTCGGTCGGAGTAATCGGGTTGGTCACGGACGCATCACCTGGTCGGACCGGCCTCGTCGGCCGGAGAGAGCGGCAAAGTATAGCGGCGCACCCCCGTTCGCGGAAGGCATCCTGACCGTTACGCCATGCCGCCGTTGATCCCGATGACCTGGCCATTGACGTAGCCGGCGGCTTCCGAACAGAGGAACGCGCTCAGCGCCGCCACTTCCGCGGGCGTGCCCGCGCGCGCGGCGGGGACGATCTGCTTGATCTGCTCGGCGTCGAAAGTGGCGTCGGCCATGCGCCCGGCGATCACGCCCGGCGCGACGACGTTGACCGTGATGCCACGCGAGGCCATCTCCCGGGCGAGCGACTTCGCCGCGCCGTGCAGCGCCGCCTTCGCGGCCGCGTAGTTGACCTGGCCGCGGTTGCCGAGCACTGCGGCGACCGAGGAGACGGCGACGATGCGCCCGAAGCGCCCACGCGCCATCGGCAGCAGCAGCGGCTGCGTCGCATGGAAGAAGCCGTGCAGCGATACGTCGATGACGCCGTGCCACTGCGCATCGCTCATGCCGGCGAGCGGCGCGTCGTCGTGGATGCCCGCGTTGTGTACGAGCGTGTCGATCGTGCCGGCCTCGAGTAGCTGCGCGATCGCCGCGCGTGACGCCTCACCATTCGTCAGGTCGAACGCCACGACCTCCGCCCTCCCGCCGGTCGCGATGATTTCGTCGACGAGAATCTGGGCGCGTTCGAGGTTGGCGCGCGCGTGCGCATAGACGAAACAGCCCTCGCGAGACAGTGCCCGGCAGATCGCCGCGCCGATGTCGCCGCTCGCGCCGGTGACGAGTACACGACGGGTCCTGGTACTCATGGTCTCGTTCCAAACGTCATCCGGATATTCTGACTGAAAATGAAAAAATGGCACGCTCGCGGGCAAAAGAGATCAGGACAAGATGAAATTTGCGGTAGGCGGACTGCTCGGGATGAGCGGCAAGCTGCCGCTTGGCGCGGTTTAAAGCCCGGGACCAGGCCAGTTGTTCGTGCTCGCGCCGCACAACTTCAGGAGGGCATCGCCGCTGCGCTGAATGAAATCCGTGGCGCCGCGAAACTGCGCTCGATGCTGCAGGAGGACGGACCATGAATGACGAGAAGCATTTCCGCGAGGACTGGCGCGCCTTGCGCGTCCCGCCGAGCGGCGGCCTGCAGCGTCTCGTCGATGCGGTTGAGCGGCCGCCGCGTCGCGTGCCCGCCGCGCGATTGGCCATCGCAGGCGTGTTCGCCGCCGCAATCGCTGCATGGAGTGTCGTCGAACGCCGGCAGGCACAGGCTTTCGAACGGCGTGCCAGCACGATGTTCGCGCTCGCACCCGCGCCCGCGATTCGCGTTGGCGATGACGCAGCGGTCGAACTTGCAATCCATGATGCAGACTTGCGCGTCTACTCGATCGCGCAAATGCCCGCGACGACACGCGACGTTGCGGACGACGTCCCGAAATAAAGGGTTTGCATGCGATCGGTTTCGCGGCACCATGCGTGCCTATTCGACACCGAGTTCCCATGACCACACCGATGTACAGCGTTCCGCTCGCTCAGCGCAAGACCGAAAACCTGCACATCGTCTTCTGGCTCATGAAGGACATCAGCTGGTGCCTCATGTGGCGCACTCTCGGTCTCGTCATGATCGTGCCGACGCTCGGTGCGGCGCTCTGGATCACCTGGCGTGCACGAAGGAATCACACCGATCGCGCACACAATCTTGCGGTCGTGTTCTGGATTACCGCGAACGCGTGGTGGATGATCGCGGAGTTCTTCGATTTCGACGAATCTCCGTTTTGGCTCGGCGTCAGCGGCCGGCACTGGGCGCTCGTGCCGTTTGCGATCGGCGCGGCGATCCTCGTTTTCCACTACGCCAGCGAGTGGCTGGGCGGGCGGCTGCGCAACGCATAGCGCGGGCCGCCTCCATGACGAGGCGACGACAGCGCATTTCCCACCCGGCGTGCGTAGGCTCGATTCGGCTTGCGTGACGCCTAGTGCGATGGCCTGTTCATGACGGCAGCGCGGCCCTCGGCGAGCAACTGGCCCGCGTGCTCGACGCGAAACGCGTATTGCCAGCTGCTGCCACCGTCTAGCAACCTCGTGGCGCGCACGACCAATGCGCCGGGCAGATCGTCGACCCTGGCCACATGCAACTTCACCGCACGCAGCGAGACGAGCATGCCGGGCGCAGCGACGCCACCCGCACGTTCGGCGAGCAAGCCGCCGTGCACGGCCATCGCCTGCGCACCGTATTCGCACAAGTGCACCGCGCGCAGGATGCCGTCGCTGCGCAGCGGATTCTCATCGTTGCGATGCGATGCGGTCGTGATTTCGATTGAATCGTTGTCCCACGCGATCACCGTATCGAGCAGGCTCATCGCATCGCGATGCGGTATGAGATGCTGCCATTGCGCTTTCTTCAGCGTGCCGTTCATGGGTGTATCGGTCTCTGTCTGATTGCGCGATTGCACGTGCGCGGACGAAGCTTTGGCACTCGACGATGCCGGATCGTCCCCGATTGGATCGTCCCCAATTGGATCGTCCCCAATTGGATCAGGCCCGATAGGATCAGGCCCGATGGGATCGGTTTCGACGGCGCCGCTATCACGGGCGAGGCAGCGAATCGCAGGGCCGCTGCTGCGAGTTGCGCGCCATGATCGTCGACAGGCAGAAGTGGAAGCCAACGCCGAGCGCGACCGTCGCGCCGATCGCACGCAGCACGGGCACGCTCGAAGCGGCCAGCAGGCCGAAGACGAGCACGGCGCTCAGCACGCAGATGATGGTCGCATGCAGGGTGCGCCGCGCTTCCGCGGGATCGTCGACCTGACGCTCGAAGAACAACGCATAGTGCAGGCCGAGGCCTGCCGCGAGCGTCAGCGCGACGAGGTGGAACAGCGACAGCGAGACGCCACCGGCGCGCAGCAGCGCGAGCGCGAGCAGGGTCGCGAGCGACATCGGCGCGATGACGTGCCACGCGCGGGTCGCGTCACGGAACGCGAGTGCGACCGCGAGCGACAACAGCACAAGCGCGACGAGCAATGCGACCCCGATGCGCGCGCGGTAGCTCGCGACGAGCGATTCCGACGCGGCCTTGAGGTCAAGCAGTCGCGCCGCGCCGTTCGTCGTTGCGGCGATCGATGCGATCGCGTCCGGATCGTGCACACCGGACAACGTCGCGATGCCGAGCCACTCGCCATCGCGGGCGCTCAGCATCGCGCCGAGGCGGCCGCCGATCAGCGACGTCGCGAACACTTGGGGCGTCAGCAGTGGCAACGCTCGCGCCGCATCGACGTCATCAAGGAACGGAGCGAACAGTCCCGGTTCGAATTCGCTGTCGCGCTGAGCCTCGGTCAGCGCCTGTGCAAGCGCTGCGCGCTCCGGCAACTTCGCCTGGCGCGCGCGCTGCGTCGCAAGGCTCGGCAGATAGCGACTCGGCAATTCGACATCGTCGACCTTGCCCTGCGCGATCCATGCGTCGGCCTGCGCCGAAATCTTTTCGGACAGCGCGAGCACGCCGTCGTCGCTCGGCGCTTCGAGCACGAGCAGGTAGCGCACGTCGGGGGCTCCGAGCGCACCGCGCAACTCGCCTTCGCGCTTGAGCAACTCCGCCGGCACGGGCGTCAGTGCCGCGAGATCGTTCTGCCAAAGCGGGGTCGGCGCGACGAACAACAGTACGAGTGCGAGCAGGAGCAAGGTCCAGGGCACCCAGCGCAGGCGCGGCAGGGCATCGAGTCTCGCGCGCAAGCGTTCGAGCCAGCGTGCCTCCGCGACGTCTTGAAACTGCGCCGGCAACACCCGCGGCAGCAACCAGCGCGTGGCAGCCCCCGCCACGAGCAAGCCGACGATCGTGAATGTCGCGAGTTGCTGCAGTCCGGGCACGCCGGAGGCGAAGAACGCGACGTAGGCGATGCAGGCCGAGACGATCGCGAGGCGCAGCAGCGGCCAGACGCCGCGCAGACTCTCCTGCGCACTCGCGCCGGCGCGGCGATGGCTGAACAGGCGGATCGGATATTCCTGCGCGACGCCGAGCAGCGTGAAGCCGAAGGCGAGCGTGATGCCGTGGATCGGCCCGAACACGAGCGCGGTCGCCACGACACCGGCGAGCGCGCCGCTCGCGATCGGCAACGCGGCGAGCAACAGCAGCGTCGCGCTGCGATAGGCGAACAACAGCAACAAGACGAATCCCGCCGTGCCGAGTGCCGACAGCCATTCCGCCTCGGCACGTGTGCGCGTCGCGGCGAGCACACTGAAGTATCCCGGTCCGCTGATGATCAACCGGGCCGCGCCGGCGTCAGGCAGCGCGGCGTAAGCATCGCGCAGTGCGGCGATCGCGGCTTCCTGCGCGCTCGGATCGAATGCCGCCGCGCGCGTCTCGACGAGCAGCAGCGCGCCACCCTGCTTGTCGCACCAGACGCCGGCGCAGAGCTGCGGCGTGTGCGCGGGCGTCCAGCGCTGCGCGAGTATGAGGATCTCGCCGGTCGGATCGCGGGCGAGCATCGGCTTGAGCAGCGATGCCGCGGGCGAGGCGAGGTCCTCGATGCGCTGCTGCAACTGATCGCGCAGGTAGGCGGCGTCGAATTGCGCGCCATCGAGCGTCGGCGAGAGCAGGAAACGATACGGCAGCAGCTTCGGATCGAGCGCGGCGAGATCGCCTTCGCCGTTGAGCACGCGGACAAAGCGCGCATCGTTTTTCAATGCCAGCGCGAGTGCCCGGCTCAACGCAGCGAGGCGCTCGGGCGCTAGGTGACCGCCCGCAACGTGTTCGTTCAAGACCGGCTCGCCAGAGATATCGAGCAGCAGCAAACGCGACGCCGGTCCTTCGCCAATCTGATCGAGCAGCAGCTTCTGGTCGGCGGTCTGCGCGGGCGGCATGAAGCTGCGTAGGTCGCTCGAGACGACCAGCATGTGCCGGACGCCGAGCGCGAGCACCGCGATGGCGATCAGCCAGCCGGCGAGAACGAGAAGGCGCATCGGCTCAGCGCGCGCTGCCGCGGCAGAGCGCCGCGAGCGTGGCCGGCGTCGGCTCCGATACCGATGCGGCGGCGAGCGTCGCGAGTCGCATTACGCTCGAGTCGCCGTCGCCTTCATGCAGGGTCACGCAGCGCACCTCGGTGTCGCGCCCATCGACGACGATATCGCGCAGATGTCGCGACAAAGCCGCGGCGCGCGGCGTCAACGTGAGCTGCCAGTAGGCGTCGCTGCGCGAGAGTGCGATCGTGAAGTTGTGCTCGAGACCTGCGGCGTCGCCGCCGAGCAGCGCGCTGAAGCTCGACAGCAACGCTTCGAGTTCGGGTGCGCGTTCCAGCGAGAACTTGCGCGCAGACTTGCCCTCGCGCTGCACTTCCACCTCGCCGTTCGCGATGTTCGTCGTTTCGCGATAGGGCGCATCGACGCGCTTGCCGAGGACGCCGGGGCCGCCGTAATGAAGTTCGCCGCGCAACTGCAGCGGCTTGCGCAGGACATGGACGAAACGCGTCTCCGCATAGGCAGTGTCCGCCGGCGCGGGAAGCGCGAGCTTTGCGATCAGCGCCGCCACCTCTGCGTTCGCGCCCTCAGGCGGTGCGGCGGGTGATGGTGGCGCCGTGAACAACAGGCTCGTCAGCAGGGCGATGCCAGAAATCATAGAAGTTGAACCAGTTGTAGGGCGCGAGGCGCGTGTAATGTTCGAGGCGATCGGCGAAGCGTTGGGTCAACTCACGCAGCTGCGCGGGTCGCTGCGCACGCGACAGCCTGATCTCGTCGGCGAACGTTTCGAAATAAAGGTCGTAACGGTTGCCGCCGCGATACAGGCCCGTGCAGAACATCACCGGCAGGCCGAGCATCGAGGCGATCATATACGGGGCCACCGGAAAGGCCGCCGGTGCGCCGAGGAATTGTGCGTCGGTCGTCGCCTCGTTCGGCCGCGCGCGATCCGCGAGCAGGCCGATCAGGTCTCCGGCCTGCGCGGCGTCATGCAACGCCAGCGCGAGCGCGCCCGGATCCTCTCCGGCATTGATCACGTTCGCGGCGATGCCCGGATTGAGCGCATGCAACGCCTCGTTGAGCTCGGGCGTCTGCTTGAGGTCCATCACGGCGCGCACGCGCACGTCAGGTCTCGCTGCGCTGAGCGCGCGCAGTGCCTCGAAGCTGCCGATGTGCGCGCCGAGCAGCAGCACGCCCTTGCCGCGTGCCACCTGCGCATTGAGCTCGTCGAGGCCGTGCGTCGTGATCTCGAAGCGATGCAGTTCCGCGTCGGTCAGCAGGAACAGACGGTCGAGAATCGTCGCGGCGTACATGAAGATATGCCGCAGGATTTCGCCGTTGCGTGCCGGCCGGCCGAGAATGCGCGTGAGATAGGCGCGCGAATCGGCGCGTTCGCGCGTTCGTCGCAGAAACGAATACAGCGTGATCGGATAGAGCACGAGGCGTGCGCAGCTACGTCCGCATAGCAGCCCGAAGGCCCGCAACGCGCGCATGCCGGAGCGGCCGCCCAGCTCGGGGCGTTCGTGCCAGTTCTCGCTCATGTTCCGCAACCTGCGATCTCCAGAAGACCGGTCGCGATCACTGCATCCGCTCTGCAAATATGGAACCGTATGCCCGCACTCGCGGAACCCTCGAGGCGCAATTCCGCATCCTCGTTGGGCAGCAACGCCTGCACGAATTTCACCTGTGGCATGCCGATCACTGTTGCACCTTTCCAGGCACCCACCGCCGCGGCGACCCTATCGAGCAGCACGACACCGGGCACGACCGGCTGACCCGGAAAGTGTCCAGGCAGTGCGGGATGGTCTGCGCCGATGCGGAAACTCGTCTGGAAATTCACGTCATTCATTGCGCCGCATCTTCGCGTTTGCACCGGGAAAAGCAAGCGGGCGCATCATTTCTCGATCAGGCGCGGCCACGCGTGCGCGAGCGCGCGCACGAACGCGAACAGCTGCTTGCGCGGCGCCTGGGGCAAAAGGGCGGGGCGCAATGCGAATTCGGTGACGAACAGCCCGATGACCACGAGCGGCAGCAGCAATGCAAACTGGCGCGGCGTGGGCAGTGTCCATGCCGGCCAGGCCCAGTGGAAGTGCGCGACGCAGAGCAGACCGAATGCCGCCAGAGCGAACTGACAGCCCGCCCACACCCGCGTCAACCGCATCGCGTAGCGCCTGACTGACGGATCGGCGAGCGGTTCGCTGCCGTCGATCGCGGCGATGGCACGCGCGATGAGCGGTTCGCGCCCGCCGAGCAGGCTGCGCGCAAAAAGCCAGCCGACCAACGCAGCAATCGCGATCGGCAGTACGTCGACGAGCAACCCATCGCCGCCGGTGTACCAGGCGGCGAGCAACGCGACTGCGATCAGCGCAACGGCGCTGCGCAGCGCCGCAGGCGCGGCGAACCAGAGCACGACGACGACGAGCGGCGCGACGGCCGCGATGTAGCGATCGTCGCCCGACATCCGACCGAGGACGACGAGTGCGATGATGATGACCCAGAGTGCTACGCGCATGGCAGCTGTTGCGAGCGCGGTCCGTGGCCGCCGAAGCGGCGCTCAGCTCGCGCGGTTCTGTTCGACGTGGGTCGAAAGGTTGCGCAGGCTCGCGAAGATGCGCTTGTTCTCGCTGTTGTCGGAGCGCAGCTGAAAGCCGTAGCGCTTGGAAACCGCAAGGGCGAGCTCCAGTGCATCGATCGAGTCGAGACCGGATTCGGCGCCGAACAGTGGTTTCTCCGGATCGAAATCGGCGGCCTTGATATGTTCGAGATTCAAACTGCTCACGATCAATTCGGCCAGTTCGTGTTCGGCCGGTGTTTGTTGCGTCATCCCCATCCTCTTCTTTTTACTTGTTGGTCTGGCGCGCACGCGCGTCGCCGAACCTCCGTCATTGCGCTGTTTTGCCCTGTCCTGCCGCGCTGCGACGCAAAGGAAAAAGCCCCGCGCAGTGTATCATGCGGTCGATACGAACCTTGATGGAACGCCGACTGGCGATGCGATGACTCTGACGTCCTATACGGGCCAGCCGGTGCGACCGCACCCGGGCATTCTGCAATTCCTGCCGGCGCTACGCGTCGGTTATGCACAAGCGCCACTCGACGGCCTTCTCGCGGACGGCGACGTGCTCGCCGTGATCGGTTTTGGCGACGGTGCACCCGCGGCGCACGCGGACCCGCGCTACCTGCGGGTCGCGCTGCAGAGCGACGGGCCTGCGCAGTTCGAGGTCTGGCGCGGCAGCGGCCAAGTGCGAAATGTGACGTCGAGCGCACTGCGCTGGTGCGAGGACGACGACTACGCCTTCGGTGTGCTCGAGCTGTCCGAGGCGCAACACGGCGGACTCGCTGCGACGGCCGAGGCCGCATACCGAATGCTCGGCGCACATCTCGCGGCGAGCGCCATGTCGCACCCCCTGCGCATCTGGAACTATCTCGATGCGATCAACCTCGGCGAAGGCGACGCCGAGCGCTACCGCGAATTCTGCAGCGGCCGCGCCGCCGGCATGCGTGGCCTTTTTGCGCCAGGCTACCCGACCGCGACCGCGATCGGCGTGCGCGACGGCCGCCGCGTCCTGCAGGTGTACTGGCTCGCCGCGCGCGCGCCGGGCCAGGCCGTCGAGAACCCGCGGCAGACGAATGCCTGGCGCTATCCGCGCCAATACGGCCCGGACGCGCCCAATTTCGCCCGGGCGATGCGCGCGCCGACGCAGAGTACACAGGTATACCTTTCAGGCACCGCGGCAATCGTCGGCCACGCCTCGCGCCACGAGGACGATTTCCCGGCACAGGTCCGCGAAACTCTCGCCAATATCGAAAGCGTCCTGACGGCGGCCGACGTCGCACCGGGCGCGCATTTCGGCACGCGGGCGATGATCAAGGCCTATGTAAGGCGCGAGCAGGACCTTGCTGCCGCGCGGGAACTGCTCGGCGCCGGCGTCACCGCACATACGCCGCTGTTGCTTCTGCGTGGCGACATCTGCCGCAGCGAACTCTTGATCGAGATCGACGGCGTCCAGGGCACCGTCGGCTAACACGCGTGGCGGCGCACGCTGATCGCCGCGACGCGTCGACAAGACCTACTTCGTCGAAACGGCGGTCGCCGCAGCCGTCTCCCCGCGCATCGCGAGCAGGCGCTGCGTGATGAACACGGCAGCGCCGATGAACCAGGCGAGCGCCATGTTGTAAACGAGGTGTCCCTGCTTCGGCACGTCGGCGAGTCCATCGCCGAGCACGGTGACCGTGAGCGTTCCGAGGGTGATGACCACCGTGAACATCGTCCCGGTCAACAAACGCGGCCAGCGCCGCCAGCGCTGGCGCCAGAGCAGCAGCGGCAGCGCGAGAAAGGGCGCGCCGAACAGGATCACACGCAGTACCGGATAGTCCGAGAGCGGCCGGCTCAGCGTGAAGAATTGCGCGGGCAACGGCGCGAATTCGCCGCCCTCGACGAGACCCAGACCGGGCGCGAGCCACGGATCGAGCGACTGCAGGCCGCGCCAGCCCAGGCGTAGCGCGAGATCGGGCTCGCGCAGCAGCGTCAGCAACTCGCGGCCGCGCGTGACGCGTGTGAGGCCCGGACAGAGGTCGGCAGGAAACCCGGGCATCTGCCACGCGCGCAGGCCCGAGTACTGCAAGCATTGCGGCTCGAGACCGAGGCGATTTGCGGTCGCGGCCGGATCGCGTGCGTTCGGCAGCAGCGCCGTGAAGACGACGTCGGCCTGGTTGAAGACATTGATCGCCTTGATCGCGTCGCTTTCGCGCTGCAGCTGCACCACCTGCACGACGATGCCGGCGAGCGCGCCAATCAGCAGCGCCTTGCCCTTCCACAACCAGACGCGATCGCGCCAGCGGCCGATCAGCAGCATCGCGAGCGCGATGCCGAGCGGCAGCACGATGTGCTGGATCTTGCTGAGCGCGAGCGCGGCGGCGGCGGCGACGAGAAGCCCGAACGCATGATGACGCGCGGGCTTGCCCTCGTGGATCAGGGTCAGAGCGACGACGGCATACAGCGCGAGCAAGGCCGTCCATTCCGCGTAGAACGTGTTGAGGTAGATCGTGTTGGCGGGGTCGGCGAACAGCAGCGGCAGCAGCAGTGCGTTCGCGAAGGCCGACCACGGTTCGCGCCGGCGCAGCCAGGCGATACTGAAGCCGACCCAAAGCAGAAGCAGCGCCGCGATCTTGAACGCGCCTATCCAGCGCACCGAAAATGTCTCGACGCCGCGTGCCTGTTGCACCCGGAACACGGCTGCGGCTGCGCCCTGGAACAGGAGCTCCGTCGACCAGTAGCAGATCGGAGCCGCGCCGGTCGCGAAACTGAACCGCGCATAAGGCGCCTCGGGGCTGTTCCGGCTCGGCGGTACGTTCGCGGGGCGCGCCGGATAGAGATCGAAACAGGCGCTGTAGCGAACCTCGTCGTAGCTGTTCGCGAGCGCGATCGCCGGCTCGTGCAGGAACAGGGCGCCGATCCGCAGCAAGCCGAGCAGCAGGCAGATCGCCAACGCGCCGAGCAGCGGGGCGGGCGCATCCCGCAGAATCCGCAAAGATTTTTGCCGCCCGTGGCCGGTGGCCGAGCGACGGGGGGTGTGCGCGGGAGGCGCACTGGCGGGAGGGGCGGCCATATCGCGGCGAAGTCTAGGTGGACATCATTACGGCGACAATGCGATCGCTTTGATCCGACGCGCTGCCGCTATCCGTCTAACATGTCACACTTCGCAGCGCGACTGTGCACGGCTGAGCCCGCCAATCCCGGCACGGCCACCGTCGCGTCGCGGTGCTAGCATTTTCCCAACGTCAGCAGGCGCCCGGCGCCTTGGAGCGGGTCATGAAGCAGCAATTGGGACATTACGACATCGTCGCCGAACTCGGTCGCGGCGGCATGGGTGTGGTCTACAAGGGCTATGAAGCGTCCCTCAATCGATACGTGGCGATCAAGGTGCTCGCCGATTCGCTCGCGCACGACCCCGCAGTCAAGGAGCGCTTCCTGCGCGAAGCACGCAGCATGGCGGTGCTCAACGACCCGCACATCATCCAGATCTACTTCATCGGCGACGACGCGGGCCAGACCTTTTTCGTCATGGAGTTCGTCGACGGCGAATCGCTGAGCTCGGTGCTCAAACGCGAAGGCCTGCTGCGTCCAGAACAGGCGGCGCGTATCGTCTTCCAGACCGCGCAAGGCCTCGCGACCGCGCACGATCGCGGCGTGATCCATCGCGACATCAAGCCCGGCAACATCATGATCACGAGCCGCGGCAACGTGAAGATCGCCGACTTCGGCATCGCGTTGTCGACACAGGATTTCTCGAAGAAGCTCACGTCCACCGGCGAATTCGTCGGCACGCCGGGCTATCTCTCGCCCGAAGTCTGTCTCGGCAAGCCCGTCGACCAGCGTTCGGACATCTTCTCGCTCGGCATCGTGCTGTTCGAGATGCTCGCGGGCCGCATGCCGTTCACCGACGAGTCGCCGCTCGGTCTGATGCTCGAGGTCGTCAAGGCGGAGATTCCCGACGTCTGCACGCTCAACGCCGAGGTCGATCCCGAGCTCGCGCGCATCCTTTCGCGCATGATCGCCAAGGATCCGGCCGACCGCTATCAGAGCTGCCAGGATCTCGTCGCCGACCTCGGCCGCCATCCGCTGCTCGCGACGGGCGGCACGCTCAAGCTGCAGACGCAGCCGTCGGCGGCCGCGGCGACTGTGATCGGCATGAAGACGCCGGTCTCAGGGCAGACGGCACTGCCGCGCACGACGCCCGGAACGCCACAGTCCCTACCGCAGGTCGAGTCCGCGCCGACGCGCGTCACACCGGTGAGCGTGCAGCCCCCGCTCGCGGCGGCGCCCGCGGCCGCGGTGCACGAGTCGGTGTTGCAGCGTAACGCTGCGGCATCGACGAAGAAGTCTTCCGCCGCGCTGCCGCTCGCGATCGCCGCGATCCTGCTGCTCGGACTCGGCGCAGGCGCCTGGGCGTTCCGCGCGCAGATTCCGTTCCTGCAGCAGTGGGCGCCGGCGCAGGTTGCGCAAACGCCCACCGTGACGCCGCCCGCTCCCTCGACCACGGCGCCCGCGATTCCGCCGCCGCCCAGCGTGCCCGCGACGACGACCGCCGCGCCTGCGGTCGCCAGCACGGCAGCACCCGTGCCGCCCACGACGACTGACGCGGGCGGGAACGCGACGGCAACGACGCAGACCGGCGCGACCACGGCGAACGTTGCGACGACAGCTTCCGCGACCGCTGCGAGCACGGCAACAGCCGGCGCAACGACCGCCGCGCCCACATCGACTCAGCCTGCCACTGCGGCGGCTGGCGTTCCGGATGGCACGCCAGCGACCGCCGCGCAGCTCGCGGGTACCGCGGACAACTCGGGCCCCGCGCCGCGTGCCTCGCAGGTCGAACCGCTCAAGCAACTCGCCGCGGCACAGGCCGCAAGTGCGGCCGTGCAGGCACAGACGCCGGCGCAGCAGCAGATCGCGCGCGTCGCGCCGCCGCCGCAGGTAGCCGAGCCGCCGCGTCCGCACGTGCCGACGATCGCCGTGCTGTCGGGTGGCGACATCCGCGTCGCCGAACCGGCCGCGCGCGTCATCGAACAGGCGCTGTCGCATCACGGCTATCGGTTGCTCGATTCGGAAATGATGCCGCACACCGAGCGCTTCCTCGGCGATCAGCGCAACAACGTCGCCGGCTTGCTCGACATGCTCGCGAAGGGCGGTCGCGTCGATGCGGTCGTGATCGTGCATGCGCGCGACGCCGGGGCACAGGACATCACGTTCTACGGCCAGGCCGACACGATGGTCACCGCACAGCTCAACGTGAACGTCTACTCGGTGTCGAACCAGCACAAGCTCGGTCCGGGATGGAGCGAGGACGTACACTTCACAGGCATGTCGGCGCGCAATCAGGCGCAGGAAGCCGTGCAGGAAATAGCGCCGCAGGTCGAAGGCCTGCTGACCGAATACCGCCCGGGGCACCATCGCGGCTGAGTTGGTCACTGCCGCACGCCGAAGCGGCAAGTTCGAACGAAGGAAACCATCGGCGCGCCGCCCACCGGCGCGCCGATGTTGTTTCCTTGATCAGGTTTCCTTGATCAGGTTTCCTTGATCAGGTTTCCTTGATCAGGTTTCCTTGATCAGGTTTCCGTGATCAGGTTTCCGTGATCAGGTTTCCGGAACAAGGTTTCCGGAATCAGGGCACGTCTCGCGGCGCGTCCGCTCGGCCCAGTATCTCGCTCGCGTAGCGGTAGCCCGCGTCGATCGCGCGCTCGAACGCTTCCCATTCGAGCAGGCCGACTTCGTGCATCGGCGGCGCGAGCAGCAGGCTCGTCTGCGCGCGCCGCGCGATGCTCGCGACTTCCGCGTTGATCATGCCGGCGCGCAGCAGAATGCCGACGATGCCCGGCCGCGGCCGGTGTCCGCGCAAGCGCTCCAGCGCCATCTGCCACCAGCTCGGCAGCGCGTATTCCTCGACGTCGGCGTGCAGCACGTCGTCGGCGCCGATGTCGACTGCGATGATCTCGCCGACGCGGCGCTCGCGCATCGGGTCGACCGGCAGGTTGTTCATGACCGCGCCGTCGACGTACACCTCACGCTTATGGAACACCGGTGGCAACACGCCGGGGATCGCGGCGCTCGCGCGCAACCACATCCACAGCGGCCCCTCGCGATGCACGCAGGCCTTGCCGACCGACAGGTTCGCGGTGACGCAATAGAACGGAAGCACGAGGTCTTCGATCGAGCGCCCACCGAATTCGTCGCGCAGCAGATGCGACACGCGGCGGCCGCGGGTCAGCGAAACGAATGGAAACGTGTAGTCGCGCAGCGGCTTGCCGTCGACGAAGGCGCGCTTGTAGTTCTCGACCATCTGTTCGTGCGACCAGTCAGCGGCGATGCCCGCGCCGATGATCGCGCCGATTGACGTGCCGCCTACGCTGTCGATGCGTTGGCCCGCCTCGCGCAGCGCGCGCATCACGCCGATGTGGGCGAAGCCGCGCGCGCCGCCGCCCGAGAGGACGAGACCGATGCTGCGCCCGATCAGCAGGCGTGCGATGCGCTCGATATCGGCCGGGCCGCGCACGTGATGGTGTTGCGCGCCGTGCACCTTGTCGAGCCAGCGCGTCGCGGTGCCGAGGCGTATGTCACCGTCGTGCAGCAGCACGAGATGGCGCGGGCGCAATTGCGTCCGGTCCGTGCCGATGAACGCGGCTTCGGGCCACGGAGATGGCGGCGTCGCCGAGGAAACGGGCAGGATGAAACAGTCGGCTTGGCGCGCGCATTGTTCGCGCCACTGCGCCATCCCCGAGTTGCCGACGTAGAGCACGAAGCGATGCTTCGCCTCGATGTCGTGCAGCCAGTCGCTGTCCTTGCCGCGCGCGGTCGCGCCGTCGATCAGCGCGCACGTGCCGTAGTTCGCGAGCGTCGTCTGCAAGTTGCGCGCGAACGCCTGCACATCGATGCCGCCATCGTGGGGCAGGATCGCGAACGTGCGCGGCGTCGAGTAACGACGTTCGTCCTGCGGCGCGAGCAGGCGCTGAGTCGCTACGCCGAACGAATGCATCATCGCTTCGGGGTAGCGCATGATCAGCCGGCGGAAGGCGTGCTCGGAAAGGCGCAGCACCACCGAGTCGCGCACGGCGCGGACGAGCGCGGTGCGCGGACGCCGCGCGATCATGCCGATCTCGCCGACGGCCTCGCCAACGTTGACCATGCCGAGCAGATGCGGCATGCCGTCGCGGTTCGCTCGGAACGCGCCGAGGCTGCCATTCTTCAGGATGTAGAGCGCATCGGACGGGTCGCCCTCGGCGAACAACGTCGCGCCGCCGGGTAGATGGACGGTCTTGAATTCGGCGAGCAGTTCGTCGACGCCCACCTCGTCGAGTGGGTCGAACAAGCCAATGCCGCGCACGAAAGCGCGCATGTTGAAAGGTGCGGGCGTATCACTCACGAATGGGCTTTCCGTGCGGGGTCGACTGCGACGCTGCGCGCATGCTAGCGCAAATGGCGGGGTTGATTTTGCTGCATCGCGCTTCACTTTGAATATCGAGTCACTCATCGCGCCGCGCGCGGTTGCCCCAGGTCCCGTCGCCGCCGCGCCATTCTTTCGCTAACCTTCTCGCCCCACGCCGCTTCGGCGGCATTGCCACCGACTCGGGATCGACCCCTCTTTCTGATGCATCCTCAAGCCATGACCCAGATCAATCCGCTCCTCGCCGACACCGCGCTGCCCGCGTTTTCCGCCATACGACCCGAACATGTCGGCCCGGCCGTCGACCAGCTGCTCGCGGAATACCGCGCCGAGATCGACAGCCTCGTTGCCGATCCGTCGCCGCGCACGTTCGCGAATACGATGCTGCCGCAGGAGCGCCTCGACATGCGACTCGAGCACGCGTGGTCGCCAGTCTCGCACCTGCATTCCGTTGCCGATTCGGAAGCGTTGCGCGAAGCGTATGCGGCCGCGCTCGAGAAGATCACGGAGCACTCGACCGAGCTCGGCCAGAACCGGGAGCTATACCAGGCAGTAAAGGGCGTCGCCGATGCGCAAGGCTTCGCGACACTGCCGCGTGCGGGCCGCACGCTCGTCGAGCATGCGTTGCGCGACTTCCGCCTTTCCGGCGTATCGCTCGAGGAACCCGCCCGTTCGCGCTTCAAGGACATCGCCAACGAACTCTCGAAGCTTTCGAACGAATTCGAGAATGCGCTACTCGATGCGACGGAGGCGTGGTCCGAGCATATCGAAGACGCCGCCGGACTCACGGGGCTCGCCGAGGCCGACCGTGCGCTGCTCGCACAGTACGCCGAGGAGGCGGGCAAGAGCGGCTGGCTCGTCACGCTCAAGCAGCCCAGTGTCAACGCCGTGCTCACCTATGCGGACGATCGCGCGCTGCGCGAACGCGTCTACGGCGCCTATCAGACGCGTGCGTCCGACCAGGGTCCGGATGCCGGCAAGTTCGACAACTCCGAGCGCATCGAGAAGATCATGGCGCTGCGCCACGAAGCCTCGCGCCTGCTCGGGTTCGCGAATGCGGCCGAAGACTCGCTCGCGACGAAGATGGCCGGCACACCCGAGCGCGTGCTCGCGTTCCTCCGCGATCTCGCCGCGCGCGCGAAGCCGGTGGCGCAACGCGAGCTCGCAGAACTGCGCGAATTCGCAGCTACCGAACTCGCGATCGCCGACCTGAAGCCCTGGGACGTCGCGTACGCCTCCGAGAAGCTGCGCGAGAAAAAATACGCGCTCAGCGAAGAGGAACTGAAACCCTATTTTCCGCTGAACGCCGTCATCGAAGGACTGTTCGCGATCGTGCAGAGAGTATTCGGCGTGCGGCTGGTTGCGCGCGACGGCGTCGATGTCTGGCATCCCGACGTGCGCTACTACGACGTCGTCGATGCGAGCGGCAAGGTCATGGCCGGCTGCTTTGTCGACCTCTACAGTCGTTCGGGCAAACGCGGCGGGGCGTGGATGGGCACCTGTCGCTCCCGCTTCGTCGATGCCGAGGGCACGCATATTCCGGTCGCCTATCTCGTCTGCAACTTCGCGCCGCCCACGAAGGACGTGCCCTCGCTGCTGACCCACGACGACGTGATCACGCTGTTCCACGAGACCGGCCACGGCCTGCACCACATGCTGACCGAGGTCGATCTGCCGAGCATCGCCGGCATCGACGGCGTCGAATGGGACGCGGTCGAACTGCCGAGTCAGTTCATGGAGAACTTCGCCTGGCAACGCGAGGCGCTCGCGCTGTTCGCGAAACACTGGCAGACGGGCGCCCCGCTGCCGGACGCGCTGTTCGAGCGCATGCTCGCCGCGCGGCATTTCCATGCCGGACTATTCCTCGTGCGCCAGCTCGAATTCGGCCTGTTCGATTTTCGCCTGCATCTCGACTTCGATCCCGCGCACGGCGCCCGTGCGCTGCAGCTGCTGCGCGAGGTGCGCGATGAAGTCGCCGTGATCCTTCCGCCCGACTGGCAGCGCATGCCGCATGCGTTCGGCCACATCTTCGCAGGCGGTTACGCGGCCGGCTACTACAGCTACCTTTGGGCAGAGCTGCTTTCGGCCGACGCGTTCGCGCGCTTCGAGGAAACCGGCGTGTTCGACCGCGGCGCGGGCGACGCATTCCGGCGCAGCGTGCTCGCGGTCGGCGGTTCGCGCCCGGCGCTCGAGTCGTTCGTCGAGTTCCGCGGACGCGAGCCCGAGGCGGCGGCGCTGTTGCGCAGCTACGGCCTTGCGGCCTGATCGCGCAACACGTCGAGAAGTCACGAGCGTTCGCCCCGTGCGGTCGAGACGAGCTGGCGTCGGATTCAATCCTGCGCCCGCGGCACCGTTCGACCGAGATGGAGGCGGCCTTTTTGCGCCTTTGGCGTGAATCTGCGTTAATCCGCGCCTAGCCGCTTTACGCTGGATCGCCATGCTTTCGGTCGTCGTCAACTTCTACAACAATCGCCGCGAGGCGATGAACACGCTGTACTCGCTGTCGCGCGCGTACCAGCGCGACGCGGGCGCGATCGAGTTCGAGGTCATTGCAATCGACCATGGCTCGAGCGCGCCGCTGACCGAGGACGCCGTGCACAGGTTCGGCCCCGAGTTTCGCTATCGATTCGTCGCGACCGATTCGGTGTCTCCCGCCGCGGCGATCAACGCGGCCTGCCGCGAAGCGAACGGCGAGCACCTCATGGTCATCATCGACGGCGCGCACATCCTCTCTCCGGGCATCTACGCGCAGACCGTTCGTGCATTCACCTTGTTTCCCGCGGCGTTCATCGCGACGGTGCCGTTTCACTTGGGACCGAAGCAGCAGAACCAGTCCGTGCTCGAGGGCTACGATCAGCAGGCGGAGGACGCGCTGCTCGCGCGCGTCGACTGGAAGACGAACGGCTATCGCCTCTACGATATCGCCGGCTCGTTCGCGGACGGCGGCCTCGCCTGGTTCGGCTGCGCGTTCGAGAGCGGCTGCTTCGCGCTGCGCCGGGAAGATTGGCTCGCGCTCGGCGGTTTCGACGAACGCTTCGTCGCGCGCGGTGGCGGCCTCGTCAACCTCGACCTGTTCCAGCGCGCGGTCGCGCGCGACGACCTCTGCTACGTCATGCTGCTCGGCGAAGCCAGCTTCCACCAGTTCCACGGCGGTGTCGCGAGCAACGCGCCGGCTGCGCGCAGGCCCTGGCAGGAATTTCATGAGGAATTCCAGCGCGTTCGTGGCGTCGATTTCGCGCGCGTGCCGCGTCGGCCGTTCTATCTCGGCGGCCTGCCGAACGAAGCGTTAGGGGCGGCGCGCGTGTCGGCGCAGCACGGGCTCGAGTTGTGGCAGAAGGCGGTTGCGCAAGGCGAAGCGTGATCCGCTGGCCGCTGGCCTCATCAGCGACGGTCCGCGCGCCCGCGCTTCACTGGATCAGCGAGTCGCAGGCAGAAGTCCATCACGTTTGGAGCTCGATTCCGTTCGCGGTGAGGTATCGAACCACGAACGGCCATCTGGCGCGGCGTCCTGCTCTCAGACCAAGTCGCAACGGCGCTTTCGATCAGGGCGCGTCGTGCCCGATGCCTTTGTGGCAATCGATGCAGGTCGCCTTGCCCTCGAGTACCGGTTGATGGACGGCGCGTGTCGTTTCGGGCTGCTTCGCGAGCATTTCGGCGGAGAACACGTGGCAACCGCGGCATGCGCGTGAATCGTTGCCCTTGTATTCGTCCCAGATCTCCCTCGCCATGTGCATGCGTTCGGCCTTGAACTTCTCCTCGGTGTTGATGACACCGCCGATCTCGCCGATGACGTCCTTGGTGCCCGCGACGGCCTTGTACCAGAGCAGGTAGGGATACTCTCGCGGGATATGGCAGTCGTGGCACGTCGCGCGCATGCCGGTGCGCGCGCCGTGCAGTTTCTCGCTGTGTTCCTTCGCGACCCACTGCATCGAGTGGCACGCGCCACCGCAGAATTCGTCGGTGCCCGTCGCGTGCACCATCACGATCGTGCCGGCGAACCCGACGACACTCAGCAGAAAGCCAAGCAGGACGAGTGCGAGCACCGACCAGCGGGCGCTCGGGCTTCGTAGCCAGCGCCACGTGCGTTTCAGCAATCCCGGCTTTTTCGTCGCGCCTTTCGTTTCCATGATTTCCCCCTGCATCATTTCTTGGCCGCGGCGGCGGGCGGCGGCGCGGGTGGTGGCGGGATGTCGACAATCGGCACGGTCGGCTTGAACGACGCGTCGCGCAGCGCGAGCTGGCCCTGGCGCGCGTAGTCGATCGATTCGCCGAGGACGCGCGCAGCTTCTTGTGGCGCATGGAAACCCGTCGAATTCTCCGCTTCGACGAAATCGAGGTAGAACTGCGAGCGCCGTTGCAGGTAGCGCGCGGCCGTGAGTTCGGCGTCAGGGCGTCCGGCTGCTTTCGCGGCCTTGAGGTCGTTGATCAGCGCCACGACGGCAGTCATCGCCTTGTTGCGCAGATCCCAGTGCCGATCCTGGATCTCGTAGACGCGCGCCTGCAGTTTGTCGGCGGTGACGCCTGCCTCTTTCTTCTTGTGGCAGCCGACGCATGCGGCTTCCACATTCAATAGCGGGCTGCGCACCCAATGGTCGGTGAGCGATGCCGATATCGCCGGCATGTGGCAATCGACGCAGGTCACGCCCGCCTGCGCGTGCGGGCCCTGGTTCCAGGTTTCGAATTCGGGATGCTGCGCCTTGAGCGCGGGTGCGCCCGTGTCCTTGTGGGTCCAGTCGCGGAAGCCGATCTCGTCGTAGTAGGCCATGATCTGCTCGACCTTGAGGCCTTTCGACCAGGGATAGACGAGGCTCTTCTCGGGGCCCTTGAAATAGTACTCGACATGACACTGGCCACAGACGAATGCGCGCATCTCGGCCGTCGAGGCCTGCTTGTTGACGTCGTAGTCCTGGATGCCGAGCGACGCCTTGTACGCACGCATGCCTTCGATGAAAGCGGGCCGCGTGACGCGCAGCGCGAGCGTCTTGCCGTCGTGGCAGTCGATGCAGGCGACCGGATGCTTGACGAGCTTCGTCGCTTCCGCATATGGCATCGCGTTGATCTTGTCGAAGCCCCTGACGATGTCGCCGTCGCCGGCCTTCTTGTAGGCGAGGTACATCGAGGCGTGACAGTTCACGCATGCGCCCGGCTGCTTCACGACCACCTGCCGCTTCGTATAGCGCTGGTCCTCGAGCATGTAAGCGTGGCCGCGTTCCTCGCGAAAATCTTCGGCGAACGCGTAGCCCTGCCAGATCGCCTTGAGACCGGCGTCCTCGTCGGACTTGGACTGCGCGACGATCGAACGTGGATCGCCTTCCGTCGGCGAATGCGGCACGGCCTCGCTGCCGCCGTGCTTCGTGCGCTTCATGTCCTCCGATTTCAGGTAGGACTCGTACTGTTTCGGAAACGCCTTGCCCCACTCGGCGGGGTCGTCGACATTGTCGCCGTAGGGTGGATTCGACTTCTTGTCCCCGCCCGACTGCGGCGAGCCGGTCGCGGGAGCGAGAAGGAGAATCGTTGCGAAAGCGATGGCGCTTGCGCTCGTGAAGACGCGCCGGGCGGGAGCAACACGCGGATCGCGTTTGCCAGGAAGCACAGGGTCAGTCATGACATTTTCCACGAGCCCGATGGGATAGGGGATCAGGAACACGAGCTGCAGCTTCTTCCAGATCATTATGCCGCCGATTTTCGTGGGATGAAAAGGGCTGCCGATGAAGTCGTGAGCCCTGCTCTCCGCTGCGCACCGTCCGCGGCAGCGCATCATGCCGCGCGTGCCCCGTGCGGGCATCGTCGATGGGGTACTGCGCGCATTGCGCCGCGATTGTCGGCTGAACATGGACCCGGCTCGCGGGCTCGAATCGCTTGCGCAGGAAGAAGAGTCGAATTGATGCCGCGTTTCGACGCACATTCGTCGCGGCGGCGAGGTGGTGCCAGCCTCTGCGAGCGGTTACGATACGCATTCCTACAAGGCAATTTTTTGCGTTGGACAACAATAGCTTGGGTGCCGATTGAAGATCGCCAGCTGGAACGTCAATTCGCTCAATGTGCGCTTGCCGCACCTCACGCAGTGGCTCGCCGACGCGCAGCCCGACATCGTCGCGCTGCAGGAAACCAAACTCGAGGACACGAAATTTCCGGCCGAGGCGATCAATGCGCTTGGCTATCGCGTCGTGTTCTCGGGACAGAAGACCTACAACGGCGTCGCGATCCTCGCACGTGCGGAATTGACCGACGTCGTCACCGACATCCCGGGTCTCGATGATCCGCAGCGGCGCATCCTCGCCGCGACGGTCGTCAATCACGCCGCGAACCCGGGACAGTCCTTCCGCATCGTCAACCTCTACGTCGTCAACGGCCAGGAAGTCGGCAGCGAGAAGTATGCGTACAAGCTCAACTGGCTCGCGCGCGTGCGTGAGTTCCTCGCCGCCGAGGCCCAACGTCATCCGAACCTCGTCGTGCTCGGCGACTTCAACATCGTGCCGGACGATCGCGACGTCTACGATCCGGTGGCGCTCAAGGAAACCATTCTGCTTTCGACGCCCGAGCGCGATGCTCTCAAGGGCATGCTCGCACTGGGTTTGCACGACACGTTCCGGTTGTTCAGCGAGGACGCGGGCCAGTATTCGTGGTGGGACTATCGCATGGGCGCGTTTCGCCGCAATCTCGGCATGCGCATCGACCTGATCCTCGCGAGCGAGGCGCTGCGCAATCGCTGCGTCGCCGCGACGATCGATCGCGAGCCGCGACGGTGGGAGCGCGCCTCCGACCACGCGCCGGTCTTGCTAGAATTGCGCGATGTCTGATTTTGTATCCGAGCTGAGCCCCGAACCCGAGTGGCCGCCTGAACTCGACGACGCCGAGCTAGAGGAACTCGATCAGTTCCTGCGCGCGCACGCGGGCGAGGATCACCTGCTGCTCGACGGCGTGCACGGCCTGCTCACCGCGATCGGCATCGGCCCGGAGAAGGTGACGCCGGACGAGTGGCTTTCCGAGGTGCTGCATGAACCTTTTGCCGACGAGGAACAGGGCCGGCGCGTGCTCGAGCTCCTCGCCCGCCTGAGCGAAAGCGTTTCGAGCGAAGTCGAGAACGACAGCTACGAACCGATTCTTGGCGAAGTCGATCTCGACAACGGCGACACGGCACTTTCCGCTCACGGCTGGTGCGAAGGTTTCTCTCGCGGCGTCGACCTGCGCGCGCGGCTGTGGGAATCACGCCTCAACGCGGACTCACATCTCACCGAGCTGCTCGGTCCGATCATGGCGCTTGCGGTAGAGGAAGGCGTGTTCGCGACCGACGCGGATTTCGCGCCATTGTCCGAGCAGGAATACGACGACTGCCTCGGCCAGCTGCCAGGCGCCGTCAACGCGGTCGCCCACTACTGGGCCGAGACGCCGCTCACGCCCGAGGAGCTCGTCAATCCGGGCGACGACGCCGACGAGGGCAGCCGGCGCAAGCGCGGCGGGCACTGGCTGCACTGACCTGCAAACCGTTGGCGCGACTCCTGCCGCGCCTGACTTATCCGGGCGCAAGCGCGGTGTGATTCTCTTTCGCCGTGAGCTTCGCGCCCTACGGCTTCGGCGCCTTCGCGTTCGCGACATGGCTGTCGAAAAACGCTGCTATCGCGTGATAGACGTGCTTGCGCATCGCTGGCGTCGACAGACCGTGCTTGCCGCCCGGGTAGGTCATGAGTTCGAACTGGGTGCCACGCTGCTGCAGCGCTGCCATGAGCTTCGTCGAATTCGTGAACAACACGTTGTCGTCGGCCATGCCGTGCGCGAGCAACAATGGCGACTTGAGTCCGTCGAGCCAGTGCAGCACGCCCGACCGTTCATAGCCTTCGGCGTTGTCCTGCGGCGTCGCGAGATAACGTTCGGTATAGAACGTGTCGTAGAACGTCCAATCGACGACGGGCGCGACGGCGACGCCGCCCGCGATCTCGTTCGATGCCTTCGCGAGCAGCATCGCGGTCATGTAGCCGCCGTAGCTCCAGCCGAACACGCCAATGCGCGCGGGATCAACGAAGGTCTGCGACTTGAGCCAATGAAAGCCAGCGACCTGGTCCTCGACTTCGAGCTTGCCGAGCTGGCGGTAGATGCCATCGGTGAACTGCCGGCTGCGTCGCGCCATGCCGCGGTTGTCGAGCGAAAATACGACGTAACCTTGCTGCGCCATGTACTCGGCGAAGTAGTCGACCCAACCGCGTTGCGCGTACTGGCCGTGCGGGCCGCCGTAGTAGTAGTCGAACACCGGATAGCGCTTGGCCGGATCGAAGCCGCGCGGCTTGTAGAGGCGGTAGTAGAGATCCTGTCCGTCGGCCGACTTGATCGTGCCGAATTCCGGCACGACGTGCGCGTCGCGATAGCGCCAGTAAGGATGATGTTCGTCGAGCGCGTTGCGTTCGATCCACGCGACGAGCGTGCCGTCGGCCTTGCGCAGACTCACCTGCGGCGGTGTCTGCGGATCGGCGAACGTATCGATGTAATGCGCTGCATCCTTTGTGAACTCGATGCTGTGCGCACCGTCGCTGTGGCTGATGCGATGCGGGGAATCGGCCGAGCTGCCATCGAGCTTGAGCGAATACAGTTGCCTATCGGGCACGAAGTCGCGGTTCGAATCGACGTAGACGACGCCGAGCTTCTCGTCGACGCCGAGCAGGCTGTCGATGTTCCAGTCGCCGCTGCTGATCGCATGTTCGAGCTTGCCGTCGAGCGAATACAGGTAAAGATGCTTGAAGCCGCTGCGTTCGCTCGCCCAGACGAAGCTGGGCCGGTTCTTGAGGAAGCGCAGGTCGTCGTGCAGGTTGATCCATGTCTTGCTCGTCTCGCTCAGCAACGTGCGTTGCTGCAGCGTCTGCGCATCGACGAGGTTGAGATCGAGCTGCTGCTGGTTGCGTTGCATGCGCTGATACGCGAGATGCTTGCCGTCGGGCAGCCAGTCGACGCGGGTCAGGTAAATGTCGGTATTGGTGCCGAGGTCGATGAAACGTGTCGCGCCGCCGGTGGGGCCGACGAGGCCAAGCCTCACCTCGACGTTGGCTTGGCCGGCCGCCGGATAACGTTGCTCGATCACATCGGTGCGATCGGCATAGACCTCGAAACGGCGTGCGATAGGCACGTGCGTTTCGTCGTAACGCTCGAACGCGATCGCCGAGTCGTCGGGCGCCCACCAGTAGCCGGTCTGCCGCGCCATTTCCTCCTGCGCGACGAATTCGGCCTCGCCGTTGTGCACGCTGGCGCCGCCGTCGCTCGTAAGCTGACGCGCCTTGCCGTCGGCGAGGTCGATCACCCAGAGGTTCTGCGCACGCACATAGGAGACGTAGTGTCCACGCGGCGAAATCTTCGGATCGATCACCTCGCCACCGGTATCGAGCGTGCGCAGTGCGCGCGCGCCGGGTACGCCGAGCTCGTAGAGGTAGAGCTTGCCGCTGAGCGGGAAGAGCAGCTTCTTGCCGTCCGGCGCCCACTGGTAGTCGACGATGCCGTGGCGGCCCGCGATGCGCGCGCGTTCGCGTCTCGCCTTCTCGGCATCGCTCAACAGCTCGGCGGTCGGCTGCAGCACTTTGGAATCGACGAGCAGGTGCGTTGCGTTGGCGTCGACGTTGTATTCCCAGAGATCGAACGTGTTCTGGTCGTCCGCCTTCGCGCGCAGGAATGTGATGCGCGAACCGTCCGGCGATGCCTTGAGCTTGATCGGCGCGGTGCCGGAAAGGCTGGCGCCGTCGAAAATGCGGTCGATCGTGAGCAGTTCGGCGTGTGCGGATGCGGTCATCGTGGCGAGCAGAAGAGTGAGCGCGATATGGCGCATGAAAGGGTTCCCCGTTGTGATGCTTCGACGAAAGTGCGTTCGCCGATCTGTGTGGTCTGCGGCGAGTATACGTCGGCGACAATGCACTCCGTCAGTTGCCGCGCGTAAGCTCCGCGAGCAACGCGTTGCCCGACCAGTGTCGACGACCACCGCGCTCTGCCGCGCGCACGAGATCGATGAGCTTTGCGTTGACCGGTGCGGCCAGCTTGTGGCGGCGCGCGAGGCGGACGATCTCGCCGTTGAGAAAATCGACTTCGGTCGTGCGTCCGGCCGCGAGATCGTCCTGCATCGACGAGCGTGCGAGCGGATCGATCTCGAGCATCTTGTTCGCGAGCCGCGCGAACCAGCTATCCGGCAGACGCAGGAGGCGCGGCAACCACTTCACGGGCAGCGGCGTCAGCTTGGCGGGCTTGATGCCTTCGGCCTTGAGCGCGCGCAAGCCCTCTTCGAATGCCAACGCGATGCAGTAGCGGTAGGCACGCTGCGCGAGCTCGGGCTTCAACGGCAATCCCGACAACGCGTTGACCGAGTTGTTGAGGTTGAGCAGCAGCTTCGCCCACTGTATCGGCGCGATGTCGGTGTGCTGGTCGAGCGGCAGCCCCGCGCGCTCGAACGCAGTCAGAAACGCTTCGAGCGCGCGGTGCGTGGCGACTTCGAGGCCGCCTTCGCTGCCCTGATGGAACTTGCCACCCTCGCGCTGGATGACGTTGAACTGCACCATGCCTGCGAGGACAGGATTTCGCGGCAGCGCCTCGCGCAGCACGACGTCGTTGCCGATGCCATTCTGAAAACTGATGACGACCGCATCGTGCCGAACATGTTGAGCGATTTCGGCGGCGGCCGTGGCCGTCGCGGCTGACTTCACGGTGACGAGGACGAGGTCGGCATCGGCGACTCTCGCGGCGTCGGTCGTGAAGACGACGGCGGACGGCGCGAGATCGAACGCCGCGCCGCGATAGTCGCTGAGATGCAAACCGTGCTCGCCGATCTCGTGTGCGATGCGCGCGCGACCGATGAAGCGAACGCGCGTGCCGGTGGCGGCGAGGCGACCGCCGACGTAGCAGCCGATGCTGCCCGCACCGTAGATGACGATCGTCGGCGCTGCGGTCATGGTTCAGACCCCCATGCTTTGAGCCGATTGTGCCACAGGCCGAACTCGACCGAGGAGCGACCTTATTTGCCGATGCAGAAGGTCAAGAAAATCGCGCCGAGCAAGTCGTCGCTCGTGTATTCGCCCGTGATCTCGCCGAGCGCGTGCTGCGCGGCACGCAACTCTTCGGCGGCGAGTTCGCCCGCTCGCCGTTCGTGCAACGCACGCTCGGCCTCTTGCAGATGCTCGGCGACGCGCTCGAGCGCGTCGACGTGCCGGCGGCGCGCGCTGAACGCGCCTTGCGCGCCGTCGCCACGACCGGCGAGTCGCGCGAGTTCGGCGCGCAGCAGTTCGAGTCCCGCTCCCGTGCGCGCCGACAGTCGAATTGTCGTTTCGCGATCGTCGTGTATCTGCATGTACGCGGATTCGCCGCGCTCGTCGATCTTGTTGTGCACGACGATATGCTTCGCGCCGGGCTCGATGCCGGTCAGCAGTGCGCGATCGCTTTGCGCATGTGCAGCATCGGTGACGAGGATCGCGACATCGGCGCGCGCGAGCTCCGCGCGTGCACGACGTATGCCTTCCTGTTCGACGACGTCACCCGCGTCGCGCATGCCGGCGGTATCGACGAGCGTGAGGCCGATACCGTCGAGGCTGACCGTTTCGCGCAGTACGTCGCGCGTCGTGCCGGGGATCGCCGTGACGATCGCGCGTTCGCTCTGCGCGAGCGCGTTGAGCAGGCTCGACTTGCCGACGTTCGGCCGGCCGACGATGACGACGTGCAATCCGTCGCGCAACACGAGGCCACGCCGCGTCTGCGCGAGAAGCTCGGCGAGTTGTGCCTTGACCGCGGCGAGTTGTTCGCCGAGCTGCGGCGCGCTTAGGAAATCGATTTCTTCCTCGGGGAAGTCGAGGGCGGCTTCGAGCCAACCGCGCAGTCCGACGAGCGCGGCGAACAGCGTCTGCACCGATTTCGAAAAATCCCCTTCGAGGCTGCGCATCGCGGCACGCGCTGCGACCTCTGAACCGCTCGCGATGAGGTCGGCGATCGCTTCGGCCTGCGCGAGATCGAGCTTGCCATTGAGGAAGGCGCGTTCGGAGAATTCTCCGGGACGCGCCTGGCGCGCGCCGAGCGCGAGCGTGCGACGGAGGAGCAGGTCGAGCACGACCGCGCTGCCGTGAGCATGCAGTTCGACGACATCGTCGCCCGTAAACGAGTGAGGCGCGCGGAACAGGACTGCGAGGCCGCGATCGATCACGTCGCCAGCGTCGTCGCGAAACGCTACAAAGTGGAAAAGGCGATTCTTTAGCCTTCTGCCGATCAGCGCGGCGGCGATCTCTTCACTGCGCGAACCTGACAGGCGAACGATACCGATGCCGCCAGCACCCGGCGCAGTGGCGATCGCCGCGATGGTCGCGGCGGGCGCTGCGCTCGCGTGCGGCGCGGACATCAGCTCTTCCCTTTCGACGCCTCGTTGCCGACGCGCTTCGTGATGATCCACTGCTGCAACAGCGACAGCCAGCTATTGACGGTCCAGTAGAGCGTCAGGCCGGCCGGGGCAAACGCGAACATGACAGCGAAGATGAGCGGCATCGTCTTCATCATGCGCTGCTGCACCGGATCCATGCCGGGCGAGGCGGGCGACAGCCACTGCGTGAACAGCATCGCAGCGCCGTTGAGGATCGGCAGGATGTAGAACGGATCGGGCGCCGAGAGATTCTGGATCCAGCCGAAGAACGGCGCCTGGCGCAGCTCGACGCTTTCCTGCAGCACCCAGAGCAGCGCGAAGAAGATCGGCATCTGGATCAGGATCGGCAGGCAGCCGCCGAGCGGGTTGATCTTCTCCTTCTGATACAGCTCCATCATCGCGGCGTTGAGCTTCTGCTTGTCGTCGCCGTAGCGCTCCTTGAGCGCCTCGAGGCGCGGCTGGAACTGCTTCATCTTCGCCATCGAGCGGTATTGCGCTTCGGACGGCTTGTAGAGCGCGAGCTTGATCAGCAGCACGAGCAGGATGATCGCGAGACCCCAATTGCCGACGAGCTTGTGCAGCTGCACGAGCACCCAGTGGATCGGCTGCGCGATGACCGTGAGGATGCCGTAGTCGGCCGTGAGGTCGAGTCCCGGCGCGACGGTCGCGAGTTCGCTCTGCAGCTTCGGCCCGACCCAGAGGCGCGTCGCGATCGTGGTGGTCTGGCTCGGCGCGACGGTCACCGCGGGCGCCGTGGCGCGGATCAGATAGCGCGGCGTGCCGTCGACGGTGACGACGTCCGTCGAGAGCTGGTCGGTCTCGGTCGCCTGCGGAATCCAGGCGGCGAAGAAGTAGTGCTGCAGCATCGCGCTCCAACCGCCGGTCGCGTCGTGCTTCAGCGGCGACTCGGCGAACTTCGCGAACGCGAGCTTGTTGAATTTGTCGGCGGGCGAATACCAGGCGGCGCCCGCGAACGCGTACGACTCCGAGTTATAGACCGAGAAGAGACCGCCCTTCGCGACCACGGGCGGGATGCGCTGCAATTGGCGGTATTCGTTGCCGGTCCAGCTGGCGGCGGTGCCGTTCTTGATCTCGTCGCGCATTTCGACGACGTAGCTGCCGCGCGTGAAAATGTATACTTTTCTGACGACGAGGCCGGACGCGTCCTGCCAGATCAGCGGTACTTCGATCTTGTCCTGGCCCGTCGCGAGTGCGTAGGCATTCTTCTCGGTAGCGAACATCGCCTTGTGGTTCGGCGCCGGTCCCGTGCTGCTGAGCAGGCCGCTCTGTGCGACGAAGTAGTGTGCGGCGTTGTCGTCGAACAGACGTACGGGCACGCTGCGATCCCTCGGATCGATCGGATACGCGAGCAGGTCAGCGCGAATGAGGCTCGCGCCCGTCGTGCTGATCGCGACATGCAGCACGTCGGTCTGCACGTCGACGGTCGCGGCGGCGGTGTCGTCGGCCGCGCCAGCGGGTACCGTGGTCGCCGGCGCCGGGCTGGCCGCACCCGAGGAGGCCGCGGCGGCGGGAACGTCGCCTGTCGCAGACGCACCAGCGCTGGAGGGTGTCGCGCTTGTGGCGCCCGTCGCGTTCGTTGTGGAGGGCGTGGTCGTGGCGGCGGTCGTCGCGGGCGACGGCGTGCCGTAGTCCTGCTCCCAGGCGGCATACAAGAAGTAGCCGACGAGCAGCAGGGCGAACAGGAAGACGGGACGGGTGCTATTCATGGTCGATGAGCGCTTGGATTGTCACTGCGCAGATCGAACGCAGCGTGTCAGTTGGAATGCCGCTGATGCCGACGGTTCGCGGGGACGAAGCAGCATTGCGGCCGCAGCCTATGGCTTTCAAGCCGCCATCAGGAATTTGCAGAGCCGCGCATTGTGCCGGTCGTGTCGCCGGCATTCAATGGCGGCGGTGGTTCGGCTGCCGCGATCCGGTCGGCCTGCGCAGCGAGTTTCCGCCAGAGGTCGGTCAGTTCGGCACGCAGGATCCGGCTATCGGTAGTTGCCGCCGACGTACGCGCGATAATGAGGATGTCGCAGTGCGGAAGGTTGGGCCGCTGCAGGCGGAAGGTTTCGCGAATCTGCCTGCGGATGCGATTGCGTTCGACCGCACGCTTGGAGACACGACGAGACACGGCCATGCCGAGGCGCGCGCTGGGCGTCGAGTTGGGCCGGAATTCACACTGAAAGTATTTCGTGGCGATGCGCTTGCCGGACTGGCGCAGCGCGGTAAAGTCGCCCGGTCGCAACAAGCGGGCGCTACGCGGGTGCTGCAACAGCGCCCGCGTGGGTGTCATCGGGGTCGAGACCTCGATGCTTACGGGATGAGGCGCTTGCGACCCTTCGCGCGACGCGCGTTGAGGACAGCGCGACCGCCGCGCGTCTTCATACGCGCACGAAAGCCGTGCGTGCGGGCGTGCTTGAGGTTGCCGGGCTGGAATGTACGCTTGGTGGCCATGACACTTATGGTTTTGGGGGCAAAAGAGGCGGAATTTTAGCGGTAGGGCCCTCTCGTGTCAATTTGCGCTGGTTTGGCGTCACGGATGGCGCGGCGTTAGACTCGCCTGCCGCGGTTCGTGCGGCCTCTATTTTGCTTCGCGTCGCTTCGTTTTGCTTCGTTCGCGTTACTGCGCAACGAATTTCTCCGCATCGCATTTTTTTTGGAAGGCTGGTTGTTGATGAGTGATCTGTGGCGCCGCTGCCTGGAACGCCTCGAGGGCGATTTCAGTGTCGAGGAAATGCATACCTACTTGAAGCCACTGCAGCCGGTCGAGGATGCGGAAGGACTGCGCCTGCTCGCGCCGAACGAATACACGCTCGATTTCGTCCGCGCGGAATTCCTGCCGCGCATCAATGCCGTCCTCCAGTACTTGCAGGGCGGGCCCGTGAAGCTGCGGCTCGAGGTCGGCACACTCAATCAGCGCAAGGTCGCGCGTAGCCATGCGGCTTCGGCGGCCGTCGAGGCCGACACGTTCGAGAGCAACCTCGATCCCCACTACACGTTCGAGACGTTCGTCGAAGGCAAGTCGAACCAGCTCGGCAAGGCCGCGGCGACTCAGGTCGCGACGAATCCCGGTCGCGCCTACAACCCGCTGTTGCTCTATGGCGGCACGGGTCTCGGCAAGACGCACCTCATGCACGCGGCCGGCAACCTGATGCGCTCGCTCAATCCCGCGACGAAGGTCATGTACCTGCGCTCGGAGCAATTCGTGCGCGAAATGATCCACGCGTTGCGCACGAAAAGCATGGACGACTTCAAGCGGCGCTTTCGCGCGGTCGATGCCTTGCTGATCGACGACATCCAATTCTTCGCCGGCAAGGACTCGACGCAGGAAGAGTTCTTCCACACCTTCAATGCACTGTTCGAGAGCAAGCAGCAGCTGATCCTGACGTGCGATCGCTATCCGAAGGAGGTCGACAACCTCGAGCCACGACTGAAGTCGCGCCTCGGCTGGGGCCTGTCGGTCGCGATCGATCCGCCGGATTTCGAAACGCGCACGGCGATTCTGCTCAGCAAGGCGTCGACGCGCGGCATCGATGTGCCCGAAGCCGTCGCCCAGCTGATCGCTAAACGCATGCGCTCGAACGTGCGCGACCTCGAAGGCGCGCTCAATACGCTCGCTGCGCGCGCGAACTTCCTCGGTAGACCGATCACGAGCGAGTTCGCGCTCGAGACGTTGCGCGATCTGCTGACGATGCATGCGCAGGCGGTCACGGTCTCGAATATCCAGAAGACCGTCGCGGACTACTACCAGTTGCGCTTGTCGGATCTGCTGTCGATGAATCGCAGCCGCTCGCTTGCGCGGCCGCGTCAGCTCGCGATGGCGCTCGCGAAGGAATTGACCGAACATAGCTTGCCGGAGATCGGGCGTGCATTCGGTGGGCGCGACCATACGACGGTGCTGCACGCATGCCGCACGATTCGCGACTTGTGCGCGACCGACGGAAAACTGCGCGCGGACTGGGAAAAATTGCTACGTGTGCTTACGGAGTAGGATATCCTGTGGATAATCGCCGCCGCACGCCGCGCGTGCGACTTATCCACAGACAAACAACAAGAGTGGACACGGGGATATCCCAAAGCATTCCAACCTGCAAGTTATTGAAATAATTGCTTTTTGCAAGCGATTTGCGGCTATGCACAGGCACTATAGCAACTAGTTTTACTATTTATCTCAAACTGACCAGCGGACGACGGACGACACCCCATGCGTTTCAGCATTCAGCGCGAAGTACTTCTCAAACCGCTACAGCAAGTCGTCGGTGTCGTCGAGCGACGACAGACGTTGCCCGTTCTGGCAAATCTCCTCGTGGTCGCCGCGGCGAAACAGGTGACGTTCACCGGGACCGATCTCGAAGTGGAGATGTCTGCGACGACGCTCGCTGACGACATTCAGCCTGGCGAGATCACGATTCCGGCGCGGAAGCTATTCGACATCTGTCGTGCCCTGCCCGACGGGAGTCGGGTGGAATTCAAGCTCAATGGCGATCGTCTCGGCGTGAGCTCGGGACGGAGCCGATTCACGCTGGCGACGCTGCCGGCGGCCGAATTCCCCGTGATCGACAATATTGAACTCGCCGAGCGTGTGAGCCTGCCCGAAGCGACGCTGAAGGGACTGATGGACCGCACCGCGTTCGCGATGGCGCAGCAGGACGTGCGCTATTACCTTAACGGCCTGCTTCTGGATCTGCGCGAGCACGCGTTGCGCTGCGTCGCGACCGACGGTCACCGCCTGGCGCTCGTCGAGACCTCGCTCGCAGCGGGCGTCGCGGCACAGCGGCAAATCCTCATTCCGCGCAAGGGCGTGCTCGAGCTGCAAGGCTTGTTCGAGAGCGGCGACGGCGAAGTCGAGCTCGAGTTCGGCCGCAATCATCTGCGCGTCAAGCGTGGCGATGTCACGTTTACGTCGAAGCTGATCGATGGCCGCTTCCCGGATTACGAGGCGGTTGTGCCTATTGGCGCCGACAAGGAAGTGCGCGTCGAGCGCGAGGCGCTGCGTGGCGCGTTGCAGCGCGCGGCGATTCTGTCGAACGAGAAGTACCGCGGCGTGAAGCTCGAGATCAGCCCGAACAAGCTGCGCATCATTGCGCACAATCCCGAGCAGGAAGAGGCGGTCGAGGAACTCGAAGCCAAGACCGGCGTGAGCGAGCTCGGCGTCGGTTTCAACGTGAACTATCTGCTCGATGCCCTCAACGCGCTGTCGGGGGAGGAGGTACTGATGTGCCTGCGAGACGGCAATTCGAGCTGCCTGCTGCGTGCGCCCGAGAATGAGCTCGCGCGGCACGTCATCATGCCGTTGCGGCTCTGACGGTCGCTTCGTTCTGACCTGATGCCGGAGTCCGCGGTGGCCGCCAATCGCCCGGGTCGCGGACGCCGCCGTGTTGCTGAATGAACTGCGTATCGAGAACCTGCGCAATATCGAGCAGCTCGACATCGAATTTGGACCGGGTCTCAACCTCATCGACGGCGCCAACGGCGCCGGCAAGACCTCGATTCTCGAAGCCGCCTATCTGCTCTCGCACGGGACGAGCTTCCGTACCCACAAACCCGAAGTCCTGATCCGCCGCGGCAGCGACGCGCTATCGCTGTTTGGCCGCGTGCTCGCGGGTGGTGCCGAGCGCCGCCTCGGCATGCAGCGCCGTGCGGGACGGTGGACCGCGAGGCTCGATGGAGACCCTACGGCGAACCTGACCGACGTATTGGCCAACTGCGCGGTGGTGTGCTTCGAGCCGGGGAGCCACGCCCTGATTTCGGGATCCGCCGAAGGGCGCCGTCGCTATCTCGACTGGGGCATGTTCCACGTGGAACCAAACTATGTCGGGTGGGCGAGACGCTATCGGCGGGCGCTGCGTCAGCGCAACGCATTGCTCAAACAGCAAGGGGACGACGAGGAATTGCGGGTCTGGGACGAGGAGCTGTCTGCCGCGGCCGAACCGCTGACTGACGCGCGCCAGCGCTACATGGAACGAATGGGGGCTCGGCTCGTCTCGTTGCTGCAGATTTTTCTGCCGGAACTCGGTGGCGCAAAGGTCAACTTTCGTCCGGGTTGGGACCGCTCGATGCCGCTGCGCCAGGTGCTTGCCGAGGCGACGGCCCGCGACCGTTTGCTCGGTCATACGACGCGTGGACCGCACCGGGCGGACTGGGTGCTTTCGTTCGAAGCCGCACCGATCCACGAACAGCTGTCGCGCGGTCAGGAGAAGGTGTGCGCGATCGCCTGCCTCCTTGCACAGGCACGGCTGTACGAGGACACCAAAGGCGAGTCGCCGATCGTCGCTCTCGACGACTTTTGTTCCGAGCTGGATGCCCCACATCAATGGCTGTGCCTTGGCGCGCTCATCGAGAGCCGCGCACAAGTTCTGCTGACCGGCACCGAATTTCCCGCCGCGATGGCCGAGCGCTTCCCACCCTCCCGTTGGTTCCACGTGGAACAAGCGCAAGTCAGAGCCTTGCTATAATTCCAAGATTCGGCCCGTAGCGCCGGCCAGATCCTATTCGAGACCTCAAGAATGACCGAGCAAAACAGCAATCAGTACGACTCCAGCAGCATCAAGGTACTGAAAGGTCTCGAGGCCGTGCGCAAGCGGCCCGGTATGTATATCGGCGACACCGACGACGGCACAGGCTTGCACCACATGGTGTTCGAGGTCGTCGACAACTCGATCGACGAGGCCCTCGCGGGCTTTTGTGACCACGTCACCGTCCGCATCCACAACGATGGTGCGGTCAGCGTCGAGGACAACGGTCGCGGCATCCCGGTCGACACGCATCCCGAAGAGGGGAGATCGACCGCTGAGGTCGTCATGACCGTGCTGCACGCGGGCGGCAAGTTCGACGCCAATTCGTACAAGGTGTCCGGTGGCCTGCACGGCGTCGGCGTGTCGGTCGTCAATGCGCTTTCGGATCACCTGGTGCTGACGATTCACCGCGACGGCTTCGAATACGTGCAGGAATATCGCCTGGGCGAGCCGCTCTATCCGCTGAAGCGCAAAGACGCGACGAAACTGCGCGGCACGACCGTCCGCTTCCATCCGAGCCCCGAGATCTTCACCAACACCGAATTCCACTACGACATCCTCGCGAAGCGTCTGCGCGAACTGTCCTTCCTCAATTCGGGCGTCAAGATCGAACTGCTCGACGAGCGTTCCGACAAGCACGACATTTTCGAGTACGAAGGCGGCATCCGCTCGTTCGTCGAGCATCTCGCCCAGCTGAAAACTCCATTACATCAAAAGGTTATAACGTTTTCGGCGCAGAACGAGGGCACGACGGTCGATGTCGCGATGCAATGGACCGACGCTTATCAGGAAACGACGTTCTGCTTCACGAACAACATTCCGCAGAAGGATGGCGGCACGCATCTCGCGGGCTTCCGCGGCGCGCTGACGCGCACGCTGTCGAACTACATCGAAAGCTCGGGCCTGCAGCGCACCGCCAAGGTGGCGCTCGCGGGCGACGACATGCGCGAAGGCCTGATCGCCGTGCTGTCGGTCAAGGTGCCGGATCCGAAGTTCTCGTCGCAGACCAAGGACAAACTCGTTTCGTCGGAGGTCAAAGGCGTCGTCGAATCGATCGTCAACCAGAAGTTCGAGGAGTTCCTGCAGGAGAACCCGGCCGAAGCCCGCGCGATCGGTGCCAAGGTCGTCGACGCGGCGCGCGCGCGCGAGGCCGCGCGCAAGGCCCGCGAGATGACGCGACGCAAGGGCGCGCTCGATATCGCCGGCTTACCCGGCAAGCTCGCCGATTGCCAGGAGAAGGATCCCGCGCTCAGCGAACTGTTCATCGTCGAGGGCGACTCGGCCGGCGGCTCGGCCAAGCAGGGCCGCAACCGCAAGACCCAGGCGGTGCTGCCGTTGAAGGGTAAAATTTTAAATGTGGAAAAAGCGCGTTTTGATAAAATGTTGTCCTCGGCCGAGGTCGGTACTCTCATCACGGCGCTGGGCACCGGCATCGGCAAGGAAGAATTCAACGTCGACAAGCTGCGCTACCACAGCATCATCATCATGACCGACGCGGACGTCGACGGATCGCATATCCGCACCCTGCTGCTGACGTTCTTCTATCGACAGATGCCGATCCTGATCGAGCGCGGCCACATCTACATCGGCCTGCCGCCGCTGTATAAGCTCAAGCAAGGCAAGCAGGAGCTTTATCTCAAGGATGACGCGGCCCTCAACGCGTATCTCGTCACCAATGCGGTCGAAGACGCCGCGCTGAGCTACGCGCCCGGGGCGCCGCCGCTGAGTGGCGCGGGCCTCGAGAAACTCATGCTCGACTTCCACGCCGCGCAGGAGCAGATCGTTCGCCTCGGCCAGCGTTGCGACGCGAGCGTGATGCAGGCGATGATCGATATCGAGCCGCCGACGGCCGAACAGTGGAGTAACAGCGCAGCGATCGACGGCTGGCTCGCGAAGATCTCCGACAAGCTGCGCAGCAGCGGCCTCGGCCGCCCGGACTACCGTCTGCAGGTGCGCGCGGCGACGCCCGAGCACCCGGCCGCGCTCGTGATCGAACGCCGCCATCACGGGCTCACGACGACGCAGGTGTTGCCCGCGCCGTTCTTCGCCGGCACGGAGTTCAAGCCCGTGCGTGATCTCGCCGTGCAGCTCGCGGGACTGATCCAGCCCGGCGCCGAGATCCGCCGTGGCAATCACGCGCACGCCGTTTCGAGCTTCGCGCAGGCGCAGGCATGGCTGCTCGATGAGGCGAAGAAGGGCAGAACGATCCAGCGCTTCAAGGGCCTCGGCGAAATGAACCCCGAGCAGCTCTGGGAGACTACCGTCAATCCGGAAACGCGTCGTCTGCTGCAGGTCAGCATCGAAGACGCGGTCGCCGCCGATCAGATCTTCGCGACGCTGATGGGCGACGTCGTCGATCCGCGTCGGTCGTTCATCGAGCAGAATGCGCTGCGCGTCGCCAACCTCGACGTATAGCGCGCAACACGACGCGCGCGTCCGCGGGGGCGAGTGCATCGTTTCACGGCGGCATCGCGTGTGGTCTTTTCGCGATGCGGCAAGCGCGCGATTGCATCTGCGCAACGCTTTCGCCCCCCAGGTCGTCTGCAAGGCACCTGTTTTGCACGACCCTCGTGCGCGTCGCAATGACGGGCACTTAACCAAAACCTTACTTCCATCTCGCTTGAGCAAATAGACGCTGAAACGTTACGCTCCGTCGACTACAATGGACGTCTGAAAAAAAACAGGGGCGCCGCGCTACGTGGACGCCGCTACCAGTAACGAGGGAGGCACCATGCATTTGCGCAGCGACAAACCTATACTTTTTGTCATCTTGACCGGACTTCTCCTGGCCGCGGGCGGAGCGTTCGCGAAGGACAAGGACAAGACCGAACATCTCTATCCGAATTCCACGCGCGTCGAGCCGAAGAACGACGTCAAGAAGGACAGCGACCAGAAGGCGTTGCAGAAGGCCATCAACGATCTCAATTCCGGCGACGACGCGAAGGCGCAGGAAGAGATGCAGGCCATTCTCACGAGCAGCAGCAGCAAGTATGCGCAGGGCCTCGCGCTGCAGGTGCTGGCGAACGTCAAGTTCAACCAGCAGGACTACAAGGGCGCGATCGAGGACTACAAGAAGCTGATCGAGCTGAATTCGCTGCCGAACGACGGCCACTTCGATTCGATGTTCAATCTCGCCAACGCCTACGTCGCCGACGAGCAGTACCAGGCGGGTCTCGACACGATCAAGATGTGGCGTGACCAGGGCAAGCGCGAAACCGCCGATTCGTATGCGCTCGAAGGCAACATCTACTATCGCCTCGAGAAGTATCCCGAAGCGATCGCGGCGGTGAAGAAAGCGCAGTCGATGACCGACAAGCCGAAGGATTCCTGGAACCAGATCCTCATGGCGTCCTATCAGGCGAGCGGCCAGAGCGGCCAGGCGGCTGGCGTGGTCGAGCAACAGCTCGCGAAAGATCCCAACAACAAGAAGCTGATCCACGACGCCGTCGTCGTGTACGTGAACAGCAACCAATATGACAAGGCATTGGCGCTGCTCGATCGCCAGCACAACCAGGGTCTTTTGACCGACGAGGCTGACTACAAGCTCGCCGCACAGCTCTACGACCAGAGCGAGAAGCCGCTGCAGGCGGCGAAGCTGCTCAAGGAAGGCTTCGACAAGGGTGTCGTCAAACCATCGTATGAAATGTACAAGCTGCTCGGCGACTCCTACGCCCTGGGCCAGGACGACAAGAGCGCGATCGACGCGTACGCGAAGGCGTCGCCGCTCGCGAAGGACGGCTACACCGACTACGTGCGTGGCAGCTTGTTGCTCAACAACGATCGCCCGAAAGAAGCAGTCGAGTCGCTCAAGCAGGGCATCGCGAAGGGCGGTCTCAAAAAGCCGGGCGAGGCTTATATCCTGCTCGGCGACGCCTACAACCAGTTCGACGATCGCACGAACGCGGTCGCCGCCTGGCAGAAGGCCAAGGGGTATCCGGATACGCAGAAGATGGCCGACCAGCGCCTCAACGCAGGTGGTCAGGTGAAGCTCAAGCCGAAGAAAAGTTGAGGGCTGCGTCGCGTTCTACGACAAGCTTCGGATTTGCTAACCCGCACGAGTATACTCGGCTGCGGAACAGCAAAAAAAAATCTTGTCTAGGACGCCTGCGCTGTTGTACCTTCGCTCTCTTGGCTTTTTGCAAGTTCTCTTTTATTTGGGGTCGGTGATGACGGCAACGCCCGTCATCACGATGATGCTCGCGACGTGATTGGTTGGCACTGATGTCATCAGAAGAAGCGGAATCGAACAGATTCAATTGGCGACGTACCATTTCGTGGGCGGGTGCGCTGGCCGTGCATGGTTTTCTTTTCCTCATGCTGCTCGCGCCCGTGCAGCCGCCGCAGGCCAAGGAGAAGAACCGCGAAAACGTCGTGACGGTCGAGTTCATCGAACCGCCGCCGCCGCCGCCGCCGCCACCACCGCCGCCGCCGGAGCCGCCGAAGAAGCCG